>Ga0310690_10003122_pt1 | contig 25436 bp, 15 predicted proteins | sample AusTroGonzalo_MG_2_FD_207661 | JGI IMG/M metagenome (GOLD analysis project Ga0310690, IMG submission 207661) | Bovine rumen microbial communities from tropical cattle in Woodstock, Queensland, Australia - Gonzalo_04 (v2) (version 2) | ecosystem: Host-associated > Mammals > Digestive system >... | reverse complement strand
CCGGGGGCTGACGATGTTTTGAGGCGGATCAGAATAACGCTTTCCTGCGCAGGATTATTGAGGAATACCTTTGATTTCCTCTTCATGAGCTGAAACAATCAGTGTGAAAACAGGAAATGATAAATCCACGGCGCATATTTTTTTAACAGGAAACCGAATAACACTAGAAAAGCTGAAAGCATTAATGGTAAAACGAAAAAAACAGTCAAGGGAATAAAGGGAAGATCGAGTGGACAGAGTACCGTATAAAATATTTTTTTCAGGATTGTTAAGGCGTTTTCATGCATCAAATAGATAACAAATGTAAAGGAGGATAGAAACAGAAGTCTGTTTTTTGTTTTGAGAGACAGTTTGCAGAAAAAATAAGAGAGTGAAAAAAAGAACAGTACTCCGAATATCCATTCGAGCTTGCCGGGAATCGTGGTCGAAAGAACGGGAAAAACCATGCGGAGAAGGATCGTTGCAAGAAACAGACAGCCGGATGATATGCAGAAAGATAAAGTGTCGATTCTGTCTTGATATAATGCTAATATATGGCCAAGCAGGAAAAATGACAAGGCATTGATGAACTCGCGGAAAAACAGGAAATCGAAGCATTCGAATTTTGCGCAGAACACGTTGGCAAGCAATAGAACATAAATGGATATAGGATATTTGATGAAGAAATCTTTCAGAAACGGCATAATAAGAACCACCATGAAAAGGATCTGAATAAACCACAGTGGATAAAGGAATGGCGTTCCTCCATTGTATGCCCCGATATACGCATTGAACCAGTCATTCAAGGTCCAGTCGGATATCAAACCCGTCGCAAAGAACTGTTTTGAAAATGGCATGCACTGTAGAAGGAACGTGAAGACGATACAGATCGTATTCCATAACAGAAATGGAAAAAGAAGACTTCCGGTTTTCTTTTTCAAATAATCATAATAGGAAATGGTGTAATTCTTCTTGAAAAATAGATATCCGCTGATACAATAAAAAAGCGGTACGGCAAACCTTGCAAAGTGTTGATAGATAAACAGCTCTATGATATGTGTCATGTGATGGCTGCTGAGATCCAGATCCCCCGTTTTCAAATGTATGGTTTCAGCATAGGAATGGATATAAACGACTGCAATGATCGAAATGAACTTCAGAACGGATAAACGGAAAGACATGTCTTCCGATATCGAATTGCTTTTCTCTTTGGAAAGGAGATCGTCTTCCTGATTCTGCGTTGTCCCTCCCGTTTTATGAACAGGTGCTGTTGTTCCCTTTTCTTGGTGTTGAATTGTTGTAATGCCTTGAGAGGGAGATTCGGGATTAAAAGAATCTGTGAACCATAAAACATCTTTCATAACTGGTCACAACTGTCCGTTAAAAGTTTTTCACCCTGAAGTTGTTCAACCCCTATGCTTATTTCGAAGCAGCTTCGGCGGCGCGAATCTTTCGAAGCTCCTCCACGCAGCGCGGCACATCGTTAAACGGCAGATGCTGTATCTTCTCGATGGGCAGGTCCCACCAGCGCAGTTCGAGCAGCGCTTCGATGATCTCCGGGGAGAATCGGTATCGGATTATTCTTGCAGGGACGCCGCCGACAATCGCATACGGCGGGACGTCTTTCGTTACGACTGCACTCGTGGCGACGATCGCGCCATCTCCAACCGTAACGCCGTCCTTGATGACGGCATTGCGGCCGATCCAGACATCGTTCCCGATATGGCACGGGGGGTGCTCGCCGTCGTACTTGCAGCGGCATTCCGGCGGCAGGTTCGGGCCAAATGGCATATCTTGATAAAACAGGGTGTGGGTCGACAGAAAATCGGTCGGATGCTGACCGGTTCCGATGCATACAAAGCGGCCGATGGAACAATACTTTCCGATGGTTGTTTTTTTACTCGCTGCCTCAAACCCCTCTCCCACGTACGAGTCAAAGCCCATTATGCACCTGCGGCTCCGGATTTTGATATAATGCGCGTAAACAGTACGCTTGCGGACTCTTTTGCGGACTTCCCGGACGGGGATGAGATTACAAAGTAATTTTTTCAGAAATAAAGGAAACATAGCGACTCCTTGGATGGTGCGATATTCTGAAGATAAGAAACAACGCATTAATATATTGCAATACACCCCGTTTGTCAAGAGGAGCATGACGGAAAAACGGGAAAAAGTTCGCTGCCGGAACGCCCGGCAGATTTTGCAGTGCAAAATAATCATTTACTTATCCAAAAGCCGGTTATTGTTTTCCTTTTGTCTCTGTTGACATCCGGACAGAAATCAAAAAAGGGCGGATATTCGCCATTTTTTCTCCTATTTTGTTTGAAAATCATCGCTCCAACCTATATATTATTTGATAAACTGCGTCATTGTAAAGGATTCCGGGAATGCTTTTTTCGTCACTGCTGTTTTTGCAGATTTTTCTTCCTCTGCTGTTACTGTGCTATTTCGGTTTCCCTGGCAAAATATGTGTAAAAAACGCACTGCTGCTCACCGCCAGCCTGTTATTCTACTCATGGGGCGAGCCGGAAAAGATCATCGTACTGCTGGTATCCATATTAGCCAACTGGTTTCTGGCATATTTCGGCCTGCGCTTCGAACTTGACGACAGGATCCGCCGTGTGGCGCTTGCATTGGGCATCGTGCTGAATCTGGCGGTGCTTGTCGCGTTCAAGTACACGATACCGGTGTTTCTTTTCCTGGATGACTGGATTCACTGGCCCATGCACTTGTCCGGGGGCGCTCTGCCTCTTGGCATCTCCTTCTACACGTTTCAGATCATCTCTTATCTGATCGACACCTATCGCAAACAGAACAAACCGCAGGGAAATCTGCTGAAACTGTCGCTGTATGTGGCGTTTTTCCCCCAGCTGGTGGCGGGCCCAATCATAAAATACCATGACATCGCGCACGAAATCGACGACCGCCGGGTCGATTGCCGGGATTTTGCCGTCGGGCTCAGGCTCCTCATCATCGGTCTGACCAAAAAGGTGTTGCTCGCCAACAACTTCGCGGTCGTCGCCGATGACATTTTCTCGATGCCGTTCGCCCGCATGGACACCCTGGTGGCATGGGTGGGGGCGATCTGCTACACTTTGCAGATCTATTTTGATTTTTCCGGATATTCCGATATGGCGATCGGCCTGGGCAGGCTGTTCGGATTCCATTTCCCGGAGAACTTCAATTTCCCCTATTGCTCGACTTCCATCCGCGAATTCTGGCGGCGCTGGCACATCTCGCTGTCGACGTGGTTCAAGGAATATCTTTACATCCCGCTGGGCGGCAACCGCTGTTCCAAATATCGCTGGAGCTGCAATATCATGATCGTTTTCCTCGCCACGGGGATATGGCACGGGGCGGCGCTGAATTTCGTCTTCTGGGGCGTTTTTTACGGCCTGCTGATCGTTGCGGAAAATCTTTTGTGGGGCAGGGTGCTGGAAAAAAACGCTTGGAAGCCGGTGTCCTACTGCTATACGATGTTCGTGGTCATCATGGCATGGGTGGTTTTCCGGGCCGATTCACTCGGCGAAGCGTGGCAGTATTGGGGGCGGATGCTCACGCTGAGCAGCAATCCCGATTTGCACCTTGCGGATTTTTTCGCCCCGCCGTTTTGGGCCGTGCTAGCCGTCGGGATCTTTCTTGCGGCGCCGTTCGCGAAATTGTTTCCCGGCATTGTGCGGCATATTCGAACCGGGCTGATTGAATCTTGGGAAATCCCGATTCTGATCGTCTTACTGGCCGCGGTGCTGGTGCAGCTTTCCGGCAATACCTATAACCCGTTTATTTATTTCCGTTTCTGAAAATGAACATGGCATCTGTCAACAGCAGAATTCTTATTGTGGCGGTGGCAGCGGTATTGATACTGCCGCAGCTGATTTCGCCGTTCATGCGGTCGGACAGCGATTTGTCCCAGACCGAAAACCGGAACATCACTCCGTTCCCGCAGGAATTCAAATGGCGCAGAATCGCTTCGGATCTGGAGGAATATTATAACGACCGCATCCCGTTCCGACAGTGGACGGTTCCTGTATCCCGGGGGATTCAAGGCGCTCTTTTCCCGGAGTCCGGCGATTTGTCGATCGTCGGCAGAAACGGTTTTCTGTTCTACGCCGCTCCGGGAAGCAAGGAATGCCCGTATCTCCAGTTTGTCGGCAAATACGCTGATCCCATCACGCATTACGACCAGAAGAAAATGCTGGATTATATTCTCAAAGCCCAAAAGCATTCGGAAGAGAACCACGCGGATTTTCTTATGGTCATCATGCCGAACAAAATCAACATCTATCCGGATATGCTGCCGGAAAAACGGGCTTTCCAGCAGCAGGGATTTCTGGCGGAGGAACTGGAAGCGGCTGCGCGGGCATCTCAGCCGGAAGTCAATTATCTGTATCTGCAGCAGGCTCTGACCGAGTATCGCGGCAGGCTGTCGTATCCGATCTACTTCGCGCAGGACACGCATTGGAATTATGCCGGCGCTTACTGCGGCATGAAGGCGATCCTCGACCGGCTTGAACTCGAATGGCCGGAAACGTGGCCGCTCCCGGAGAACGCATCGCCGAATACCGCCGAAAACAATCTGGCAGAGTTTGATCTGAGGTCACGCGCACCGGCCGGCACGCCGGCGGTTTGGGAGCCGGATTACAAAATCGATATTCCGGCGCAGATAACGCGCACCGATATCAGAAAAGGATATTTCATCACCGAAAATCCCAATGCCTTCGATCAGAGGGAAGTGCTGGTATTCCGGGATTCTTTTTTCCATGCCCTGTGGTACTATTTCGGAGCCTATTTCCGCAAAGTGCATTTCTATCACGATGAGTATGATGCGGCGGTCGTGGAAGAAATAAAACCGGAACTGGTGATTTACAGCCGGGTCGCCCGCACACTGCCTTATTTTTACAGAAAGAAGATTCGTTGACGGCGTGCGGAGATGTTCAATCCGGATCAGGGAAGCCAATTCACCAGCCATGAGTTCACGGATAAACGGAAGAAGCTCGGGATCGCCATCAGCATGGACGGACGCGGCCGATGCCGCGGTCATTACCTGCTATAGTATCCATAAACATTTACCCCGATCACGTCAATCAAAACAGTCCAGGCCAAGTGGACAGGGCAAACGTTCCGAGCAAAATCGAAGGCTTCATCCAGATTGTGCATGGCGTCGCTCAATTCCTGTTCATCGTAAGCATGGATCATCGGGCAGGATTCCTTCTTTTACAATGTCGCGAATGAACAGGCCATTCAAATCTTCCCGTTCGTCCTCGCTGTAGGCAGCACGAGCCTTGTCGTCGCGCTGTTTCCGGCTCGTACAGGGTGAAATAATTCCTCGAAGGGTTGGGGATCCAGACTACACGCAAGCCGGAGGGACGGACGCGGGCGATCAGCGTGAAAGACCTGCATTCGTGTCGTCACACGTTCTGCTACTTCGCCGGAATGGCTCGGATGCCGCTGTCGGTCGTTCAGTCCATCGTCGGGCACATGAGTCCGGAGATGACGAAGCACTATTCTGCACACGCCACCATTGAGGAAAAACGTCGCGGCATGGAACGTCTTTCGTTCTTCGCACAAGACGCGCTTCCGGCTACGGTCGTAGAACCGGAACGGGCGAAACTGCATGAGTTGATCGACACGCTGCCGATTGAAAAGGTGCGTGCTACGCTTCAGTTCGTAAAAAGTGCGAATGGGAAAAGCTGTTCTTGAACGACGGGTTTTACAGCCGACCACACGGCATCCGGTCGCCGACCGTTACTCCTCGACAATCTCCCAATGCCCGCTGTACCCGCTGCCGACATACCTGACATTCGGCATTTTCTCTATGTGCCGCTTTACCGTTTTTGAGCTGACGGATAGCTCTTGAGCAATAGCTTCCGCAGTGAACTTGTTATTCCCTCGAATTAAGGCAAGGATTTTTGTGTCGATATCGCCTTGAGGGACACCTTGAGGGACACCTTGAGGGACACCATAGTTCAGGTTCGGCAGGATGACCGTGAACTGGGTTCTGTCCGAGCGGAAAGACGGTCTCTTTTCTTCCTGATAGTTGACCTGGACCTCGTAGGAGCGGATGATTTTCCCGAAGCCGCTTCCCCGTCTCTCCATGTAGCCAAGACGTTCGAAGACGTCCGCCAGGAGCGGGTTCCTTCTGGTCGATGGCACGGTTAGCGGGTCCCGATCCTGGATGAAGGTTCCGTCAGGCATCCCACCGGGGGAATAGATCTCCATCCTGTCATCGAACATGTCGATGTGGATTTCGCTGCCATTCACAAGCATGTCCCGGTGGACGAGCGCGTTGATGAGAGCTTCATGGTAGCTGCGCTCCACGTACTCGGGCATTTCTTCCCGCGAGTTCGGGGTCTTGCGCCACATTTTTTTAGCGTTGCGGTGGATGAAGCCCTCGCCGTTTTCCAGCAGGGAAATCAGGCTCCCGGAATATTCGGCATCATCCAGGGCGTCGATGACGCCGCTGCTTTTGTCGTTTCCGTTCCACCGGGTGCAGAAGACTCGCGACCAACGTATCGGGCATTCATCCGCCAGAAGCGCACCTGCGTTTGTCAGGATTCCGGTCTCGTTCACCAGTCCGAAGGAGATGAGGTCGCGGTCCTCGAAGCTCTTCCTGGTCCACTTTTTGTAGCGCTCGCGAAGCTTGGTGAAGGCGAAGTCGATCTCGTTGTACCCGGACAGCTGGGTGTCCCAGGTGGTATTCCGACCCTTCAGGATCAGCCGCTTTTGTTCTACGGCCGATGCCTTGACACTTTCGTTCCCAATGCGGACATAGGTCTCAAGGACTCCGTCCGAGGAATAGTAATAGGGCGTGTCGCTGCCGGGCTGAATATCAAGAACCACCAGTGTCTTACTTTCGACCTTTTCAAAACGAAGTCGAAACTCCGGGATCGGGTCCAGTCGCGATTTGATAATCTCGCTGATCTTGTCTGCGGTCTCTTCGGGATTGTCCAGCCCCACAACTGCACCGTCATCGGCTATGCCGAAAATCAATGCGCCACCATCGCCGTTGGCAAAAGCGCAGACGCTCTTGCACCAGCTTTTCGGGCGCTTTTCTTCAAGTGCGAGCTTTTTGTCATATGCTGTCGCCTCGCCGATCAAATCGGCGATATCCAGGCGTTTTTCCTCGTTCTGCGGCATCTGTTTTTCCCTTAGTTCGAATTCCGGCTGGAGCATAAGATACACCCGCGCGCCCGGATTTGCAAGCCGGAATCGGAACGAATTGACGAAAAATCATGTAAAACCGCGCCTCATAGGAGAAGGCTATACTTTTTTTGCGCGTGGGTGCTTGCGTGTTGACTGGGGATGGATACAGCGTGATAGGTGTCGGCAGAATGCTTCATCTGCATGGAGGGGCAGCATCTGGCTGCGCATCTGGCTCTATTATTTGAACAATTCTAGCATGCCAGATGAAGACTTGCAAAGAACGCAATTCTGAAACAAGTATCAGAATCGTCTATTAGGATTTATACATAAAATGCGACACATTCTTTTTTTATACCTTAAGCATAAAATAGTTATCATTTTTATAGCATTCGGAAAAGATCGGAAAGAAAGTCACATAAAAAGACAACTCACGAGGATTAACAATAGTGCCTTTGATTGAAAATAGAACATGGCTTTCTTGCCTGGATAGATGGCGAGCATCCACCTGAAAAAACAATCGTGTTTTTTAAACAGTTCCGTTGCTGGCAAAATGCCGGACCTCATCTGCATCGAAACGAACCTTCCTTGAAGAGATATTGATCTGGTTCAACCGCCCCTGTTTCACATAGGCCCGGAGTGTCGGTCTGGTTACGCCAAGAATCGCCATCGCTTCTCTGGCATTGATCAACAAATGGCGGGGGACGTCTGTTCGTTTACAGCAACGGAGGATGCTTTTCGCCTGTTCCTCGGTTACGGTAGTGTCAGCCTTCAAGATGGCACGGATTCTGGCAATGGTCTCGGATGTCATGTTTCTCTTCCTTACAGACGCGGGTGGGTCATTCTCTGAATGTATTCTGAAGATACTATAGCGTCCGATAAAAAGCGGAAAGAAACGGAAAGCCCCCATCGGTCAACACATCATGATCGTATCAGCCGCGCAGGGGTACGCCATCCGGTATCACGATACGGGTATCGCACCAGTCAGGCATCGAATCACTACCTCCTTTCCGTGATAATGACACAGAGTGTCATTTTTTCGCGGCGTCCTCGTAAGAACACGTCAGATTCGCTTACCGAGGATCGTCGAAGACTTGGCAGCTTTGAAGTCTGTGACAGTGGCTCCTTCACTGATGTAGACATGACCGCTAGTCTGTCACACCATGGGCGATGGAACCATGGCACCCTTTGCTCTATAATCGACAAACTTCAGCCCGCGGACTCCTGGCAGAGCCAGCGGGCCGAGTGTGGTTTCTTTGATCTTCTTGGTTCGAGGCTTACAGGCTGGCGAGCATCCCCTTGCCGGATTCCTCGAAGATCACTTCTTGCGCCCTGTCGCAGAAAAAAATGGCCCGCGGATTCCTTGCGGAGCCAGTTGGCCGAGCATTGGCCAAGGATGAGTCAATGGATCGTTCCCTCCTATGTAAGATTCTGAGCATAGTCAACCTCGCGCCGGACATTGTCGAGGAGATCATGAGTGATCCGCCCACGTTTGACTTCTCCGTCAAAAAAAATCTTCTCCCACCGTCTGCCCGTCGACTGGAACGAACAGAGGAAATTCCTGGGGCTGCGGAAGAAGAATTATGCGGGGTGAGGGGGCTGAGGACGACGAGAACGGGAATGGTGAACAGTGACGTAAAAAAGGGAGAATGAAAAAAGTGAGGGAACTTTCTTTTAAAAAAACATAAAATTACCCCCTTGATTTTTTTCTATCCATAATGTATATTGAAGGCTGGAAACGAATTCTTTCTGTGTAAATTCGGATTCCGGGCTCTTTTTTATCGGTTATTTCAGCAAAAGAATATGTGAATCCTTCATGTTTTATTATTTGCTCTTTTGCTCCTGAGAACGAAATGCCAGCACAGGAAGATTGCATCTTCGTGTTTTGCTGGGCGTTTCTCTGTCGTTCTGGTAGCAGGTTCTTGGAGGAACCTACATATTTGCGCACGAGGGAGCGTCCGGCTTTTTTTCTGGATGCCCCGTGAATATTGAAACTCTTGTCCGAGGTCATCATGTCCGTATTTGTAAGAACATACATTCAGCATCTGTCTTCAGCCGGAACTCCGTTCGTCCGGCGAGGCTTGGCATACCCTCGCGCAAGCATTGAACCGTCGCCTCAGGCAGGTTCGGCTCCGATATGCGTCATCCGATTAACAAGCTCGAACCGCATTAATTCTTCCATACAATTCGCCTTCCGTATCCTCAATTCGGATTCGGGAGGCGTTTTTGTATCCGGCATACAAACTCTTTTCTTCAATTCGATTTCAAACAATAATAACAGATAACAATAAGGCAGCTCAAAATGGCAGACACAGTTGTTTCCACCGTCGGCAAACATACCCTGACCATCAAGACGCAGAAATATGGAAGTGGAGCGGAAGAATCCGACCTTGACAACAACTCCTATACCAAAACCATTACAGTCTTGGCGGGTGTCTCCAAAGATGGCAAAGCAGGGCTTGATTCAGGAAAAATGGTTCTTAACTCCGGCCTTTCCATCCTGAGCGAGGATGATTCCGGGAACAATGATTCCAGGAACGCCTGGGACAACGAGGACGATGGGCTGACTTACTACGACGTTCCGGAAGCGCACACATCGTTTTCCTCCAAGGAAAGCGCGTTATCCAACGCCACGACCTCGCTTGCCATGCCGGAGACCATCGGGACGGATGCGTTCTCCGGCAGCAGTCTGAACTTGACGGACAGCCTCGGCATTTCGGATGCCCTGAGTTTCGGCCGGGACGATAGCATCATACCGGCATGTGCTTTCGTGGCCGAGCTTGCCGATCAATTTGACGTCTTCTGCTGGCAGGGAGCCGCCAGCTTGGCAAACACTTGAAAATCATAGTTCCCGATCGACAGAGGGGAACCTTCATACAATAGAACAGGAGTTAAAAATGACTGAGACGATTACAAACGGCGGAATGCAATTTGTTCCGCAAAACACGGAAACACAAATTGTCTATTTGAATTTTGACGGGGAAGCGACCAGTTACAACGGGGAGCTCATGACGATCAGCAATGTAGTGGTGCAGAATCCCGGCCTGACAGACGAGCGTATTGCAAAGATCCAGGCCGAGCTGAATGCGATGTATGCCGGACGGAATGTTATTTTCGTCACCGCTCCGCCGGATGTTCCGGAGTATTCCACAGTCTACATCGGCAAAGCCGAGGCATTTTCCCCTTACGGGCAGTTCGCCGGATTGGCGGAGACCATTGATTCCGGAAACATGAATAAAACCGACAAGGCGTTTGTCCTGCTGGATGCTTCCGCCGCCGACGAGCAGATCATTTCCAACATCTTCCACGAAACCAGCCACCTGCTCGGGGGTCTTGCTCACAATAATTCAAAAAATGATCTTTCCGCGTTTGCGCAAACCGTAATTGGAAGCAACCAGTCCTCGATCATTACGGGAAGCGCAACAGGAGGCGGGTATATTGTTGAAAACGGAGGATTCCTCGCTAATGGTTACAGACATCAAGTGTCTCGAGAGGGAATCACTGGAAATGGAAGATACTACACCAGTGACTATGCAGGGGGGACGGTGAACGGGGTTGAAATCAGGAAAGGAGGATTTCTGGGGGTTTTAGGCGGGACGACGAATGACATAGTGCTGAATTCCGGAGCAAAAGTCGGTTTGTTTTCAAGTTATTACGGCGGCATAGGAACATGGGTGGAATCGTCGGTAAGAGGCTATGAATATTTTACGCATTATGGAGAACACAACGCGACGATAACTCAAATGACCGGAAGTGTGATCACCGGAATCGCAACCGGATTGGACTTTACCGGAAGCATAACCGTTGAAAACGGAATGATGACGAATACCACAATACGTCAAGGAGCGTCATTGTATGTAGACAATGGGATTCTGAGCGGGGACACAAGAATCATTGGAGTCCTTGTTTGCGACGACCTTGTAAATGCTGCAGGAACAATCACGATTGATATTTCCAGCCGGATAGCCCCAAAAAACAACAGCCCATACATTGTCAATTTTTCCGAATTGCAGGGAAATGACCTCTGCTGCATTTCCATTTCAAGCGAGGATGTTGTCGGCAGCTTTGTGAACAGTTTCGGGAGATTTCTTCTTGCCACCGGAGCGTTCGATTATCAAGGCAAAATGATGGTGATGATTGATGGACAGACGGCAGGGTACATCTCAGACAAGGATGCCATTATATACGAAGGAAACTACTATAAACTGGATACAAGCTCGGATGGCAGCTTGTATTTGCTGGTCACAAATGATCCATGCCCGGACCTGTCGGTTTACAATATAAGCATTTCCAATGATTTCAGTGATGAAAGCTGCAAGCATTTTTCTCCGGATGAGACCATCCGCATTTCGGTTACCGTAAAGAACATTGGAGTCTTCGACTCTGAATCCTGTTCCTGTTCGCTCAGAATCGGCAATGACGAAAAACTCGTTTTCGAGGGGAATGTCGGAGAACTGAAAGTCGGGGAAAAAACGACCCTCTCGTTTACCGTTGACGCATGGGAATTGGCCAATACAGAAAAGTCATGGGATTATAGCACGTATCAGGTTTCCGTCGATGTGGATTCGGGAAAGCAAATACGGGAATTGGATGAGGCAAACAACAAAACAACTGACAGTCTCATCATCTCATTCGCCAATGAGATTCCGGACAGTGTATTCGAATATCTTGCCAGAGATGTAGCTTATAATCAGACCGAAAGATCCCCGCTTCACAAGGGAGATATCGTTTCAAAGACTATCACGAACAAATCTCTCGGTATCCTTGAAACCTTTTTCTTCAAAGTCGATCGCGTGTGGTGGGATGACACCGGATTTGATGCTTACGGACTCGTACAAACAGATTCAAAGGGCAATATTCTCAAAGATGGAAATGCCATTCTGGCTTGCCGGGGCACAGAGCCGACATTGGTTGCGGATCTGATTGCAGACGCGGATATAAAAGGTATTGGATTTCCTCAATTCGAAAAAAATGCACAATCCGTGAATGAATGGCTGGAGCAAAAAGCGGAACAGGGCTTGTCTTTGAACTTTACCGGTCATTCTCTGGGTGGAGCGCTTTCCCAGCTGTTCGCTTCGAATTATGCGGATGTGATTACATCCGTGGTGACATTCAATTCCCCCGGCATCACCACAAACTGCGGAATAACGGCCAACAAAGTGCATCATTACATCAACAGCGGAGATATCGTTTCCCTGGCCGGCAATCAATTCGTCAACGGGCAGTATTATGTTTTTGACAATATCACGGCAATCAATGAGCTTTTGGGTATTTCTTCCAATGGGATAAAAGATTTTATCATGGGGAAGCATTATGACACAAAGTTTTTTGATGATTCCGGGGACTACAGCCAGGTGTTGTTATATTCCGGCGACGCAGAATCGTTAAGCAACCCCAACTTTTCCTACTTGACATTAGAGCATTTTGACCAGGAGTACGCGAAATACTGTTTGATCCAGACAATGGGAAACACACGTGCAGCCAACCAGCTTCTTACGAGAGAACGGGTAGAACAAATCAGAGTAAAAGCCGGGACAATATTAAAAGAGTTGCAGAACTATCCAAAATGGGTGTATAAAACAGAATTGGCAGCTGTTTTGGGGCCCGTCGGACTGATCCTTTATACCGCATACGCCATCAAACATGATGAAATTCCAATCAATCTTTTAAAATTCTCTTTTACTACGGCATTAAAATCAGTCCTGACAGAATGCTTTGCGGTAGCAAGGTATATTTCCAATGCCTTCATAGCAAAAGATATCATAGAATTAGGGCGGGACTGGAAGAATTATATTCACGCTTGCATGACTCAAAATATTATTGTCGGAGACAAGGATCTTGTGAATTCTCCAACTGGAGAAACGGTTCAGGGACTCAGGACCTTGACTTTCGATTACGATCAGATTCCTGATATGTTATTTAATTTTTCAACGCAGGAGTTTGTTCCTTTAAGTAAGTATTCTGTTTCTGATCTCAAGGCGTTTCAGGACAGCAACGGGAAACGGGCGATTGAAGTCTATATCTCAAAATTCGTGGGCGAATGGATTTGCCTGATCGTCAACATCAGTGAATCATACGACTACGTTGCGGTGGCCAATGAATACAACGTTTATCTGAACAGCGGGAATTGGGGAAAAAGTGCGGATGGAAAATACCTGTATATCCTTGATGATCCGTCAGTGCAGTATCGAATCACATTGGAACGGAATGAATCCATCACGCGTGAAACAGGGACTTTCAACCTGAGCCAGACCGAAGTCACGGTCGATACGGAAGCCATTTCCATCATGCTGACCGATATCGATGCCAGCAGAAATGCCGGTGGCGGAAATGATTCTGTTGTGGTCTCCGTGGTGTCTTCCGGTGTGCCGGACGGAATGTCTTTGACCCTGTATGAATCGGAAGTGGAGGGAATATTCCAGGGCAAACTGTCCTTCGTGAACAACACGGAGGGAGTCCCCGTGTTCCACATCTCCGGCAACGATTCTCTTTCCATCGTTTATCATGATGCGTTGGATTCCACGGGCGCATCGACAGATGTCAATGCAAAACTCGACGTTGTCGGAAACGATGTTTTCATTTCCATCTCCGATTCCATGCCGGAGAATTATTCCACGGTATATTCAAATCTGGACTGGACAAATTTCATTATCGGAGTATCGGATGAGACCGTTTTCGGGGACTACGTAATCGCCTCCAATGCGGCGGGGTTTTCCAGGATCGTGCTCGTGGTAAATCTTGAAGATGATTCGGAACACGAGCTGTCCGCAGGGGAGAGTTTTGTCACGCAAACGGGAAAGTATTCCCTTCTTCTGCAGGGAACGGATCTTGTATTCCGGATAGAGAGTTCCGAGGGAATATGGGATGATTCCATTGACATAACGCCGCCCGATTCCCCGACGATCAACAAGACCGTTGTGAACGAGGATTCGGGAGCAGTCAAGGTCACCGCTTCATTTGCACCGGATTCCGTCAGAAACGAGTATTCTCTGAACTATGAGGTCTCCTTCGAATATGAAAAAGGACGCCTGGTTGCGAAAGAATCGGGAGACTGGTTCGATTACACGGGCGGGATCACGTTCACACAGAGCGGGGCCATCGGTTTCCGAAGCCGCGACAATGCGGATAATATCTCGCCTGTTTCCACGTATTATGTTTCTATTGTGCCAAGTGCGCCCCGGGTTTCCGCAAATATCACCGCCCCGACCAATCAGGACGTCACGATAACGGCCACCTTCGGCGAAGGGTCTGTTGAGAAGGAATACTCGTTTGATCAGGAAAACTGGATGGCATATACCGAAGCCATCGTATTTACTGAAAACGGAACGGTTTCTTTCCGCAGCGCCAACAGGGATAAACAATACTCCAAGGTCACGACCTATACCGTGAGCAACATCGACAGGATTCCGCCGCCCAAGCCGGAGCTGTCCATAAAGGACGCTGAATCCGCCGGCAAGGTGGAAGTGACCGCCACGATCAGCGAGGATTCCGCCATCATAGAATATTCATTGGATGCCGGAAAAACCTGGATGGACTACACTGGACCTGTCATTTGCAACAAAACCGACAAGGTGTATTTCCGCGGCAGAGATGAGGCCGGCAACTGCTCGGACATTGCCATAGCGCAAAAAAATGCCTACCAGTTCCAGGATGTTATTGCCAACGGGACCTCTTCCACCAGCGATTTGAATTTGACTTCCCCCGGATGGTACGCCATCTCCGATGATTACGACTTCGGCTTCATGAACGGCAGCATCTCCATCATGAACAAGAAGAAGACTGTCGCATCCGGCAAGATCAAAAACGGCGTATTGACCTTCAACAAAGGAAAGAATGTCCTGCTCGACTCATCCGTAACCTACACCGTCGTGGTGAAGAATACGGACAAAAAGGCAACGGGCATCATGTATTCTTTTACTCTGGATGCGGTCACGGTGTTTGACAAGGGCGACAACAGCGACGATGGAACCCTGATCAAGACGAAAGGGGCGGCGGGAGATATCGGGCAGGTCGGCACAATCAATGCAAACAGCAAAACACTCCTTGTGGACTGGGTCGGCTTCGGCGACGGCGTGGACTATAAGGCTTTTACGCTGGACAGCGCCGCCCGTCTTGCCTTTGACCTGCTTGCGACGGATGCGGTTGGCTTCACGCTTTATTCACTGAAAGGCAAAACGAGCAAAAAAGGCGTAACGACATATTCGCTCACGAGCTTGCAGAGCACATCCGTGAAGGCAAACACCCTCAAGACGACCAAAAATCTTCTGCTGGAAGCGGGGACATATTACATGGCCGTGAAATCCACCAATGCTGCGAAGGGCGGCAACGCGGATTACACGATCTCCGTCAACGATAAGTCGATGTTCTTCACGAACGGCAACAACATCGATGACTGGACCGACATGAAGGAACATGGCCCGTACGGCAATGTCGGGGCCATATCCGCAGCCTTGCCGGGAGAAATCGTTTCCGATTGGGTCGGCTTCGGCGATGAGGTCGATTATTTCAAGCTTTCATTCGGCAACGGGATATCGGGCGACACCTCGCTCCATATTACCTCGACGGGTCGTATCAGCGTAACAGTTTACCAGCTTCAGGAAAAGAAAGGCGTTTACAGCTTGAAAAAGATTGTTTCCAAAACGGTCAATAATACGGGAATAATAAAAGATAGGTTCTTCTCTTCAGAAGATGACTATTACATCTGCGTAAAATCCCTCGATGCAAAGAAAGGCGCTTCAGCTTCCTACAGCATTTCCTGCGACATGGATGTCTATTATAGTGGCCAACAGGTGATGGCGACAAGGGATAAAAACTATGCCGTTTCCGTTTCGTCCGGCAAGACGGTAAACGGAACATTGACACGCAGCGAAACCTCTCTGTTCTATGCCGTTGAGTGTGCATTGAATCAATCAATTCTGCTCACCGTGGATCAGAATACCAGAGAAGCGATTCTCAACGACGAAATTGAAATCCATTTCTTCAATGAAAATGGCAACTGCATTTCATATCTGGGAAAGGATCTCTGTTCTTTATCAATTCCATACAACTATCGCAAGTCGAATGTGACCTATATTGAGGTCGCTGCCGGGCAAAACTTCACCGGCGAGGCGTCCTTCGGCTTCAGGAGCGTCTGGGATGGCGCGACTGAGGTCCCAGCCCCGACCGCGAGCGCCGACGTGACATCCGCAACAAACGGCAGCGTGCTCGTTTCCGCAGTCTTCAGCGAAAATTCCGCGAAGAAGGAATACTCGCTTGATGGAAGAACGTGGCTCGCATACACCGGGCCGGTCACGTTTACCGAGAACGGCACCGTGTATTTCCGCGGCAAGGATGCCACCGGCAATGTCTCCGAAACAACGCAATACGATGTGACAAACATTGACAGGATCCCGCCCGCAGCCCCGACCGCGAGCGCCGATGTGACGGCCATGACAAACAGCGAGGTGAGGGTTTCCGCAGTCTTCAGCGAGGATTCCGCGAGGCAGGAATACTCGTTTGATAACAACACGTGGCTCGCATACACCGGGCCGGTCAAGTTCATTGATAACGGCGTTGTATTTTTCCGGGGAACCGATGAAGCCGGAAATACCTCCACCATCACAATATGCACGGTCAACAACATCGACAGGATTCCGCCCGCCGCCCCGACCGCGAGCGCCGATGTAACGGCCATGACAAACAGCGAGGTGAGGGTTTCCGCAGTCTTCAGCGAGGATTCCGCGAAGAAGGAATACTCGCTCGACGGCAGAACGTGGTTCGAATACACCGGATCGGTCACGTTTATCGAGAACGGCTCCGTGTTTTTCCGTGGAAAGGATGCCGCAGGCAACGTCTCCGAAGTGACGCAATACGAAGTGGGCAACATCGACAGCATCGCGCCCGATGCTCCGGTTGCCACCGCCGACGTGACTGCCGTGACAAACGGCGAGGTGCAGGTTTCCGCAGTCTTCAGCGAGGATTCCGTGAAGAAGGAATACTCGCTTGATGGCAGAACGTGGTTCGATTACACCGGGCCGATCTCGTTCACCGAAAACGGCTCCGTCTCGTTCCGCGGAATCGACGAATTCGGAAACATTTCCGAAATCACGACCTATACCGTGAGCAACATTGACGTTATCGCGCCGGAAGCCCCGGTCGCCACCGCTGACGTGACAGCCGCGACGAACGGCGACGTAACCGTTTCCGCAGTTTTCAGTGAGGATTCCGCAAAGAAGGAATACTCGCTTGACGGCATAACGTGGACTGCCTATACTGGACCCGTCACGTTCACCGAGAACAGCTCCGTCTCGTTCCGTGGAATCGACGAACTCGGAAATATTTCCGAAATCACGACCTATACCGTGAACAACATCGACAAAGTCCCGCCCGATGCTCCGGTCGCCACCGCTGACACGACTGCCGCGACGAACGGCAATGTGCAGATTTCCGCGGTCTTCAGCGAGGATTCCGCGAAGAAGGAATACTCGCTTGATGGCAAAACGTGGTTCGAATACACTGAGCCGGTCACGTTTACCGAGAACGGCTCCGTGTTTTTCCGTGGAAAGGATGCCTCAGGCAACGTCTCCGAGGTAACGCAATACGAAGTCGGCAACATCGACAGGATCTCTCCGGTGATTCAACTGGCTGAAGTCGACCAGGAGTCTCATCCGAAGCATGTTCTCACCGCAACGACAGAAGCCGGACTTGATATCTTCTACTCCACGGACAATGTGAAATGGGTGAAATACAACGGCCCGATTGAGATCACCTCAAACGGCACATACTACTTCAAGACATTCGATGCGGCAGGGAACATCACGACTGCCGAATATGTGGTTGCGAACTTCGAAACCGATACGGTCAAGCTTTATTCGGCGGGAATCCCAGTGAGTTCCGCACCGGAGATGAGCGGCGCTCTGCTGGGGCAGTCTATGCTCATGGAAGTGAATTCCGGCGGCATCGCGTATAACACATCAATTGCCGACGACGGCTGCATGATTGTTTCCAGCTGTGGCACAGCGAAGGACACCACAATGACTGGCGACGGAGAAATGTATGTCTACGAGGGCGGGAGCGCAATCAATACCATTGTTTCAAGCGGGGACCTGAAAATCGGTTCATACTACCAGAAAGGCGGTACGGTATCAGGGGTAAAACTCGAATCCGGCGCTTGCATGCATATCTATGATGGCGGCATTGCCAGCGATGTTACGACCGAATACGGTGTCTGGGCGAATGGCGGAACAATAGATTCCCTGACGCTGCAGGGAACCGGGTATTTGTTCTTTTACGGCGATGGTGCATCCGCCACGAATATCACCGCGCAATCCAATACTCGCTTCCTGATTTATACCACTCCCAATTCTTATATTCAGGGGACCAGGGGCGGCGAAGCCTTTGAATTCCGCGATGGAATCGTAAGTGATTATACTGTTCCGGAATCAATCGATTTGATTGTCCGCAACGGAACGGCGAAAAATGTAACCATCGGAAGCGGATGCAGCTTTACATGTGAAAGGAACACGGTAGGGACCAATATCCAGGTGAATTCAGGCGGGTATGTCAACAATTTGAAATATCTGGGAACAACGCCCGTGATCATTCCGGAAATAAACCAGAATGGGATTTGCAGCGCAAATGTTTCCAGCGCGCAGACGTCCTGGAACAATCAGTACCTCAAAATCGGAGAAGGAACCATCATTACCGACTTCAAACTGAATGGCGGATGGGCCATCGTCAACTCCGGCGGTATTGTTTCTTCCGCCATTTTGCGGAAGAGCGGAGACCATCCGGCTATCCTTCTGATCAGTTCAGGCGCAAAAGCAAGCGAAACTTCTGTCGAATCCGGCGGAACCATGACGGTATTCAGCGGAGGGACTGCTGTTTCAACCACGGTCGGCTCCGGCGGTTCCATGTTTGTTTCCAGTGGCGGACAGGCAAACAGAACGGATGTCGTGTCCGGCGGGAGCCTGTATTTCGGAGAAGTCTCGGCCAACGGAATCAACAATTCGGGGAGCGCCGGGATTTCCAGGTGCATTTTCCGGGATAACAAAGGTTTTTTAAATGGTGGAGCTGTTATCAACAACGGAACCATGATGTTGAACGAAACGACTTTTTCCGGCAATTCGGCTACTTACGGCGGCGCGATTTACAACAACGGCGACATCGTGCTGAAAGATGTTTCCCTGCTGACCGGAACCGACACTGTTCTGAATACCGCAGATGGCAAAATCATGCTTGCCGGAACAAACAAATTTGCGGGTGCGGTCCAGAATGCGGGTGTCATAACGATCGATATATCCGAGAATACATCTGCCTCGAACTATGTGATAGACAATTTCGCAATGTTTTCCGGCGGAACATATCAGATCATGGTATCCGACTCGCAGGCGGCAGGAACATACAGAATTGCCGCGGGAGCATCCGGTTTCAACAGCAGCATCACCGTAATAAACACTTCCGATGTCACACTGGGCTTGCTGACGGTCAATGGGACTTTCACTCATGCGGGAACAGATTATTCGCTTTCCTGCGATGCAGAGGGAAATCTGACCATGACTCTGGTTCCCCAAATCCTCCATGTCGCCATGCAGTCTGCTGCCGTTCCCAGCAGCATACCGCCGATTGAGGGAACATCCGGAAATGACATTTTGTTCGGTGATTCAGGAAATGACGCGCTGTCCGGTGGCGGCGGAGACGATATCTTCTGCTTTGGCAAAGACTGGGGCGTTGATTCTGTGGAACAGCTGCCGGACGGAACTGTCACCCTGTGGCTGGAATCCGGCGACGAGTCGTATTGGGATGAATCGCTGCTGACTTACGATGACGGGGCGAACAGAATCTGCGTTTCCGGCGTTTCCGCGGACAAGGTCACGCTCAGATTCGGAGACGACGGCTCCGCTCAGTATGCCGCGCTTGAGTCAGCCGGAGCATTTGCCCTCACTTCTTCTCAGACGATTTCCGAAGAAGCCGGAAAGGGACTTCTGGCAACGTTATGAACCGGAGATGCTTTCCTTGAAAACTGACATTTAAGTCATTGGCTTGATTGACATGAATCCTCGCAGACGAAAACTGTTTTGCGAGATTTCGCCGCTGTGTTATGAAATCTCGGTCGCCAAATGCTGTATGATGCGGCGGTTGCGGGATTGCTTCAGCACAGAGCGTTTCTGCCATCTGCGCTCGGACGCACCGCTTCCCGTCGTGGTCTGCAAGCACAAATCCCTGATCCGACGCCAGCTGGGCGATGTGGATATGGCTTTGCAGGAAAACAAAGCTGTCAACCTCGCGCTGGCCGCCCCGAAGATATCCGGCGTTCTGATCCGTCCTGGAGAAGTCTTCTCCCTGTGGCATCTGGTGGGGAAGACATCAGCCCGGAAAGGCTACCGCGAAGGCTTGATGATCCGACATGGCAGACCGGACAAAGGAATCGGCGGAGGATTGTGTCAGTTGAGCAATCTGATCCACTGGATCGTCCTGCACACGCCATTTGAGATTACAGAGCATCATCACCACGATGGGGTTGACCTTTTCCCTGACTTCGGACGTCAAGTCCCATTCGGCGTGGGGACGAGCATCAGCTACAATTATCTGGACTACCGTTTCAAAAACAATACTGCCCAGACCTTTCAGCTGATCGTTTACACGGATGAAAAGTATTTGAATGCTGAACTTCGCGCCGAGAAACCTCTGGAAGTGAAATACCACATCCAAAGCCGCAATGAACATTTTGTCAAGGAGAATGGCGTTTATTACCGCTGCGGCGAGGTTTGGCGGGAATGCATTGACAAATCCACCGGGAAAGCTCTTGAGTCCCGCCTCATCAAGACAAATCACGCTCAGGCGATGTATGATGAGAAATATATCGACAAATCCAAAATATCGAATAACACTGAACAAACAAGGAGCGAACAATCATGAAAAGAGAATTGATTTCAGCCGTGATTGGAGCCGGGATCGTGGGCGTGATCTGGGCCTGCAGTGCACATCTCAAATGCGGACAAGAGAAGACTGTGCAGGAAGGCGCGTTGTCCCAATCGGAATCAGTCGTGGATGAGCAACACCCGGGGAGAATGAAGAAACGTTTGGAAGGGATTTACTCGACCCTGCCGGACAAAGAGTTCCCGGGGCTGAAATTATACAGCACCGATTTCCTGATTCCGCTGAACCGACTGTACATCACCCGGCATATTTACGTCGACGATCCAAATGGTAACTACGGCAGCGGAGGCCGCCCCATGTGCGCCTGCGTGTTTGGCGTTCACGATCACGATGGCACCGAATTTTTTCTTGCGGGAGCGGGTCAGGACTGGTGGGCCGGTCCCTTTGTCTATCTGGGCAAGAATATCAACATCGAAAACGTCGATCTTGCCGGTAACGGCTACTGGCTGGTGACCTACAAGGATAAACAGGGGCGAGTCGGAAGGGGCTATGTCCCAATCCAGGGGATAGTCGGAGTCGACCCGGTAAGCGACATGGGCATCGCGCAGCCGCTCAGCATGAATCCGCTGGCAAAATACGCGGAAGACTGCGATCATTTTGTCTGGGAGATGAATGCCCGGCAGCTCTGGGACACCTATCTGAAGGCAATCCGCGAAGATGACCGGATGACCGTGGCGAAAATGCATCGCTTCCCCATCGAACGCAACGGCATAGATATCTATACCCGGACGGAATTTCTGGAGCAGTATGATAACATCTACACCCCGAGTGAAAAGGACAGTCTCCTGAATGACTACGATCCAGAAGATATCATGTACAGCTGGCGCGGCGTACTTCTTCCGAATGGCATCTGGCTTATAAACGCCTATGACGAAAATGCTCCTGCGGGCCCGCTTGAGGATTAGAGACATGGAACCTCCCCGAATCGGCGAGGCGCATCAAGTGGAGTGGATGTGCATATAACACTTCTGTTATGCCAAACCCCTGTCCGGCTCTGCCTTAAGCCCAGGTCACTCGCATTCCCCCCTCAACATCTGCTGATTTGCATTGCTCCAAAAAAGCGGGAAAGATACCATTTTGAACTCACTTTTCATGTGTCACCAAGTGTTGTTTATTTCCGACTGCACGTGCATCTCTTCAAAAAACTGGTGACACATGCCCGGCCTATGCCAAAAAAGTCCGAAAAAAGTTTGGAGAATACCGATTTGAGCTCAGCATAAAGCCGGAATATGTCGAAAAAGGCTCGAAACAGCCAATATTAGAACCGCTATTTAAGGTGCAACTCCCCGGCGATTTACCCTCAAAATCGGTTTTCAAGTGTTCCAACTTTCTGCTATCCTGGCGTCGCATTTTGTAGCAAAACTGCTATTTGGGGCCCTGGAAGCGGGTCCGAAAGCGGCGAGACATATGACGCCGATAGCAGAATTGAGCTCGGATTTGTGGGGGGAAAAATGAAAAAAGCCCGATGGAATTCATCGGGCCTGACATAGCAAATGGTGGAGTATTCCGAGATAGAAAGACCATCCTATAGCTCCACAAACTTTTTTGCTTGATTCGCGCTCAAAATAAATCTATTAAGTATGAATCTTCTATAAACAGTATAGCCTCATTCGAGCATAAAATGGGGAGCGTCGGCATAATATGCTCGATTGTCCTTCACTCACATATTTGCTCAACGTCGTTTACATAGGATTCGTGGACTTTACGGTCAGAGGCCAGAGATGACGGTCGAGGATGGCTTCGAGAATCTCCTTGCAGTTCATCGGGTGTTCGGGTCCAGCTGTTTTGAGAACTTCGACGGCGGCACTGAGGATCGACATGCGCTTGACGGGCTTGTCGGATTCGTGGGCGGGGTTGATGACGTACTCGTCTTCCTAGTATTTCTATCTTGCCATCTCAATATAATTGATTGGTTGAGACAGGACCATTCTCCCATCCGGTGTTTTTCCGCTAGAGAATATTTCCTTCCAGTAATCGTACCCTGGTTTTCCGCCAAAAACCGTGGCTGCCATACTTCTGTCTTTCCAAAGCGGCAGGTCCCGCAGATTGCACACGAAAGACTTGATGTTGGTCCATAGTTGGTCCGGAAATTTTATTTGGAACAGATTTTGTTTATCAAAGCATGTGCCGTTCATGCTGAAAAAATTATAGATTAGCATGTCAATATAAAAGACCCAGTTGTACATGATCTCCTCTCTGAATAAACGACAGGCAACCAAGTGGTCATCGGTAATATCCTGAGCTTGTTCTTTAGCAACCTTGTTTTCAATTTTATATATTCCGATCTCCATGCTATACCTATCTATTAATAACTCCTCGGCCAGAATATTGCACAGATTAATCAATTGTTCTTTTTCTAATGCTCTTGGGTTTAACCCCTCTTCTGCACGGTAACCAAGAGGTTTATTCAACACTGTTTTTGAATTAATGAAGCGGGATAACAGAGTTTTTTCGAAGGTCGAATATGATAATGGAAGTTCGTTTCCTCTTCCCTCGAAATTGATATAGGATTGTAGCTTGTTGTCTCTGGTCCTGGTAATCGCGTTTTTCTGACTGTTTATGATGTATGTCCGGATATCTCCCCTTTCCCCTTTGAAATAATTAACCATGTCTGCTTCCGAAAAACTTAAGTCGTCTTCTGCGAGATGATGATCGAGCTGATATTTCCTGATACGTTGCGCATAAAGGGAATCATGAAGTTGCCGAACAATGGCTTTGTCAAACGCAATTTGCTTCAGCTTGCTTCCGGCAGCTGTATTCGTTGCGATCATTCGGTCGACATCTGTATTAAGAAACAGCCTTACAAGAAGTTCTCTTGTTCCCAGCATAATCTGGGCAACGGCTTTATGTTGTCCGTCGAAAAGCAGGATTTTGCTGCTGGTCAGCCTTGCAAGGGCGATGTGCAATTGCGGATTGCCTTTGTGAAATTCCTTGATCAGCAAACCGATAGAACTATTGATCCCTCTGGGGTTAATCTGCTTGTCATGATGGAGATATTCAATCGGGACTTGGATAAAAGCTGTTCGTTCACCGGAGAGCTTGTCAGTATATATTTCCGCTGTTCTTATTGTGTCGTCACCGGTTTTCGAAAATGCATACTCAAGTTTTCCATTTGTTTCTTTATATGAAAAATCGTACAGGGAACCTTTGAATGCGGCAAGAACGTGTTGTAATGACGGGGTTTCATGTTGGTCTTCGGCAATCTTGATTATTTTGCTTAGCTTGGCCATCACTCTGGCCACTTCGAGGTCCGCATCCTGTTTGGCCTTGTTACAGTTTTCATGAGTAAGAGCGAAGTTCGTGTCGTCGTCTTTGCCGCCGTTGACCAGCGGTTTGATGTGGTCAATATTTGTCGGATTCAAATCCAAATCAATATCTTCACCGCATATATAGCACTTGTGGCTTTGCATAGTCCACAACTTCTCAGTGAGTGCCCTATACTCTTCTTTTGAAAGTCCGTCCAAATACTTGGAATACCCCATCGTTACGTCTCCTTTTCAATTAGATTACATGTTTTACCATAAAAATACACCGCCACATGCTTTTTTTCAAATGTTTTTATGCGGTTTGTTTTTTTTTGTGTGGCTAATGATTGTTCACCGGGGGTTCTCGGAGGCAAAGGGGCTGAACCCGAATGGGGGCAGCCTTACCGAGGATCAGATTCGTAAATTCTTCTCCAACATCAGCGCCATCTGGGACCACATGTATCCCGTCGAGAAATACAAGTTCATTCAGATCATCATCAAAAAAATCACTGTATTCCGCGACAAGATAAAAATCGAGTACAACCAAGAAGCCCTCTGCGGGCTCGCCAAGGAGTAAAATATGAATTCACGCACAGCAGAGAAACTTGTCAACGGCAACATCGAAGTCACCATCCCCATTTACATTCGTCGCGAAAGCAACTTGGTCACGTTGGACAGGCTTCCCGAAACGCCAAAGACCGAATGGCAGCGCCTTGCTCCGCTTCAGCGGCGACTCGTTCTGGGGGTCCATCTTCTTGACAAGTGTGAGGAGAATCCGTCGAAGTCATCTGTGGCGATTGCCAAAGAAGAATCGATGGACCGTTCCCTCTTCCACAAAACTTTGAGCTTGGTCAACCTCGCTCCGGACATCGTTGAGGAGATCATGAGCGACCCGCCCACGTTTGACTTCTCCGTCAAAAAGATCTTCTCCCATCGTCTGCCCGATGACTGGAACGAACAGAGGAAATTCCTGGGGCTGCCGGAGAAGGATTACGCAGCAAGGTGATTGGTCCCTCGGAACCATCGCCGGCTTCGGGGGAAGATGCCGGGTTAAACATCACTGATTTGTGAATGGATTGGGTATTTCCTGCTGGAAGAACGGATCGTTGGGATCAATGATTCTTACTCCTCCGATTCCCCTCATGTTTTCCGGCG
>Ga0310690_10003121_pt1 | contig 25443 bp, 27 predicted proteins | sample AusTroGonzalo_MG_2_FD_207661 | JGI IMG/M metagenome (GOLD analysis project Ga0310690, IMG submission 207661) | Bovine rumen microbial communities from tropical cattle in Woodstock, Queensland, Australia - Gonzalo_04 (v2) (version 2) | ecosystem: Host-associated > Mammals > Digestive system >... | reverse complement strand
TTCCGCACTATCATAATCAAATGTATTTGCAGGAACAGCGTTATGCGAAAGGTTTGGATAATAATCGCTGAAATGGGCAAGAAAATAATTGTTATGCGGCTCACCCTGCGATTCAAGCATTTGCGTATAGAACGGATAATATCTCCACATAGGCTCGTCTGAACCATAAACACCGTCAAACACTTTCGGATAAAGTTCATTTGGAGGAACGCAAGACGTATATATGCTTTGCAAAGAACTTATGTCTTGCAAATCTCCACCAAGAGGAAATAATGTTGGGTGCTGCAACGCATCTTGCGGATTATCGTGCGTTAGCCCTTGAAATGTCAGCAGACTGCTGTCATCCAAAGAATAGTTGGTATTCATACCGCCTATGTTTTGCAAACCAAGTTCCGACAATCTGGTGTCTGGCGTTGTCGTAATAAACGATTTTGTATTATTTCCGTTTGGTATATAAGACACGCCGCCGCTTAAAGATTCTCCTACCATATTGTAACCAGAATAATTCGGGTCTCTCAAATCGTAAAGGCCGAATGGACGCAAATCTTCCAAGTAGAAGCAATCGTATTCATCACCTCCGATTATATCAAAGTCAACTGGGTTTCCAGCATAGGTGTTTTCCGTCATATTGGCCGTCATAACGTGAGTTACAACACCTGCATAAAAAGAGTCAGCCTCACCGACAACATCAACAATTTTTGTTGTCAAAGGCAGAAACACTTTATCAAGTTTTCGTTTAAGCCCGAACAATTTTATAACAGCTTCCTCTATCGTATATGTGAACTGTTCATCTGTTGCTGGGTATCCGTGACCATAATAAGAACTATCGGCTTGAACATATTGACTTGTATTCTGAACTCTTTGTAATGCGTTTATTTTATATGCAAGCGTCAGTTTAGGAACTTTTCTGAAGTTCTTATTCGGAAGAGTTATGTTGGTTTTGCCTTTTATTGCCTCGTGGTTCTCAAGCGAATAACTTGTGGCCACAAAATACTTGCCATAGTCCTCTGAATTAACATTGACGTTTTTCCACCATTCCTTTATAGAAACATTATCATATCCGAAAAACCTTATCGCATTAAGAACAGACTTATATGAACCTATGTATGAATATATGTTATGGCCTTCCATCAACGCTTCTTTGCGTTTCAAGTTCATAAAATCATAGTCAATAAGTTGTTCTTTTATGTCTGTGTCCTTAAATATGGTAAAGTCAATGTTATCTATATCATAACCGAGGTTTCCGCACATAACAGAAAGCCGCTCGTCTTCCTCTATGGATTCGGCATACACGGTGAACACACCAACAAGCGTTCTGACCTCATCAGATGCAGAACAGTCCACATAATAAAGCATAAGGTCTCGTCTGAATGTGTTGTATTTGTCATCCGCATTGCAAAAACAAATGTCAATGAAAGAAACACTGTCATCTATATCGCTACCGTTATTGTATGTGTATTCATCTTTATACGGCTGTGTGGTTTGCACCCTGCTCACTTGTTGCTGGGCATCAATCAAATCATCAACTTTTATACCACTTGTGAATTTTATTCTCGGACAAGTATATTCGTTATATGTCAATGACGATGTGTCTGGTGTTTGGTCGCAAATTTCACTATCGTCTATACCATATAAATTTATTTCATCAACTTCTTTGGTTGAATTGTCCCACTCAAACAAATAGTAATCATTGGGGCTGTTTTCATAGTTCGGCTTCCCATACTCGTATGTGTATGTAGGGTTCACGAGCTGACTGTAAACATCAGACGGGTCTTCCAATTCATTTGATTCAGCATACTTTATGTATTTCTGCATAACCATAATACGCTGCGTTTCAAACAAGCCCCTTGATACTTCTTCAATATATATAGTGCCTCCCCACAGATTTGTGTTTTCATCATACACAAAGCCATAGTTGTTTCCATATTTGTCGAAAAACAATAAATCCCTTACACCAATCATACTTGTATCTCTCTTTTTTTGACTTTCATTTTTACATTAACTCGTTTTGTGTTCCATTTGGTTGTTTTTGAACTAATAGACAACTTATTATTATTTCCAATGGATAACAACATATCAACATCCTTTTTGCCATTATAATCAAACCCATCATTAGCAAGTTCATAAATGGTTTGTGTTTGAGGCGTATATGATTTTTCTGTATAATAATAGTTCGGTGTTACGTCACCCAAAAATGGATTTCCAAACAAAATAAGATACGTTCTATCTTCATCAACAACTGGAATTTGCTGTGATTTAATGATTACACCATAATCTGTGTTTTCATTATACAACAAATATCTATTATAATATTCATCATATATCATTTCTCCAGCAGAGCCAGATTTTAAAACTTTTAATATTTTATTGAAATTAGTAAATGTTTCATCACAATTACCACTCAAAACATAGTTATGTCTTACAACATCAGCATCAAAAAACATATTAGTATTTAATGCTGAATGAAAATCAAACATTCTACCATAATAACCATTATAAAAATCTTGATTGTTTGTTATTATGTTTTGAGATGCAATATTAAAGCGATAATTATCTCCTCCAAATCGCCTATCAAGAATAATATCACTTTCATTTTGATGGTTTGCAAGTTCTGGAACTATCTCTATACTTTCATATGGAATTTCAATAAACCGTTCATTACCAGACAAATTAACTATTTTACACGCATCTTCTGATTTCAAAAAAGCAAACGGTGCATAATTATATAATGTGAAATATACAAAATTGGCAAGCCTATTGTCCATATATGCGTGCATCGATTCACTGTCAGATTGATTGCTTGGTTCTTGTAAATATTCACGATTAACTCTTCTGAAATCAAATGGCTTGAATTTTGCTGCAAGTACAATTTGAAAAAAAGTTCCGTTTTGGTTTGTAACGACACTATAAGTCCAAGCAACATTATTTCTATTATTTAATGTTGTACTATGCGCTATTGAAGCCGTCATTCTATCAGTAAGAATTGGCATTGTATTTTAATTTTTATATTATTCTGAATCGGATGTTTTTGGAACTGGATTATATATCGTTGGTGAAATCAACATACAGTTTCCAGTTTTGAAATATGAATATGCTATGGTAATATAACGATTTTCTGTTGATGTCAAATCAAGTCTTAACAATGAATCAACAATGGTAAATACACCAGCAGGTGTATCATAATCAACATACAACTGAATGTTATCATTCCAATATTCATAAAGCACATCCGAAAAATCTATTACCATTGTTTCATTAGGCGGAACAAGCTGAACTATCGTATCACTGGCAACACAATCGTCATCGCCACCGCAACCACAGCCGCAACCACAATTTCCTCCACTATTGCCATTCTTTCCAGCAATACCTTGAACACCTTGAATTGTTCGCAAAAACGCTTCAAATGACGGGTCGGCTGGATGAAGTTCCTGCACCCAAAGTTCATAAACGGACATACCAAAACCAAAGGGTCCTTGGATACCTTGGATACCTTGGATACCTTGAATGCCTTGTTCACCTTGTTCACCCTGCGGACCATTTGGTCCCATTTCCCCAATACCAACAGAACCTTGTATTCCCTGCATTCCTTGAATGCCATCAGCACCTTGAAAACCCTGCAAACCTTGTTCGCCTTGAAAACCTTGCAAACCTTGTTCGCCTTGAACGCCTTGTTCGCCTTGAACGCCTTGCTCACCTTGATAACCTTGAAATGCAGCTTCTCCACAAAGTCCTTGTATGCCCTGCCATCCTTGAACGCCTTGCATACCTTGTATTCCAGTAGCACCTTGAACGATTTGAACGCCTTGGTCACCTTGAAATACTAAAGCACACCCTTTTTCTCCTTGTATTCCTTGAACGCCAGTTTCGCCTTGAAACCCTTGGTATCCTTGAAACCCCTGCATACCTTCAATGCCTTGCAAACCTTGAATACCCTGCATACCATCCTCACCGTCAGCACCAGCAGCACCTTGTATCACCTGCACATAAGCATCTGTTTCTGAATAATAAACCATAGCATATCCAGCAATACCTTGTATGCCTTGTGTGCCATCCCTGCCATCTTCACCGTTTAAGCCGTCAGCACCAGCAGCACCTTTTTCTCCTTGAGCACCCTGCTTTCCTTGATATCCTTGAACTCCTTGTTCACCTTGGTTTCCTTGACCGCCTTGCAAGCCTTGCAAACCTTGCAAACCTTGTTTTCCTTGTATGCCTTGCAAACCTTGTGTGCCTTGATTTCCTTGCACGCCTTGATTACCTTGAGCACCTTGGCTTCCACCTCCGCCACCTCCACTTGTACCAATTTTAATCCAATATCCTCCTTTAGAATCTGGATTACCAGAACCAATATGCTGTGTTGGGTTTTCGCCAACAACAGAACATAACAGTGGGTTATCATTATAATACATCCAAAAATCAAGCCCACCATTACCTTCATATATCACAATGTCTTGTGAATAATATTCACGTTTATTATCCCAAGGATTTGCGACTTTCTTGAAATTGGTATCAACTTCGGTATGCGTGAGTTCTCTTCCGACCTCAACTCTAAATTTTATAAGTTCTTGTAAATTCATTGCCTAATAAATCTATTTGTTTATTATCGTCTGCTTTTTATCGCCAGTGGCTTCCTCAAGGAGTTTATATTCTTTTGAATTATCTTTGAGCCAACCGACATACTTATCACTGTCACCAGACTTTATTTTAAAATCAACAATCTTTTCCATATTCGGAAATTTCAGTTCATCAACTTCATCATTATCAGCATAATATTTATTGAATGTCTTTACTTCCGCAAGTGTAATATGTTCGTAATCATCAACTTTATCAGAACCATCAATTATATTGGAGACTTGCGTTTTTGTAAAATGCATTTCTTTCTCCATATATTCACGCAAATCAAGTTTTCCGCTAATCATAGCATCATATTTCCTCGGGTCACCAAACAATGTGTCAATGCCTTTGGCTTTCCAACTTTCACGAAATTTTTTCTGTTCTTCCTCATTGAATTTGATACCTTCATTTTCTTTATCAAGTTGCCTTTGTATCGCATCTTGGCGTTTACGTTCAGATTCTTCATATTTTTCTTTCCAAACACTATCCTGCTCAACAATCTCATCCATACCCTCAAAAATATTAGTATAATTTTCAAGATTACGAAGGCTGAACATTTTCAGTATTCCAATCATATTCATATGTATTTGTGCCGCTACACGTTGTGCCCTTGATTCAGCAGCATTTTTCACAAGTTGCACATAATTCGCAGCCATTTCTTTAGCGTCCTGCACTTTATCTTTATTTAAAGAACTCGCAGTACCTAAAGCATTAAGTTGTTCAGCAAGCGTTTGTATCTCCTTATCTTGATTTGAACGAAGCAAACTTTCAACATTACGTCCACTTTCTACAAAAATATTCTGGCTCATACCATTACTGCTTCCATAATATTGCGAGAACGTGTTTTTATTCATTCTTATCATCTCATTATACGCTTGTCCAATAGCACGGATTTCTTTACTGGTCAAACCTTTTGTCTTATTATCATTAGTATCATTATATCTCAATTCAGACATTGCCGTCATAAGTGATTGTCTTGCTTCATCAAATATACGATTATGCAGCTCTCTCATTTGCTTTTGTCTGCTCGTAATAGCCAAAGATACTTGTGAGAAAAACATATCAGCAGAAAACTCAAGTGTAACAAGAGCCTGCTGTAATGCTGAACGAATAATGGCAAGATAATATTGATATGCCGCAACAATTATTCTTGCATTACGTACTGGTCGAATAAGCATACGGTAATTCAAAATATTACTAACAAAAACGTCATATATAAATGTGCGACCATTTAGATAAGTAAGTGCTATTAAATGGTCTAAATCAAGCATAGCACGGTCAATCTTCAATGCAAGCGGGCCGTTGTATTTAGGATTATCCTTATGCTTTTTATTCCAATCCTTAATCAAGCCTTCAATAATATCAACATTTTCATTTATATTGTGAAATGTTTCCGTACCCAGTTTACTTGTACCACCAAGCATTTGGCTAACAAAGCCACCAGTCTTTTTACCAAAAAGACGAAGTGGATTGAAACCTTCTTCAATAATCATAAGCTCGTCATCTTGACTTGCCAAATATTCTTCTGATAACAAAACGTATTTTTCCATATTCAATATAATATATCAGTATATTTATACGAGCCGTTTCAAAAGCGGCCACTTATTATAAATAATAAAAAATGCTTTTATGCGGATATACAGTTCGTCAGATTACATCCAAGAAAAACTTGACATAAAACCAATCACCAGAACAGATTTGGACAATTTCAAAAAAGGTTCAAACATTAAAAGCCTGCTTAAAACTGGAAGTATCGTGATTGCTGATGCAAAAACAAGTTCTGGCGACTGGTTAAGACACGTGTATTTCTACATATCACACGAAGATTACCAAAATTACACAAAACTCATACCAGAACATCCAACAAACCACAAAGATTCAGAAGAAGGCATACTCATACGGCCAAGAGAATTTTCAATTTCATTCGTTTCATTATCACAACTTAATAACAAAATGAACATTGACGGATTGTTTGAAACGCACTTCATATATGAAGATACTGCACAAAAACAGCCGTTTGACAAAAATTATATGGAACAAGTTTCAAAATCCATATTTTCTATGCCAAGTGCAAAATGTATATATGACAGCAACAAACTCCCAAGAGCAAGCAAAGCCATAAAAGAAAAACTTGATATAAAACCAATAACAAAAACAAGGCTTTCCGAATTGTCACAATACAACTTTTTTCCAAATACAAAGGAAGAACTTATTGAAATAATCGTAAAACGCATAAACGAAGATGGTACAACCTGCGACTTGAACGATATTGATGTTTCAAGAATAACCGATATGTCTTACTTGTTTTCTGAATTTGATAAAACAGACACAGGAAGACTAAACACACATAAAGAAATGCACAATTTTGACGGGGATATATCAAAATGGAATGTTTCTAATGTCAAAAATATGAGAAAAATGTTTGCTGGCTCGGCGTTTGGTGGAGGAATATCCGAATGGGACGTTTCCAATGTTACCGATATGTCTGGTATGTTTATGGGTTCATATTTCAACGATGACATATCAAAATGGGATGTCGGCAAAGTGACAGATATGAGTGATATGTTTTGGGGAACACGACATTTTAACGGTGATTTGTCCAAGTGGGATGTATCAAATGTTGAAACAATGTGGTGTATGTTCAGCGGCTCATCGTTTAACGGCGACATTTCAAAGTGGGATGTCAGAAATGTAAAACGTATGTATTGTATGTTCTACAATTCCGACTTCAACCAAGACATTTCAAAATGGGACGTTTCACAAGTAACCAATATGGAACATATGTTTGAAAACTCAAACTTTGACCAAGATATATCTGAATGGGATGTCAGAAATGTAGATAAGCACGATGCGGCATTCAAAAACTCGCCATTAGATATTTTTAAAGGTAAACAGCCAAGGTTTGTGAAGTAGCCAACACGCAGCCAATTATAAATATAATGACATTATAATGGAACAATGCAATATATTAAATCATACGACAATTTCATTAACGAATCAAATTCCGTTAAAACAGTAAGTTTTGTTGCTGTTGGCGATATGCTTGCACATAATGCCATACACAGCGACTCATACACAGACGGCGAATATGACTATACAAACATATTCAGCGTATTGAAAGACCGAATCAGCCAATACGAGTTGAAATTCTGCAACGCCGAAACACCGATAACTGACGGCAAAATACACGGCGGAGAAATCGGCGAAAAAGGAACAGCTATATTTTCCGCAAACAGAAAATTCGGTGATGCCATAATCGATGCAGGCTTCAATCTGATTTCTCTGGCCAACAATCACGTTCTTGACAACGGAACTGAAGGTATAGAAGAAACCAAAAAATATTGGGAAAACACAAACGCCATAATTTCTGGTCTTGACGATGACACGCCAGAATCAAGGGTGAAACTTTTTGACAAAAACGGAATCAAGATAGCATTCGTATCATATACAACACGAGTGAACACTATGCGTAAAAAATATGTGGATGGCATAAACTTATGGAATGAGCAATATGGTATAAGGGACATCCTTTATGCAAAACAAAATGCCGATGCTGTCATTGTTTCAATGCATTGGGGAACTGAATATATGCTCGGCAGCACGAACAAAGAGCAAGACCATATTTCAAACCTGCTTTCACAACTCGGAGTAAATGTCATTATCGGCACACACCCGCACGTCATACAGCCAGTAAAATGGCTCGGCGAAACCCTTTGCGTTTATTCTCTCGGAAACTGTGTAGCCAGACAAAAAGGCGATGACATTGAAAAACGCATTGGCGGTATGGTCGCTATGGATATCGTTAAGGAAAACGGCAGCATATCAATAAAAAATGTCCAGACATCACTCAATTACATTTGCTATGATGAGTTCTACAACAACATAAAGGTCGTTCCGTTCTCCGAACTCACCGATGCCGAACTTGAATATCACGATGACATAAACAAGCAATATAGCGGAATATTCGTTGCTGAATCCATCAACGACTACATTGATGAAAAAATAAAACTTTCAAAAGAAAACAAGGACAGACTCATAAAATATGATGAGCGTTATGGAAAGATAATGGATAAGTACCACAAGGAAAAATCCCATTTCCAGAACATAACAAATATGAGTGAACTCATCAGCCGATACAAAAAGCATCTTCGTGAAAATGATGACTATGATTTGACATTTGACAAAATAGAATATGAGAAATCCGCTTGGAGCAACGAAAACGAATATAAGAGATTTATGGATGACATTCAATCTTTAATGGATGACTTCCAAGAGTTCCAAGTGTGCTACTTGACACGATACTATCTTGACAAACTCAATACGGTCAAAAAGAACATAAAATACATTCACGATTATGTGAACGGAAAACGAAAACTGCCAAAAAACTTTTACAGACCTTCCAATTATCTATATAATCAAGCGTTAAAATATATAAAGGAAAATCCAGTTGAAGATATACACGACCTTGAAAAAGAGGACAGCGACTACAAACGCACAATAACGCCAAAAGAGGCCAAGGACGAAATGGAAAAAGAAATAAAGAAAAATGGTTACGACTGGAAAGTTGAACTTGACGATAACCTTGTTCCAAGAATGAGCGTCAAGACATACAAAAAATTCCTCATAAACGCACACAGCAATTTCAGCAAGGTTGATATAGACTCTTTGAAACGCCACGAAGTGAACACACACGTTGCAAGAAAGGACAGCGGCATAAAAACTGGTCTTAATTTATTCTTATACGGATTACACGGCGCAGGTAAATATGACGAGGGTATGGCAATATACAATTCCCTTGACAAGTCGCCAAAGCCGAAACCGAACATTATGTTTTATATATCAAAGAAAATCATAATTCTCAAACATTTGTTCACTATGCCAACAGACGAACTTGTGCAAAAGATTATGAAAATGACTGACACAAAACTTGATGATGCGCTTGTCGGAATCATAAGGGCAATGCGTGTTGTTTTCTGGAATGAGAACTATGCAACATCACTTGATGCATCATACCTTACTGGATATGAAGAAATACGCAAAATGGACGATAGCGCAAGAAAAGAACTTATAAAATACAATATCGGCCCAGACCAACTGTATGAACTTCCAACAATAAAAAAATTCCTCAAAGACAACGGATTTGAAAAATAAACAAAAAAATGACGCATATCAAAAAATTTGACGAAATGTTCCCAATCAATGAGAACATCAAAGAAACAGCATTAAAAAATTGTGAAAAAAGAAACGCAGATATAGTGGCTTCTGAACTATATGGCAAAATAATAGAATACGCAAAAAGAAGCAATGACGATATTTGTGTCATATCTTTTGAATACGGCAATCGTGGATATGGCATACGTCCATTCGGCCAAGGTTGCGAGGAACGTGAACGCAATGGAGAATGTATGACTACATACACATTGGATGTGCTCGGAAACGAATATGAATTTGAAAGCACATACACAATCTCAAGCATTTGCGATAAAATCGTAAAACTCACAAAAAATGACAACAGAATGATTGTCAAAACAAAAGAAGTTGGAAACTATCCGAACTATTATGAACTCATTTCTGAAATATGCTATATCAACAAAGTAGCAAAAGAATTTACACAAATACAAAAATACTTGCTGAAATATGCAAACTTCAAACTGACAGAAGATATGTGTTATAGCGCACCGACTTCTGGAAAACGGGGAGAATACTATGAGCATAACGATGAACGTTCATTCGCTTGCACAAACCAAAAAAGATGTGCAGCATTTATTGAAAAACTAAAAACTACAAAATCGCCAAAAGACACATTGGCTATTGAACAAGTTGAGTATTCCGACAAAGAGGATATGTCGCATTCAATATATTATGAAACGGAATGTTATGGCTCAATCCAAAAAACAATCAAAGCCATTATCAAAACGCCAACTGGAAGAATAAAAAGCGAAATATATCTATAACAAAAAAGGACTCACAGTGTGAGTCCTTTTTTCATAAGTAGAATCGTCAAAGATTAGTTCTTTCCACCAGCACGCTTCACAGCGTTTTCAAGGGTGGATTTCTCCATAATCTCGCTCATATTGACACCAGTTGTGTCGGACACGACATCCATAGTCTGCTTGATGATTACGGGCACATTCCCGCTCATTTCGCCGACACCACGTCCGTCAGTACCGTAGATGTTCACATTGTCGATTGCTGAAATCGGTGCGGCAACAGCCTTGGCGATTTCGGGCAGTTTCTCAATGACCATCTGCGCCTTTGCAGCGTCATTGTACTTCTGGAACGCCATAGCCTTTTTCTCCATAGCCTCTGCTTCAGCAATACCTTTCTTTTCAATGGCTGCTGCCTCGGCAAGACCTTTTTGTTCAATAGCATAAGCATCGGCATCGGCAAGTTTCTTCTTACCGTTTGCTTCCTGCTCCATACGGAACATTTCGGCTTCGGCTTGTGCTTTCACAGCACGGGCACGCTGTTCGGCCTCGTATGCCTCGGCTTCGGCCTTACGTTTTCTCTGTTCAAGTTCTGCGGCTGCGTCAATCTCTTTCTGATATTTATCGGCATCAGCCTGCTTTTGGATTTCGGCCTCCAACTTGTTCTGCTGGATTTTTACCTGCTCGGCAGTGAGTTCCTGCTCACGGCGGGCTTTCTCGGTTTCAGCCTCAATCATTTTGGCATTGATTTCCTTCTGACGTTCTTGGGTAAGAATCATCTTTGCAGCTTCGGCTTCAACCGTTTTCTCATTTACAGTTTTCTGCTGTTCCTGCTGCTGAATTGCATAAGCGGCATCAGCCTTTGCCTTTTGCGTATCCTCGGTCACTTTAAGTGAAGCCTTCTTGATGGCAAGTGCGTTGTTCTTTTCAGCAATGATTGTTTCGTTTTCAACACGAGCATCATTGGCTTCCTTTGCGGCCACAGATTCGGCGATTGAAATATCACGCTCGGCCTGCGCTTTGGTAATGGCGGCTTCCTTGCGGATTTTGAACGTGTTGTCAGCACCGAGGTTCTTGATAAGCCCCTCATTATCGGTGATGTTCTGAATATTACAAGAAATCACTTCAATACCGAGTTTGGCCATATCATTTGCCGCTTTCTTCGCAATCTGGTCAGAGAAACCATCTCGGTCAATGTTAAGGGATTTGAGGTCAAGCGTACCGATAATTTCACGCATATTACCTTCAAGAGAATCCTTGACTTGGTTGGCAATATCACGTTCCGTCATATTAAGGAAGTTCTTTGCCGCAAGTCTGATACCATCTGGGGAATTGATTACACGAATTTTTGCAACGGCATCAACCATAACGGAAATGAAGTCGTTTGTCGGTACGGGTACGGAAGTCTTAATATCCACGGAAGTCTGGCCGAGGAACACTTTATCCACTCGTTCCAAGCCTGGGATACGGAAACCGCCCTTACCGATGAGAATACGTGGCTGTTTTGAAAGACCACTAATGATGTAGGCATCTTTCGGGGGTGCTTTAACATAGCACACTGCGATAAAGATTACCAATAAAACTACTGCTGCTGCGATTAAAATAAATAACTGCATAATGATTTGGTTTTAAGTTAATATAATGGTTATTGATTGTTTTTTGCTTCAAGAATCGGCATACTCGCCTCTGTCGGAATATACACGATTTTCTGAATTTTGTTATCGGACTGCTGGCGAACCCAGAGATACTGAATGTAGGTGGTGGTGAGCTGTCCGTTCTCAATCTTGATTGCCTCGGCTGCACCTTTCGCACGCTCAATCTCTGCTTGTGCGTTGAGTTTCTCGGATTCAAGGTTGGCCTTTGCCTCCTCAATCTTAATACGGCGGTTCTGCTCGGCTTCGGCAAACTGCGCCTTACCGTCCATTTCTTTCGCCCATACTTTGTACTTCGGCACTCCGTAAAGTGCACCTACTGTGATACCGACAAGCAATACAATGCCGATAATGATTTGTGTAATAGTTGAACTTTTCATTTTTTTTGATTTTTAATTGGGTTATTTTAAGGTGATTATATACTTGTTAACACTGTTTATGAAAATAGTCCTTCTTTAGCATATTCCTTTATCAGTTTATACCCCACTTCTTCGCTGTGATATTCACTATCTTCACCTCCTATTATATGAGAAACTTGAGTTTCTAATTCTTTTTGTTCATATCTATATCTAAAAGTTAAGCCATTATATGACCGAGGAAATGAAATATGTCTATACCAAAAACCAAACTTTTCTAAATAAACAAATCCATATTTTTTTAAGAATTGTTTAGTGATTATTCGTTTTTCTTGTTTCATAATTCATTTCGGAATTATCCCTTTTAGTCTTGTAAGATATAAATGAATTTAACTATATTTCAATAAAACGATATTGTATTATTTAGAATTTAACAAGTGTTTCGTCAACAATAGACGAATATGGGATTTTCTCTGTTGTATATATACAACCATTTCCGTGAGGGTCGTAAAAAAATTCAATGTTTTTCGGAACTTTATCCATTGAAATCATATATCTATAGTATTCACCGTTAAATTTTGGATTTTTTCGTTTTCTATTTTGTGTAATCCCATTCATCATATTATTATGAGAAACCATCACGCCATCAAGTCTTTCTGGAAACAAATATACACGTTTTTGATAGTAATTATATCTCCTTTTTTCATTTTTTGGTAGCAATCCATTTTCACGAATACTGTCATAATTGTTCTTTTCTGAATAATGAAATAAAGTCATACAATGATTTCGTATTTGTTCAGAAATTGTATCTTGTCTAATTGGGTCATACACAAGGTTTGCCCACGACCTTCCTTTGTCATCTTCAAAAATGGCACATCTTGACCTATAATATCCACCTAATTTCATCTCTTTATCTATAATGTCAATATTGTTACAAATATTTGCAACAACAACTGACGCTACGGTTTCCATAAAAACTGGTAGGTCTTTGACTTCAACAATTTGAACCTTATGTGGACTAAATGCCTTAAATAGTTTTTCATCAAATTTATAAATTGTTATAAGTCTATTGATTATTTCTTTTGTGCTTTCGATATTTTCATCTTGAATGGATTCATTCACACCATATCCTTCTTCAAGCACCCATTCACGACAATTACGATTAGTAAATTCAAATTCATCTTCAATATCTCTATATGCAGAATCAAGTACACTAATTGGTATGCTGTTAATATCAAAGTTATCAAGATATTTGTCAAATAACTTATCTGCCTTTTTTTGTTCAGACGGCATTTCGTTTACTCTTTTAATATGTGTCATATTTTTCATAATTTGCATTATTTATACATTGTCTTATTGAATATAATAAAAAAAAATTCGCAAAATTTACATTTTTTACAAGACTAAAAGGGATAATTCCGATTCATTTAATGTTTTATGTCATCAAATATATAGTTACCTATTTTAATCTGATTTGTTTTTTTGAAATGTAAATTGTATATCTTTCGTTGTCTTTTGAATAAATTTCAGCACCCATCAATTTTGTAACCAAATCATATTCATATATAAGTTTTGGCGTTGTTTTCTCGTCAATGTAACGAACATCAGTCCAATACTTATGCGTTCCGTTTAACCCGAACATTGTATGACGTTCATTATCAACCGATATGGTTTTCGTAAGTATAGTGCCAGATGTATCTTCAACACACATAACAAACAAATTGCTATCAACAATATTTGTAACATATGTGCCATCACGCTCAACAATTTCAAATGTTTCTTTGCAATGCTCTGTGTTTGTGCAGGACACCATCAGAACAACCGCCGCAACCGCTAAAACAGCATAAATAACTCGTTTCATTTTTCTAAATTCAGTTTGTATTTCGTTACTGCATTTCTTCCTTAAAATCACATCGCAAAAATACAACCTTTTTTGATATTGTCAACTCTTTTTTCAAAAAAGTTATCAACAAAGTTATCAACAAAATAATTGACCAAAACAAACAATCATTATAATGCCGTTATAACAAAAAATGCTCCCTTAATGCAATAAGCAAAAAAGGAGCAACACATATAACAGAAAAAATTAGTCGTTAATGGTCATCACAACAAAATCTTGCAAATACTTCATTGTAACATCAACAACATTTTCATAAGTCAAGGAATTCAGTTTGTTCGGAAGTTTCATTTTACTGATGTCAGCAAAACGCCAAGGGTCTTCATACAAAACAGCATCAACGGTTTCCCTATCAATAGTCAGTTTTGACATAATGGTTTCATACCGTTCCTTCGTCAGATACAATTTGACATTCTTGACAATTTCAGACAACTTGTTTTTCAAAACATCCAAGTTGGCAGAATCAGTACAAGCATTAAACACAAGAGCACCATTGTCATAATTGTTCGCAACATATCCTCTTACATAATATGTCAATCCGAGTTTTTCACGAAGTTCACGATAGAATGGCGACTCCAAACCGCTGGTCAGCATATCAACGCCAACTTGAAGATATGGGTAATCACGTTTACTGACACATTTTTTTGAGAACACATACACAGAAACCTTTTCGTCAGATGCGACATTCACCAAAGGCAAATTTCTTTTCTTATATTTGTATTTCCAATCCGATTTACAAACATCATTAAATTCAATAGTTTCAAAAAATTCAGTACGCTTTCTTCCAACCTCAACAATACGAGCTGGCTTCGTAAATCGTTCCGCATACACACGAACCATATCATCGTGTGTGAAATCCAAAATATCGGATTCATTTCCTATCGCTGTATAATCACCCCACCATTTACGCATAACATTCATCATACTCGCATATTCAGAATCAAAAACACAATCCAAATATTCTTGATGCACAACGCTACGCTCATTTTCAAAATCTTCTTTGGTAACACAACCGATACCATCAGTTATACGTCTATACAATTTTTCTTTCAGTTCGTTTGTGAGATACTTGTCAAGTCCCATAAAGTAAACACACACGCATTCGGCAGAAGTAAATGCGTTCCACCGTATTCCAAATTTTGTCAAGTCTTCGTACATATCACGAAATGTCTTGCAAACAAGGTGTTCCATAAGGTGCATAGTGCCGTGCATACCTTCAGTTTCCAATCTTGAACCAGCGTCAAACACCATATACACCGATGTCATTTTTAGATTTTTCTTTTTGAAAATGTAATTTTTCATATTATAAATGTTTTAGTTTCTCTACATATATAATAAAAACTGACAAAAAGCAACAAAAAAATCCCGCCAAAAATGACGGGATTTTTCAAATAAACAAAAAAAATAATAAATTACTCAACAGTGTCAGTAACAACAGTGTCCGCACACACGTTGGTATCAACGGGCATAACAGTCATTGTAGTGTCGCCTTCAACGGTTTCGGTTTCGGTAGTCTTCGTTCCGCAAGAAACGGAGAGCATACCTACTGCAAATAAGATAAGAAACAATTTTTTCATAATGCGATTTTTATTTTTCATTAATCGACAACGGGGTTTACCTCGTCATCAAGTTTTTCTTCGTTTTTGATAACTTCCTTGCTCTTTTCAAGCATTTCCTTTTCCTGCTCTGGAGTAAGGTCGTTCTCAAACTCGTTGGAATCAAGTTTAGTGTAGATTTCATCCAGTCTGTTGTGGATTCCACGCAAAGCGGCCTGCTTTTCGTTGATGGTCTTGATAGACTTCGTAAGGTCTGGACCAACCGTCTGGATGGTTTCCAAAAATTGTTTTGCCTCAAAGAATCCGTGTCCTTTATGACCCATCAAAAACTTCCACAACATCAAGCAGCTTGAAGTTTTCAACTGCACTTCGCCATTCCAATCGTTCTCACGAGTAAACGGCTTTTGCTGTTTCATATTGGAGAACAGCAAAGCAAGTCCAGTAGCAGTGCTATGGTCAAACTCAACATCGTGCTCCAAATATTTCATCATACGGTCAAACGCACCCTTTGTACCGAACTTCACATTGTAAATGTCCTCAAGCATAGCAGAAGATTCGGTGTCATATTGTTTTTCCAAATCAATCTGTTCTTGAAGCAACTCGCTTTTTTTCGGCAACTGAATTTTGTATTCAGTTTCCGTTGTTTCAACTTGAGTTTCTTGGGCAACAACTTCTTGTGCTTCTTTTTCTTTCAATTCAGTGTTTTCGCTCATTTTATAAAAATTAAAGGGTTAAGGACACCAGATTGCTCTGGTGTCCGTGTTATTCTATTAAATGTCAATTCCTGCAAGGAGGTCATCGTCATCACCGCCATCGCTGAACGGAATACTGTCTTCTACATCAGCAGGATAATCTTCCTCTTGGGCAATCGCTTTTTCAACGACAGCCTTCGGCGCACCGCCAGAAACAGCACCACCGCCATTACGGGTGAAAGTTCTCAAACGCTCGTTCACTTGCTCGGTCTGTTCAGCAGTCCAAGGAACAAAATCATATGAGTCAAGGCTCGGCGCAGCACTGAAAAATTCCTCAAGCCTCTTCATATCGGAAGCGGTTTTGGAAAATTTCTTACCTTCAATAGTGATGGGGTTCAAACCGCCAGTAAAGTTGCAAGCATCATAATTCTGGAAACCGCCAACTTTCTTCACTTTGATTTTAAATTCACGAGCATTCGTAATGTCAAACGGATTTCCGCCATCCTTATCGGCAAATTCCTCATCAATTTTTTCCTTGATTTTGATACCATAGGCAAACACCTTGATTTGACCAATGAGTTCTGGATGCTGGTCATCCTCAATAATCTGAACAAGTGAGAAGAAACGGCGGTTTCTTTTCAAAAGCTCGCTCATATTAACGTCAACTGGATTTGCGGATTTTTTGAGTTTCCAATATAAATCCCCGATTGGTGACTTTTCACCGATTGTGCTTGGGTCATCAATGTACATACCATTTTCCTCGTTGGCATCGGTAAGCCAATAATAATACTTACTTACAATGGATTTTTTGGTGTTTTCGGGATTCGGAAGAAACCTTACTCTTGCGGAATAAACGCCGTCTTTGGCATCATTCAAGTTGATAGTGTAAAGATTGTCATCAACTTTTCTTTTTACGGGTTCTACACAAACGTCTTCGAGTGTAGAGTTTCCCATACTTAACAAATCATCAAAATTCATAACTTCTAAAATTTTTTAAGATTAAAACAAATTATTAAAATAACTAACAAGCCTGTTGTACTTTCAAAAATGTCTTTCGACAATATCATATAATAAAAAAATCAAACTTATAACTGAAAAATGAAAAATATTTTTTTGTTATGGCTAATTCGGGTCTGGCGTAGGCGTGTTTAATAATGCCAGCAACGCCTGCAACTGCGTACTTGTCAAACTGACATTGCCCAAAGTAAGCGTATCACCACTGATTGTGAGTGAAGATGTTGTTATGCTTTGCTGCAAATTACGCTCCAGCTGATTAACCGAATTGGCCAAAGTCTTGAAATTGTTGTTTATCGTGATACGGGAATTATTCATACTATCCGTACCGAGAATCTCTGTTACTATTATATTCATATTCTTGTTGGTTTAATTAAGCAATCTATATATTTATACGAGCAAAAAATCGTCTATCTGTTATATAAAGTTTCGGTGACAATCTGTTTGTCCGAAAAAATGAAATAGTCATCAACTTCCGTTCTTCCGTCATTTCCCTCACCAATACCTTTAAACACAACGCCATCATAATTGAGAACTCCAACATCAACAAGTTTCTTGACAATGAACGGAATGTCCTCAACCATATACTCATCATCAGATTTCTGTATGAAATTCCATATTGCTGACGGCATTATTTTTGTAAGACTTTCATCAGTAACATCCTTGTTTGGATTGCCTTCCTCATCACAAACATAACTGGAAATAGGCTCGTTCACAGTTCCGAACCAATCAATAACCAATCCTTTTCTAATTTCCAAAGTGTATTCAACATTCGGGTTTTGTCCGTCCAATGGTTTGCTGTTGAAACGCCACACGCCATTAAATACCTCATCACCGCCAAACACAAAACCGCAATCAACAACAACTCCTTTTGGTGAACGCAGAGTAAGTAAACGTGTTTTTGTCATTGGTTTAATTCCAAGACTTTCATTTATAAAATTATCTGATTTCAAAATTTTCATATACTATTTATACACTCAAAAATCTTCCATATAAATATAATAACATAAAATAAAAATGGACAAAAGACTTGAAAAGATAAGAACATTCAAAGGCAATGTGCTCGATTTTGAAAGTTTCATAAAAGACAAAATCGAACAAACTAAAAATCAATACGCAAAAGATAAAGAACTGGAAAAGAAAAGAATTAACGAATCTATGTCCACATACAAAATATGGGATGACATTGAAGTTGAAAAATTCGCAAAATATGCGCTCAAAGCAAGAGGCACAAAAGATGATGGTATGCACAACACTGGCTGTAGCGTTCCAGCAAAATTCGGTATTATGCTGCATACAACATTCGGCGATTTGAGATATGGTATATCGCCAGACGGAAAAATGCTTGACATTTATTTCGCATACGAATATGATGCACAAAGTATGTACGGATTCAAAAACAGCAAGTATGATGTTTATGTCGAAGATAACATCGCCAGCATATATTTAAAAAAATAAAAAAATATGAAAATTTTAACCGCACAAGAATACATAACAGAAAAACTCGGAATAACTCCAGTTTCAAAAACAAGACTGGCTGGTCTCAAAGGTGGACTGATTACAAAACCAAAAGAATTTTGTGAATCATACAGCGGTGAAGTGTTCGCTTTTAAAGATATCAGCAACCAAGACAGAGATTGTGTTGCATACGTTGAAATAAAAAACGGAGAAATACACACAGACATTAGCGGCCAGATTATAATTGAAGGTGCTAACTTCATCAGACGTCTTGATAAAGATGCTGATTATTCCGATTATGAAACAGTTTTATCAGAAGCGGAGTTTGAAGCATTCAAAGAAGACCATTGCCCAGAAGAAATGCTAACCAAAATTTTATACTCTTTATTGTCAGACAACAATGACAGACTTACCGAAAAAGTCAAAGAGGATGAATTAAACGAAATAGCAAGCAGTATCGGAATATCAAAAAACGAAGCGAAAGACATTGTTGATAATTACCCGTTGCAATCCAAAAAATACTTTGACAGAGGGATATGCTCGTATTGGAAGGATATTGAAGACCTTTTGGAAGACCTCATATTCAATTTCGGAAATGAGCAATGGATGATTGATTTCTTAAAAGACGGAACTGATGACGAGGAAATTCTCGAATACCTCGACAACATTGATGATATGGGTTCAGACATTGACATAAACCAGTTGAAAAATATGGGATATGACTTTTCAAAATTGTCTGCTGAAGATTTGAACGAAAATTACGTAACGCTTGATAGCGGAAAAATAATAGAATACTATCAATAAGAAAAAAAATAAAGACAAATGGAAAACATCAAAACATACTACGATTTGCAGAATGATGCAGAAAACGAAAAAAAGGCACTTGAACTTTTCAAAGCCCTTTATGAAAAACGATTGACACTTACCGACAAAGAAATCCAGTTCATTGCTGAAAGCCTTAAAAACGGAGAAGAAATCAACGATGTTGAAGGCATTGAAAAAACTATGAGCGATGTGCAGAACGAAGGACTTATCGGCGGTATTCTTGGCGGTATCACTGGTATTGCAATCGGTGACAAAATCGGAAACGCAATCTGCAAGGCTCTGGGCATTACGACTGGGCCGCTTTACCAGCTGTTGAACTCAAAAATCGTAACAACGGCAATTCTCACTTACCTCGGAATAAAAATCTAACACAGTTTACAATACAAACAAAAAACGGAGGCAACAACCTCCGTTTTTTGTTATAGTCCGAGTTGAACTAAAATTGGTTCAAAATTTTTCTTCAATTCCAAATAGACATCTGGCTTTTTGTCTTTATATGTTTCCATTTCATCCCTTGCGTTAAGTGTTGCAGCAAATTTTGTGAAACGACCGCACTCCCAATCAATAACCATACCAAGCCAGTCGTGCCGCTTTCCTTGATATTCTATATGATGTCTGGAATACTTCCTATGTAGTTTTTGAACTTTCTTGTAGGGCATAAAAAGACGAAGCCAAGGTTTCTCTATGTCGTGAAACAGAAATCTGAATTTCCAGCATTTCAGATTCAATGCCGTCATATTGAAAGCGCACCAATGTGCAAACCAATACGGAAAACTTGAACGTTCCTCTTTTGTAAACATACACTATTCAATTTCTGGTTTGTCGTAAACATTTACATTATCAAAATGTTGTTTGAACTCGGCAACTTTATCAATCTCATCGCAATGCGTAAGTTCTACAACATAAGGTATGCGTCCAGCATTTTCATTTATACGCTCATACAAATCAACCAAGTTAAGGTGGCCATATCTGAAATCACCTTGGAAGTTATTGTATTTGTTAGTTCTGTCCTCACCAATACCGCTTGAGATATAATTTCGGTTTGTATGATTTTCAAGTTCGCCGTCACCGTGTCGTGTAAGATACGGCCTTGTAACATAATGCGATGTTATTTTAGCACCAATAGGACAATCATAGGCATCCACCAGCCCCATATTACGCAGAATGGCAATAGACCACAAATTGCCAGTGTTTGATGGTGTCTTGTCAAATCTGTCCTCACCAGTATCGGAAAGCAAAAGACCTTGACCATTTTCAAACAAAAAATTGTCATATACAGAAGCAAGGTCTTTTTCATAGCAACACGACATTGTGTGTTCGTACATAAAATCACAATCTTCCAAAAAATGTTCAACAATAGCATTAGAATCCCATAACGCTTTCCAATTACTCGGAACATCAAAACGGAACTCATAATACAGTTTCACATTTCTCAAATATTTGAGTTTTTCATCATACCCATATTCTTTCACAAAGCAATCAAACGTTATTTGTTGTTCTTTGTACTCAAACCGTTTTATCGTGTTCCATATACCCATACCGCAAGAAGCGTGCCGATTTTGCAGTTCTTCAGTAATGGCATTCGCCATCATATCATAAGGCGTGCTCCAACGGCATCTTTTGTGACGATAAACCTTGTCTGGCTTGATTGCAAGTTCGTGATACTCTTTCACAAACTGCATAGGATTAAGAATAAAAAAGCGAGAATAATAGTTCGCAGCACCATAGTATGTTCCAGAACCAAAGTGCTGGAATGTATGGCTACCAAATTCGCTGACAATGGAATGGCCTCGCTGTGCTCCGCCATTAGTCAGTATATTAAGTACAGACCCGTCAGCGTTTTTTGCGTAATGTGCCGTGACTGTGCCTTTGCCTTCGTCACCATAATTAGCACCAACTATTATCCTCGCAGTTTTCATAATGCGTTACCAAGAGATTTCACCATTTTCATTAACAATGTTGTGTTTCGGCATAGAAGCCTCTCCGTCAAACGCAAGCGAATCATCAATACATTCGGTAATCGTCTTTGACAAATCATTAACGGTTGAAATCTTCAACCTTTGCCCAAGAAGTTTACCAAATGAACTTTTAATTCGGTCTGCATAACGATAATAGCAGTTGTCGTGGTCATTGACAGCGATATGATATACATCAAATTTTTCGGACACTTCCTTGTATAAATCATCCGTATTAACATCGCCCTGCTCGTTTCCGTTCAATGCTTCATTGAGCGCACCTTTAGGCAAATACGGGTTCAGAGGCTCATCACCCATTGTAATAATGATACCACGTTTGCCCTGCTTATTGATGCGGTCAAGACTTGTTCTGTGGAGAGCCATATACCACGCTGCGGTGTAACTCTCATAAGCGTTTCCGCCACCGCCGTGCTCCATATAAATTTTGTCAAGAGCCTCGGCAATACGCACGTCAGATTCAAACTGGCTCATCTGAATTGGCGCACTGTCGTATGCCAAATCACCGATGCCCATAACACAAAACTCAATGTCTTTGTATTTCTCATAGAGTTCGGTCATAATGACACCGAGAGCCTCGGCGGTCTCTTGACAAGAACGCCCCATAGAACCAGTAACATCCAAAGCAAGAATAATCGGAATGGTATTCGGATGTTCTTCCGAATCAACGCACTCACGAACCATAAAGTTTTTCGGATTCAATGAGTCATCCATTCCGTACTGGGTAAACACTTGGCCGCTCACACGATTTGTATCAACATCATACGATTTGCCACAACTCGTGGAATATGAAGCATAAGAAGCTGTTGTCCAACTACCAGCACCCATAATTATTCTCCTTTCTTGGCGGATTTCTTCGCCTTTTTGGTAACAAGTGCATTTTCGCAGTCATCTTCGCCATCTTCGCAGTCCTCATCGCAGTCAATAGCGAGATTGTCCACGTCCATATCGAAGTCGAACATACCATCAAACGGATTTTCCATCTTACCGCCGCCCATAAACATAGACATAGCCATCATTTGACCAAACGGGTTGGAATTGTTACCGCCATTGTTGCCGCCCATCATCTGACTGAACATCATCATCTTCATCATATTGCCGAGACCCTTTCCGTTCTTGAAAGAGTTTCCGAACATTGAAACGATTTTGCCGTAGAAGTAGGTGCTGCCCATAAAGACGTGTCTTTGCGGAACGATTGTACGGACTTCATTGTTCTCGTAGTCAATCACAGTAATCTGCTTCTTGTCAGATGCGATTACGCATTTCGGCTTTCCGTTCTGAAGAATGATGTCGCCAATCTCAACCTTGCTGGTGGGGATTACGAAAAACATCTCATCACCCATATCAAAACAAAAATTGGTGACATTGGTGAGTGTGCCCTTTGACACATTGTAGGTTTTGTAGCCGTCAGTCGTTTTGACTGCAATCTTGCCGTTCATAGTGATTCGGCAAAGGCCAGGCTGAATCTTACCAAACAGCCCATTGAACGTGTTTTTTAAATTTTCAAACATAACTTAAATTTTTAAGGTTTACAATAAGGTTTATTACTCTACAAATTTATGCATTTCCAAATCATATTTCAACGTACCTTCAGTGTGAAAATCACCATCCGTGTATTCTATCGTTACAGAAAAACCACATTTTTCCTCACGATACATAACTTTGAAATTCTCCCTTTCAATGGTGGCCTTGTTGTAAAACGCATATTCAACAAGTTTTTCAACAATGTCATAAAGCGAACTTACATCTGGGATTCCATTTTTATCAGAAGCGCACCATACAGAACAAATATGTTTGTACACTGAATCCAAATCAAAATCAATATTACGGATAATATTTCTGCACATTGTGCGCATATCCAAAATTGTATTGATACTTGTGTTATATTCGTCACTGTCAAACAAGGTGAGTCTGTTTCCACAATTCGGGCAGCAGATACGACCATTATCCGTGTCCTCATAACCGCATTCAAAAACGCAACCGCAATTAACGCATTTGAACTTAAATGTCTTTTTCTTGGATAAATCACCAACTTCTAAAATTTTAATAGCCATATTTTTTTGTTTTTAATAACGCTGCAAAATTACATACTTTTTTCAAAATAGCAGCACATCTCAAAAAAAGTTATCAACAAAGTTTTCAACAATCTACCAGTCAAAAGTCACGACACATTCACCTTCAACAAACTTGCCAAGTATATGCTCCTTATAATAATCACGTGCCGCTTCATCAACATATTCGTCATATATGCGTTCAAGTTCTTCCCTATCCCACACAAAGTATTTGCAAATGCCAGCATCATAATCCTTATAGAATTGTGCATTCAAACCTTTTCTTTGATAACCGCCTTCAACATCCACATAATATATAAGAGGAACGTTCCTTACTATTGTAGGAAGAGTATCATACGCAATAGCAAGACGAGCACCACTTTCTTTATGTTTAATTACCATACCACAAGGGGCTTCATCGTCATCAAAAGACAAATCGTTCTTGTTGAGGTCAACTGGTCCTTCGGCGCACAATGTATAGTCATTCACATCAATTCCAGTCATTATACGATATTTCTCAAAATCGTAAAATTCCACATCAGAATACTCAACAAGGTTCAACGCCCATTTCGGAAAACCACCATCATCAAACACCACATTGTTGGTGTCATCAATCTTATACATTGAAAAACTGTAAATCTTGCCAGATTTAAAATCGGCACGCTTTCCGAGCCTGCTTACTGTTATATCAAGTCCCATAACTACATCAGTTGTTCTGTTACAATCGTTATCTTGTTCTTTATCGCATATTGCAGACTTGTCAAAGTCTGGTTGGTGTCATTCAGATAATCAATCTGATTTTGAATAAGGTTTAACTGGTAATTAATAGAAGTCAAATCCGCATTGACAGCATCGTTCTTTTCGGACGAGTTATATTTTATATCGCCTTCAATCGTATATTTACGATAACGATTTACACGAAGAACGTCAAGCTGCGATTTCTTCTTATACATAATCTGCCTATAATAAGCCACCTTCTCAACAATCTGCTGTCTGTACGACAAACCTTTAACCATACAATCGGTAAGCTGGTTTGTGTACTTCACCATTTCAAGCAGTTCGGCCACCCATTCCTGCCATTTATCACGCTCGTCCTTGAACTTCAACTCAAGTTCTGCGTTCTGTTCGGCAGTCTTGCTGTCATCATAAGGTTTCACCATAGTCTTATTTTTTAGGTTTATATTCAAGCGGTTCAAGTTTTCCGATTTCCTCGGAATACCAAACATTCTTCCATCTGTTTTTACTATATACCTTATGCTCGGAAATCATATTGTTGATTTCAAGAATCTTGCTGCGATTTTCATAAATAACAGCATTTTTGGTACTGTCTGTGGAAAGTTCACAGCACTGTTCAATCATATTCTTTGTGTTGTAATACCGTTCTTTGTCTTGTTCAAATTCGGCATTCTGGCCAATCAGCGAAATAAGAAT
>Ga0310690_10003120_pt1 | contig 25449 bp, 31 predicted proteins | sample AusTroGonzalo_MG_2_FD_207661 | JGI IMG/M metagenome (GOLD analysis project Ga0310690, IMG submission 207661) | Bovine rumen microbial communities from tropical cattle in Woodstock, Queensland, Australia - Gonzalo_04 (v2) (version 2) | ecosystem: Host-associated > Mammals > Digestive system >... | reverse complement strand
AAGATGATCCTCCTGCTGAAGACAGAACTATTACGTTCAAGTTTGAGAACCTCAAGGGCAACGGAATTGACAGCATTGTGTTCTCTGACTCTGATGAGTACAGAGGCCGCCTCCAGATCAAGACGGATAAAGACATTCTTGACGAAACTGACGGCGTAATCTATGACGGAATCAAAGAAGCTCTTGATGCTCTTGATGAGCTGACTGATCGAAGCGAAGCATACGCAATCGGAACGATTGACGGAACTGATGTACCAAGCACCGATCCTGCATATCACAACAACTCAAAGTATTATGCTGAATCTGCTGCTTCATCCGCAAGCACAGCAACTTCTGCAAAGAGTTCTGCTATGGGTTATGCAAGTTCTGCTTCAAACGCAAAGACTGCCGCAGAGACTGCACAGGGCAAAGCCGAAGCTGCACAAGATGCCGCTGAAGCTGCTGCAACGTCTGCAAGCGGTGACGCAGGCATTGCCTCCGGTAGTGCTTCTTCTGCCGGTGCTTCTGCTGATAGTGCTGCCGATTCTGCAAGCATTGCAGCCGGCGCAAGAGACGAAGCTCTGGCCTCTTCTGCAAGAGCGCACGATGATGCAGCTACAGCCTCTACAGCAGCAAGCAATGCAAGCACATATGCAACTAACGCCTCTAACAGTGCAACAACTTCCAGCGTGAATAAATTCCTGGCAGAAGCATGGGCTGTTGGTACGATGAACGGAACAGACGTTAGTCCGAGTACAATTCAGTACCACAACAATGCGAAGTATTATTCCGGATTAGCTTCTGGAAGTGCAACAAGTGCAGGCAACGCACAGACAGCAGCCGAGACAGCACAAGGACTCGCAGAGGCAGCGCAAACCGCTGCTGAAACAGCGCAAGGAAAAGCCGAAGATGCACAGGAGGCAGCAGAGACAGCAGCAGCTACTTTTGAGACTGACACTACTCTTTCCATTGCTGGCAAAGCCGCAGATAGCAAAAAAACCGGTGATGAAATTAGTGACTTAAAGAGTGCTTTTATCGTTATAGATGAAGTGGAATATACGCTTCCTTCTTCTGCCATTATTCAAGGTTCATATTCCAACAGTTCAACTGCTCCAGGGAAATGGATTAATAATAGCAAACGGATTAGAAATGCGGGATTTATCCATGTTTGCCCGGGATATAGTTTCCATTTTGTGCCGGGTGAAAATGCGGCTGAAATGCTATGGGGCAAATTTGCGAACGGCTCTCTGATTGCAGACTCTTCTTGGATTACAACGGAAACAACGGTAACGATTCCGTCCGGTGTAGATGCAATTATTGTTGTGTTTGCAAAAAGCGGAAGGAATACTGATATTTCCCCAAGTGACTATGATGCAACATTAACAATAAATTCCAAGGTCACAAATACTATAGAAAGCGTTTCAAAAAAGACAACGAATACTGCAGATGCTTGCATTACATCTTTTTCGTTGGCAGGTGTTAGCTCAAATTCTCAATTATATATCCACAATTATTCCGAAAACGAAAAAATCCATGTACGTTGTTATGGAAATAAATGCAATCTGTTGGGAAGAAAAAAGAGTGATGATAGCATTGTTGTGCTTATAAACAACATGACTCCATCCGACGATTATACAGAATTGACAATACCGTATGACATAACATCCCTTGGCTTATATTTGTACGACACAACAAAGACAACAACAATATATTTGCTTGGTGACGAAGCATTACGTCTATATAATAACCTTGATGGGAAAATTGATGCAGTTGAAGATTCGTTGAATGCGTCAAAAGTTTACGGTATTATTGTTTTTGACGAAGAAACAGAAACTACAGATTACACAGGGAAACTTGTTTACGGAGCAGTTAATTCAACGATTACAGAATATACCTACGCAACAGGGAACTACAAAAAAGTTGCCTTAAATAGCAACCCGAAAGTCAGGGTCAAAGGGTATGGGTTTGACCAATCTTCCAATTTTGCCTTGTGGGCATTTACTGATTCTGACGGTAAAGTTATTTCTCGTGATACTGTAAATCGACACGAAGCATTGAATTGGCTCGAAGTGGATGTCCCATCTGGAGCGGCATTTGTTTACGTAAATGGCAATAATGCGATCCCATCAGCGATTCAGGTTTCAAACTATTCAAATGATTTCTATGAATGCTATAAAGCGGTAAAAGACAAGCAGAGCTTCAAATTGATTACGCTCGGGGACAGCATCACAAAGCTTGGCATAACTGATCGGGGATGGGTTAAGTATTTCATCGAAAAGACGGGTGCAACACTTGTTGCAAATGTGGCGGTAGACGGCGCGCAGTTGGTTGATAAAGAAGGCACAACATATGACGGAACGCCAACAGACAGCAATCCGACGAACAATGTACTTGGGAATCAGGTGCAGAAAATCATCAACAACAATTATACTGCTCCTGATTTGATTATGATTGCAGTCGGAACTAATGACGGAATCTTTATTACTGCAGATCAGATCAAAGCTGCATACTATGATGCGAGCAACGATCTTGTTCCACTTGCCGACGTAGACAGAACAACGGGAGCAGGAGCATACCGTTACTGTACAGAAACGCTTCACAATCTGTATCCGAACGCAGTTATTGTGTGGTGCGCTCCGATCTATTCGGCACAGGCAAGCAGACGGATGGATCAAATCGAAGCGTGGGGAGAATCGCTTGAAATCGCCACCCGGTATTCTGGGCAGATGTTTATTGATACCTTCCGGTGTGGTATCAACGGCGTTGGTGAAACAGTTGGCAGCAACGGCGAATATCTGTATGACGGCCTGCACCCGAATGCCAATGGCGCAAAGCATATTGGCAGATATAACGCAAGTAAAATTATGCCGTTCATCGGGAATTTGATCAACGTAACGTAACTTAAAGCACAATTTAAGTTACTAAGTACAGAACAACAGCGAAATCTTATCCCCAAGAAACGCAAACTTTTAAACAACTATACTTGCATGAAATATTAGTTTTCATGTAAACGTATTTCAACGAAAAAGGAGGCTAAACTATGTTTACAAAAGAGTTTTGGAAAGCGGCAGGCATAAGAGCTTTGCGTACTGTCTGCCAGACTGCTATTGCTACAATCGGCACAACAGCAGTGATCCAGGAAGTCAACTGGGTAATGGTTGGCAGCTCTTCTCTCCTTGCCGGAATACTCTCAATTCTGACGAGTATTAGCACCGGTCTGCCGGAGGCTCCGATAGAAAGAAATGATCTTTAATATTTCACAGGGGGGCGTGGCGTATATATCCGTCACCGCCCCCAGCGGTGCATCAGTTACAGCATCGTGCCAGGGATCAGAAGTAACAGGCTCCGGAACTTGCACACTTGAAGTGACCATGATCGGAGAATGGCTTGTGACTGTTGTTCTTGATGGAACAACGAAAACCGATACAGTCAATGTCACAGCTTACGGAGAAACATACGAAGCAGCAGTTTCTTATGCCTCTATGATCAGAGTAACTACTCATCCCGGAGCAAGTGTAACGGCTACAAAGACAGGCCAGAGTGACATTACCGGAACAGCAGATTCAGATGGTGTATGTGAGTTAACTGTTCCTGCCGGTGCGCTTGGCGAATGGAGCGTAACTGCTGATAACAGTGAAACAACTGCAACAGGAACTGTTAATGTTGCTTCATATGACAGCACAGTAACGATTTCATTACTTGAGAATGTTCCGATTATTGAGTTTACCGTTGGCGATGACACCTATACCTACAAAGGAGCAGAGATTGACATTTCAGGTAAAATCAAGATTTCTCCGAGTGGCGATGGGTGGAAAGCATGGATCAAAACATCCGGAACTATTAAGTTCACATATCTCAAAACCAATGTTGATTTGTTCGCTGTTGGCAAGGGTACAGGCGGTGGTTATTACCGTTATATCTCTCCGAATGACTATGCAGGCGGCGGCGGTTCTGGCGGTCAGATTGTTACAAAAACCGGAGAATCTATTACTCTTGACACTGCATATTCAATTACTGTTGATAGTACGGGTAGTTCATTCGGCTCTATAATCAGTGCCGGCGTTGGCGGCGGTGCAAGTGGTGGCGGTGGTGCAGCAACTATTGACACAGGCTGGTCTTCTGCTACACATCCACAGTACAGCTACAGTTCCTATGGCTATGGCGCTGCCGGTGCTTATGCGTTTGGCAGCACAGCGTTTGACAATACGGAATACGGTCACGGCGGCTGCGGTGGAGACACGAACTACAGTTCAGGATCAAGAGGCAGAACAGACGGAGTTTATGCGAATCCTGGAGCCGGTGGAGCAGGCGGTGGACAAGGCAACAATAGTCCAACAGGAGGCAATATCGGCATTATTCTGATGAGGAACGCAGCATGATTGAGGTTCCTATTCTTCAAGTAACTATATCACTTGCTCTCCATGTAGTTGAGCTTGCAACTATATTCACGCTAATTCTGATTGGAGTAATTAAAAATGACAACCGAAGATGAGTTAGATGTATTTGTTAATGAGCTGATTGATGAGCGATATGAGGTAAAAAACGATGAGCAAAGAAACGATATTTAATTATCTGAAACAGGGCGGTTTATCTGATGCCGGTATCTGTGCGATCATGGGGAATATGTACTGTGAGTCTCTTCTTAAAAGTGACAACGTAGAAGACAGATGCTCCATGTCAGATGCAGAATATACCAAAGCTGTAAACACAGGAACGATCAGCTGCTACCAGTTTAGCCGTGACGCATACGGCTACGGACTCATACAGTGGACTTATTTTTCTCGTAAAGAGGAGTTATGGAAACGGACTGTTAATCAGGGATTGTCTATAGCTGATGAGATGGCACAGTGTTCTTTCTGCATTTCAGAGCTAAGACGTGATTACAAGTCACTGTTTAATTACCTTTGCGAAGACTGTGATCTGTATACGGCAACGTCAAGAGTATGCAAAGAGTATGAGCGGCCTGCTGTTAACAACATAGAGGCACGTTATGCAAAAGCAAAAGAGTATTACGATGAGTTTCATGGTGATACTCCGAAACCTACTCCCTCCGGAGACAGCACAACAATTACAGTGAGAGTCCTCAGTAAAGGCGATTTGGGAAGAGATGTTTTCCTGTTGCAGTCAGGGCTTCAGGACATGGGGATTGATTGCGGCCTGCCGGATGGTGACTTTGGTTCACATACTGAAATGGCAGTGAACGAACTGAAAGAATCTATTGGTTTGCAGATGGACGGCACAGCAGATGGTGACGTATGGCAGATGATTTTCCAGTGAGGTAGAGAGATGGATGAAGAGCAGTATAAGGCAGACATAGAAGCTATCAGGCATGAACTTGAAACTGTCTGGGAGGCAATCAACGAATTGCAAGGCATTGATCCTGCGAAGGTAGGTGAACCCAATGAATGACGTAGTTATAGCTGCTTTGATAGGCGCAGTTGCAAGTATCATTGTCCAGCTAATATCAACAAGAGCGCAGAACAAGAAACGTGCGATTGAAGAAGCAGTAAAAGAAGCCGAACTGAACAGCCGGCTTGAAAACATTGAAAACAAGTTAGACACGCATAACGGGTATGCAGAAAAAATAGGTGGAATGGCGATTGATATTGCCGTTATAAAGACAAAGATAGACAATTTACAGAGAAGCTAATTCAGCTGTAAAGTAAATTTACTTGACATTTTGTTAAATTTGTGGTATTTCATTAAATAGGACTTAAAGGGATAGACCAATCCCGGAAAGGAAATATATGGATAACGAAAACAACGATCTGATTTCCGATCTTACTGATGACAATGTTGATTCTATGGGGGACGCCCTGTTTGAAGGATGGGATGACGATTCTATACCGGAAGACGAAGAGACTGATAACCAGGAAGTAGAAGAAACAGAGGAGGCCGTTGAAACTGAAGACGAATCTGAAAGTACCGACCAGACTGAAGAAGAAGCTGAAGAAGAAACGGAAGATGATAATAACCCCAAAACAGGAGAGAAGTCCGGTGAAAAGGCAGACAAGACCAGTCAGCCTAAATCGTACACTTTCACACATTTAGATGATGAGCCTATCACATTGACTCCTGAAGAGATGGTTCCATATGTCAACAAAGGACTTGACTATGACCGTATCCGGCAGGAACGTGATGCGATGAAAGCAAATTATTCTACGTATGAAATGTATGCGGAATTTCTTGACAGGATTAAGGGTAGCTTCGGCAGCATTGAAGAACTGATGGATGATACAGATGCTGCACTTCTTGTCAGAAATGAGGCCGAAAATGGCCGCACGATGACAAAGGAAGACGCTCTCAAGAAGGTTAAGGCTAACAGAGAGGAAACGTACAAGAGCAAAGTTCCTCCGAAAAATTCTGAAAACACCGAAAAAGTAGACAATCAGAGAGAAACTGAAGCAAGGTCTTTTGTAGAAACATTCAAAAAAGTGTTCCCGGAAGAGGCTGTGCCGAAGTGGAACGATCTGCCTAAAGAGGTTCAGACAGAATTTGAACAGACAGGAAAGCTCACTGCACCCTACCTTGCATGGAGACTTAGCCAGAAAGAGCGAGAGATCAAGACCATCAAAAATAATCAAAAGAATAAAGAGAGGTCAACCGGATCAAGAAAGACAATCGGCAAGGGCAAACATACGATTGATCCGATGCTCGTTGGCTTTGACGATGATTAAGATTGGCCTGCTCTGAAAAGGAGTAAATTATGGCTACTGTCCATCTCGCAGATAAAGTTTCCAAGAAAATTGATGAACGCTTTCATTTCAATTCCTACACCGAGTCTATGGCTGGCAACGCCTATGAGTTTGAAGGTGTAAAGAAAATCAAAATCTACAACGTGGATACTGCTCCGATGCACGATTATACTCGTTCCGGCAGCTCCCGTTACGGCACTCCTGCTGAACTGACTGACCGTCAGTATGAGCTGGAAATGACTCAGGACAAGTCCGCTACCTGGACGATTGACAAGGGCAATCAGCTTGAGCAGTTCAACATCAAGGGTGCGAACCAGTCCGCAAATCGCCAGACGAATGAAGTTGTCATTCCTATGGTTGATAAGTATGCTTTCAAAAAGTGGGTTGCAGGCGCAGGCAGCAAGGTTGTTCTTGCCAATGCTATGAACGCAAATACTGCAATCGCAGCTTTCAACGATGCCGTTGAGTGCCTTGATAACCGTGCAGTTCCTGAAACCGGACGTACTTGCGTTATCAAGAACTCCAAGTACAAACTGCTCAAGCAGGCTCCTCAGTTCATCTACACTGACAAGCTTGCAAACGGTGCGCTTGTTAAGGGCAAAGTTGGTGAGATTGACGGTATTGACATTAAGCCCGTGCCTGACAAGTATCTGCCGGCTGATGTTGATATGCTCATCACTCAGAAGAAAGCTATCCTCCGTCCGAAGAAACTCTTTGAGTACAACATCCACCAAGACCCTCCGGGAATCTCCGGTAACCTTGTTGAGTTCCGTATGATGTATGATGCTTTCGTTCTGGATGCAGTTGCTGACGCAGTTTGCGTTGTAACTTCCAATGCAAGCATTGTTGCTCCGAATGTTACGGTTGCTTTCAATGCAACAGCTAACACCGGAACGATCTCCGGCACCGGCTATGACAAGATTTTCTATACTCTTGACGGCACCGATCCTCGTTCCTCCGGCACGGCTCTTGAGTCCAATGCCAACGTGAGCATTAACGCCACTACCGGCGCAACAGTAACCACAATCCGTGCGATTTCCTACACCGAAAATGCTACCGTCCAGTATGGACGTGAGCAGGAGCTTGAAGTCCGCTAAAACCATTTAACCGATAAGGGGGATGGGGATGTTCCCCTCCCCCTTAATTCTTATAGAAAGGCTTTTACATGAAAGTAGATATTATTATTCCGGCCTATAACTGCCACGAAACAATCAACAGAGCATTAGCGTCATGCGCTATGCAGAAGCTTGATCCTGGAGATGAGTTTGCAGTCACGATTGTAAATGATGCTTCTGAGTATGGCTATGAAATGTTTGCAGAATACTGGAACGCATTGATGGAGGTGCAGCTCGTCAACAAGGAAGAAAACGCAGGCTGTGGACAAGCACGGCAGACAGGGATAGACAGTACAGACGGAGACTACTTCATGTTCCTTGATGCTGACGATACGCTGGCCTCTCCAGTTGCTGTCAAGATGCTCCTGAGAGAGATGAAGAAGGGTGACTATGATCTTGTCATGGGAGACTTCATAGAAGAAACTGCCGAAGGTACATTTGTCATGCACAAGGAAAATTGGATATGGTGCCATGCGAAGTTGTACAAACGCAGAACCATTGATAGATTCCTGCTCCGATTCAATCTCACAAGAGGAAATGAGGACGTAGGATTTCACAGCGTTTTCAAGAATCTCACAGACAATACATCTTATATTCCGCAAGTTATCTATATGTGGGAGAACTGCAATAGTTCCCTTGTCCGTGGAGATTCCAATGGATACAGATGCGGTTATGGATGGCGTGATTTTATTGAAAACATGGCATGGGCTTGCGAAGAATTGCAGGCAAGACACATTAACAAAGGGCTAATCAGAGACCAGGCTGTGTATGCTCTGTGCCGGATTTACTGGCAGTTTGAAGAGGCAAAAGTTACACTTCCTGCTGAGTCTGAAGAGAACTGGAAAAAGATTCAAGACTATTACAACAGGGCTGTTCTGCCTCTTATCAATGACGGTGGCATAGATTTTTCGTTTGTTCAGAAAACAATGCTCAAGCTGAAGAGAGAAGGTGGAACAGAATACATCATTCCAAAGATGACATTCAACCAGTATCTCACGAAACTCGGCTTCTTTACTGACTTACAAAAAGCGGAGGCTGATTATGGCAACGACTCCTGAAATGGTTTTAGAGCTGACTATAGCTCTAACAGATAACCAGGACGAAAACGGCAAATATAAAATTGCCGACAACAATGAATATAGATTCAGAACACTGCAAATACTTAATACTCTTATACCGGAACTGTACCCGTTTTCAGATACATACAAGATAACTGAAAAAGGCAAAAGGCCGATTATAACCTATCTGACTGAGTTTGATCAGGAGATAGGACTTGATGACTACATCTGCCGGAGTGTACTGCCGGAAGGACTTGCTGGCCTCTTGTTCAGTGATGAGAACCCGTCAATGGCTTCTTTACACTGGCAGATATACGAAGAGAGGAAAGCAATGCTTTCAAGGGGTATGCCTGCTGAATCAGAGCCGATTGTTGACGTGTACGGTAGCGGTTATTATGACGATGAAGGCAATTATCACAACTCATTTGAATACAATGACATGGCTGAATGGCCTTGATGGGGGTGAATAAATGGCTACGATCAAAGCCTCCAACAATGAAGCAGTATACAAGCTTGAGAAATTCTTAGGCTTGAATGAAAACCCAGCCGGCGATACAAAACTGAAACTTGGCGAAGCAAGTAAATGCCAAAACTGGAAAGTAACCCGTGACAGAAATTTGATGAAACGTCCTGGCTCAAAGACTGTCATAAATACTTACTCAATGGCTCCTGTACAGGGATTGTGGTACGGCAATGTGAACGGAACAAAAGTCGGCCTTGCTGCCTCCGGCAATATCATGTGGCTGTATTACAGAGATGGTATGCTTGAGCAGCCTGAAATGCTCGGAGAAATTGATACCACAAACAGAGTCAGCTTCTTCCCCTACTCAAATATTGTTTATATCCTTAACGGCGTAGACTACTACCAGTATGACGGTGCAGACTTTAGAAGAGTTATTGGTTACAGGCCATTGATAGCAATGTCCAGAACACCTACAGGGGATTCTTCTTCTCTGCTGGAAGAAGTGAACAAGCTGAACGGATACCGCAGAGTATGGTTCTCCCCTACCGGCACAGACAATGTTTTCTATCTTCCTGAACAAGACCTTGTATCTATTGACTATGTGAAGTTCAATGCAGACGGAAGTTATATGTCTCCTGAACTATACACGTTTGATAGGTATGCAGGAACAGTTACGTTTGGCGGTTCGGAAACATTTGATGGTGACGGTGTAACAACTGAGTTCACACTTACTAATCCCAATATCACAGCAATCACAGCAACTGTAGGAGGCGATGAAACTTCCGTCACTCTGACTGATAATAAAGCAGTATTCTCTTCTGCTCCTGCTGATGAGGCTGAGATTATAATTACTGAAACAATTTGTCCGGCAAGCGGAACCAACACAATAGAGATCGGTTATCAAGCTGTCAGCACATACCGTCAGGACGTTTGCAGAATGACAAACGCAGAGCTATTTCTTGGAGCGCAGGACAATGCGGTTATCCTCTATGGTAACGGAACTAACAAAGCGGTTTATTCCGGCATTGATTACTGGGGGCAGCCGAGAGCAGATTACTTCCCGGATTTAAACGAAATGGCGATAGCCGACACGAACACGCCAATAACAGGCATGATTCGCCACTATTCTCAGCTTATCTGCTACAAAACCAATTCGGTATATACAATTCACTATGGCCTTATTACAACGGCTACAGGCGATCAGGAATACGCATTTTACGTCACTCCTGTAAACCGTGAGATTGGCAATGCAGCACTTGGACAAGTACGGCTTGTGCTTAACTCCCCGTTTGCTTTGTATGGCAATGACTTGTATGAATGGAAAAGCAACAGCCGGTATTCTGCTAATCTTTCTTCTGATGAGCGTAATGCAATCCGAATCTCTGACCGGATTTATGCAACGCTTGCAAGCTTTGAAGCTTCTGACTGCTATTGCTATGACGATAATCCGAGTCAGGAATATTATATCTGCTATGGCAATGAAGCACTTGTTTACAACTATCCTGCCGATGCCTGGTATTACTATACCGGCCTTAATATACATTCCATGTGCAATACGGATGATATGCTTCTGTTCGGCACTGATGATGGAAGAATATGTCAGCTATCTGAAAACTATCTGAATGATGATGGAGCAGAGATTGATTGCGTATGGGAGTCCGGTTCTTTGGACTTTGGCAAGAACTATGTCAGAAAGTTCATGTCAGAAATCTGGATAAGCATGAAGCCTCAGGCTCATTCCAAAGTAACAGTAACTGTCCAGACCGACCGCAAAAGTGAGTTCACAGAGAAAACGATTGAGTCCAGATTAGCGAGTTTTGAACACATGGATTTTGAAGATTTCAGCTTTAGCACTAACAGGAAACCGCAAGTGAAGAAGCTGAAAATCAAGGCGAAGAAGTTCGCATTTCTCAAAATAATTTTTAGAAGCAAAGACTTGTACACGTCAGCCATTATTCTCTCTGCCGATCCTAAAATCAGAGAGACAGGCTACGTCAAGTAAAGGAGTTTTGCTATGGCATTAACACGATTCAGCGGCGATGACTATATAATCAGAGATTTGTCGGATCAGCCTAATGACAATGACGGTTTGTCAGCAGATGAACTGAAAGCAAAATTTGACCAGTTCGGTTCAACTCTGAAAGAGTATCTGAACGGGATTCTTATTCCTGAACTTGAAGCAGCTATTAACGATGCCGCTTCAGGTATAAGCACACAGGGAATCTCAGGGGCAAGTATCAGAGACAAAACAATCACGGCAGAAAAGCTGCGTGACACTAACGGTTCAGAAGCTGTCAAAACAGACGTTATCAGAGATGGTGCTGTCACAACGGAAAAGCTTCATTCTGATATACGTGCATTGCTCGGCACTATCAATGGTAAAGCAGTTATCACGCAGACTTCAACAACTTTAAGTTCCGGCTATACAGAATGGACTCAGACGGTTAGCGGTGTTGAGGATGACAATGCGATCATTCCGGCAGCAGGCATTGATGCGGATGATGTTTCTTTTGCAGCCTGGAACAACTGCGGTATTCACGTTGTATCACAGAGCCATAATACGCTTGTGTTCAAAGCAAGAACTGCACCGGCCTCTGATGTTGTTGTGAATATCCTAATCATTGATTAAGGAGGAGCAGATATGGCAACTGAAACTGAAAAAATTTACGAAGAGCAGACTCAGCAGACAACTGCTCCTGCCGCAACTGAAACGGCGGCTACTCCTGCACCGGCTACAACAACTGAAACTGCTCCTGCTGCAACTACAGAAACAGCAACTGCCACAACTACACCGACTCCAGCTGTTACAGGGAATGAGGCACTTGATGCTTATAACAATTCCCGTGTGGAGCAAATCAACAAGCTTTATGATTCACAGAAAGACAGTGCATTAACTCAGCTTGAAGCGGCTCACAACAGAACCATGTCTGATGCAAAGGCCGCATATGAGAAGATTTCGCCGAGGTATCAGGAAAGCAGAAACCAAGTCGGAGCAGAATATGAGCGGCAGAGACGGAACAATAATATTCAGGCGGCAGCTAATGGCTTGAATACCGGTGCCGGATCACAGATGCAGTTAGCGGCCTCTAACGTCTATCAGACGAATCAGGCAGGCTTGCAGAAAGCAGAGAGAGAAGCACAGAACGAAGCAAACAGGAATATGCTGACTCTGAAAGAGCAGTATGAAGCAGATGTTTCAAAAGCACTTTCAGATAATGATGCAACAAGAGCTGCTGCTTTGCTGAATGAATACGGTGAACAGTATGACCGCATGATTGATGAGGCTAAAGTCCTTGCTCAGTATGGCGATTTCTCTCTGTATGCAAACGTCTACGGTGCAGATACTGCTTCTGCTATGGAAAGAACATGGATGCTCCAGAATCCAGACCTTGCCTTTACACTTGGCAAAATTTCTGCCGAAGAATATTTCAGCATGACCGGAAAATGGCCTCATACCACTGGCGGCGGCGGTGGTGGTTCATCGTCCGGTGGAGGCGGTGGCGGTTACTACGGCGGCGGCGGTGGCGGCGGCGGTGGAGGCAATAACAAAGTCGACACTACCTATACGTCTGTAGCTAATGCTCTTAATGACGGCTATACGTTAGATCAAATCAAGAGTGTTGCCAACAATCCGTCACTTGTTGAACAGCAGTATCAGCTTGCAACAGGACAGAAACAGTCCACGATTGCACCGTCAGGCAGCAGCAGAAGCGCAGCAGGAGCATTGAAGAACAGCACATCTTCAGGCTCTAAAAACACTTCAAGCAACAGCAGCAACAACAGTAGCAGCGGCGGTGGGAACATTTTGACAACTGTTGTTAATGCCGTAAAGTCTGGGGCTCAAAACGCTGCAAAAGCTGGGGCAAGCCTATTGAACAGTCTGAAGACAAAGTTCTAAAATCTATCAAACAAGGTGAAATGGCATGGCGAAAAATAATTCTTTGCTTGATGCTCTCAACAATAAATACCCAGATCATAAGGCGCAGTCTTCCGGGGCTGCGTCTACTGGTAATAGCGGAAGAAGCATTACCAGTCAGAACGATGCTTTTAAACAAGCATTAGAAGAAGAGCCGTCAACCTATAAGCTTTGGAATCCTGAAACAGAACAGCCGGAACAGAAGAAAAGACCTGGCAGAAAAAGCACAACAACTCATGTTGAACCCGTTGCAACACAGCCGGAAGAAAAGCAGAATAGCAATCCGTGGGAGATGGAGCTTGACGATTCTGACTTTGAGGATGAAGTTAAGACTCCGGCACAGCCGAAGCAAGAGAAAAAGCCGTTCAAGATTCCCGGCAATGATCTTACTCCTGAAGATGTGTGGTCAAATTCTGCTGATAGTCCGGAGCTGATGACCTCAAGTTATGATCCAAACGCTATAAGCAAAATCGGAGATTGGTTCAAAAACGTAGGCAAAGCTGCTGCTACAGGAACTGCCTCTTCCCTTACCGGAGCGCAGAGGCTTCTCTACGAAGCAGGACAGAAAGCAAGAACTTCTCAGTATGAAGAAGATATAGCTGATTTGCAACACGGGTATGAAAGAGCGTTATATGATTATCAGATAGCTCTGGAAGACGGTGTAACTGGTTCTGAATTGCAGTCTTACCAAAATGTTATTGACTCTTACAAGACAAAGCTTGACGCTTATAACAAAGTAATTGATGAGGGAGTTCAGGAGCAGGCTACAAAGGCAACGTCCGAACTTGCTAATCAGTTACAGGAAGAATCAAGTAAATATACTGAGTATGCAAAATCTGCTGCCGGTGATAACTGGCTTGGGAACATTGCAACTGACGTTGCGGTAAACGGCTTGCAGATGGCTGGCGATGCTGCTATGAATCTTGTTGCTCCTGGCACATCACTTGCAGCAATGGGATTACGTACTTTCGGTTCTGCCGGACAAGAAGCCGAAGCAGAAGGTGCTACACTTGCGCAGCAGCTCGGATACGGTGCTGTCAAGGGCGGCATTGAAATGGCAACAGAGCTGATGTTTGACGGCCTTGCTGGTGCTTACGGCAAAGGTAGCGCAGATGATATTGTTGAGGAAGTAATCAGAAAAATCACGAAGTCAGGCAACGAAGCAGAAAGAACAGCTCTCCGTACTTTGTTTGCCGGCATGGGTGAAGCAGCAGAAGAAGGTATTTCCGGTGGTTTAGACCCGTTTGTAAAAATGATCTATCAGGGAATCGGCTCACTTCCGGAAAACATAAACGCAGATTGGGCTGCTGATACTATCTATAGCATGATTGTTGGCTTTGCAATGGGCGGTGGAATGACCTCCGTTAATGTAAAAGGCAACGCTGAATCTAATGCAAATCTGAGAGAAACTGATACTATACAGGCTAATCTTGAAGCAGAAGGGTTCAGCCCTGAAGCAGCTCAAAAAGCAGCACCGATTATAAACAAAGCTAACAGCGGAGAAACAATCTCAAACAAAGAAAGAAATACTCTGCTTGAAATTATAAAACAGGAAAATGTACAGGCCGGAACGAATGTCACTACTTCCCCTGTTGCAGCAACTCCCACTAACACTACTCCTGCCGGAAGAACTGAAGCTGTAGGCACAACTCCTGTTGTAGCTGAGACAGGAAATAATCTTGAAAATGCAGCACAGCAGGCGGCTGCAAACAATGTTGCTGAAACAGCGCAGGACAATGCTCTGCTCAACCAGATTGCGCAGAATGAAGAAGCTGCTCCTGCTAATCCTCTTGCAGCGGCAACAACAGAGCAGATCAATGCTCATTCTGAAGCGATTGAACGGCTCCAGTCTATGCCGGAATCTACCGGAAGAGATGAAGCAATTCAGGAACATCTGCAAGAGATTGCACGGCTTCAGACAGAACTTGAAACGCAGGCCGCAGAAGCTAATCCTCTTGTGAGGAATCCTGAAGCTGCTGCTGAAGGTATTGCTCCAGAACAGGCACAGGAAGAAACTTCTAATCCTGCTTCTGAGATTGCCACAGAAACTCCTGCCGGCACTACGGCTCCGGAGATGCCTGCTGCACAGCCTGTTGCTGCAACTCCTACCGGAGATGCTAAAGCGGCAAGAGGCGCAAAATCAGCTCCGAATCCAACTCCTGAAACGCATATTGATAACAGGACACCGGAGAATGTTGCAAGCAAGAAAGTTAATGCTTTCCAATGGGATGTACCTGAAATCAAGCCATTCTTCAAGAAAGCTGCCGCACTTCTCAGACGTGACCTTGCAAACAGCCAGGAATCCCACACTGTAAAGAAAGCAGGCGGCGGCAACAATGCAAGAGTAACGAACTATCTTCTCAACAAAGTATTCTCTATGTTCAATTCTACTCAAGAGGCTATTGATGCTTGCGAGAGTATTATCTATGACAAGGGCAGAGAGAACTTTGCTGATCCGAAGAGAATCGAATTGATTCTTGATGAGATGCTGACGGACGGCTACATTCCGAGAGATTCTTCCCTTCCACGTCTTAATCCTGATACGGAATATGCAGCAGTAAAAGGAAGTCTTGAGGGCGGCACTCCGTATGAGAACGATGCAAGGGCAAGAGCAATAAATAATATCCTTGAGTCTGATTTTGACGGCACAATGACAGAAGAAGATGCTGCCGCAGAAGCAGACCGCAACTTTGAGAATACAGGATATTATGATCCTATCACAAAGGACGGGCAGACTGCTCTTGACATTGAGGAAGAAGAAGCTCCTACATCAACTATCGAAGAGATTGATAATGCTGATACTGCCGAGATAGAAGAAAAATACGGCAAGCAAGAAGAAGCTGCTCCTACTGAAGAATCACAGACAAATACGGAAGAAAAAGCAGAAGAGCCTGCTGCTCCGAAAGCTGAAGAGCAGGCCGAAGAAACAACTGCCGAAGCAGAGACAACGGAAGAAGAAACTGCTCCGGAAGAAAAGACTGCTGTTTCGCCAGAGAGAGCAGCGCAAATAGGTGATGAGATCAACTCACATCTTGAGGCAATCAATGAGCTGCAAAATATGCCGGAATCAGATGGCAGGAATGATGCTATTGCTGAACACAATGCAGAGATACAAAGCCTGCTGCAAGAACTGACCGGCAAGACAACAACTGAAACAACTCAAACAACTCAAACCAACGCTGAAACAACTCAAACAAATACAGGAGCCGGAACAGGAACAGGATCAACTACAACTGCTGCACCGAACACAGAGTCAAGAAATAGCTCTTGGGTTCCCCCTGTTGGAGAGCCTGGAAAGAAAACTCCTAAAGTATCAAAAACTTCAACCAACTCCATGCGGAATACGGCAGAGCAAGTAGGTGGAACACAAGAAGCTCTGTATTATATGCCTAAGTCTGAAAAAGAAAGCCTCACAAATGCTATGGCACGTGTAGATGCGGATATGCTTGGTGAGATGCAGTCCTTGATGAACAAGGAAATGTGGACAGGCGAAGATGGCGATACTGCCTCTCTTATATTCCGTAATCTCATGATTGATGCTGTACAATCGAAGGATAGGACAGCAGTTGATGCGTGGGGCAAGGTTCTTCAGCAGCATAAGACTGAAAACGCAAGAGCATTACAGGCTACTGCTAAATGGGCGAGAACAGGAGCTGCTGCTGCAATAGTTGCAAGCTCTGATATTGACGCTAACAACAATCTTACAACTGAACAGAAAGCTGATCTCAAAGATGCAGTTTATGATGCTGCACAAAGATTTGATAGTGTTGAAGAAGATGATCTCGGAAGTCTACGCAGCCTTATCCTTGACCTGAATCAGCAAAGAAATACCGGCACATTCGGAGCGAAGAACTTTGAAAAGATACTTAACAAAGTCAATGATTTTGAATATCTGAAAGAGTTTGCTCTACGGCAGATAATGGCAATTCCGAATGACGCAACGAATCAAGCTGATATAGGCCAGCAGCTTAAAACATGGCAAGTTAATGCACAGCTTTTAAGACTCGGCACATTCTTCCGTAACTTCTTCGGAAATGCTTCTTTCGGAGCAATAGATACATTCGCACAAAATGCTTTCGGCTATGCTATTGACAGTGCCATTTCAAAGATTGCAAAAACAGGCCATAAAGAAGTTGGTTTTGATAAAGGCTGGCTGTCTAAAAATGCGAGAAATGCCGCTGTTGATGCAATGAACAGAAGTATTCTGGAAATAGCTGCTGATGTAGATATGTCCGGCAATGCTTCAAAATACGGAACCACAAGCAGCAGAACCAACAAAATGACCGGTGGCAAGTTTGAGCAGTTCATGTCCAGATGGGAGCAGCTTCTTGCCTATTCTCTGAATACATCAGATAAACTTTTCAGAGGGCAGATAGAAACATCTTTTGCAGAAGGGCTTGGAGATTTATCAGAGGCAGATCGTAATGCACTTGCACAAGCAGTTGCAGATTACAGACTGTTCCAGAATCAAGGAGCCGCTGCCAATATTTCAAAAGTCTTACATGATTTGCTTAACTATGCCGGTGTTGGCGGTGAATTAACCTCAAGAGGAAGACAAGGTGGATTTGGTTTAGGTGATCTAATCAATCCTTATCCTGGTGTTCCTGCTAACCTTGCTGTAAAGGCTCTTGAATACTCTCCTGCAAACATAGTCAAAGGCTTTGGCGAAGTAGTAAAGCTTATCAGAGATACAAAAGCCGGAAAGCAAGTAACAGGCCAGCAGATGCAGGCAGCAATGGATATTGCAAGAGGTATTACCGGAGTTCCTGTTATCATGCTCTTTACTGCACTTGCAAAGACTAAGCTGTTCCGGAACAGTGACGATGAAAAAGACTATGATGTTGCAGCAGAGAACGCAGCACAAGGCTTGTCCGGTATACAGTGGAACCTTGATGCAACACTGAGAGCATTAGACGGTGAACAGGCTGACTGGAGAGATGGGGATCAGCTTATGAAAGTATCGTGGCTTGAGCCGCTGAACGCTTTCATGAGTATTGGCTCTATGATTGCTGATGAGAACGAAGATCATACGCTTGATTCTTATATCAGCAATTACCTGAAGGGTGCTTTGATGGCTGCTATGGATATGCCTGTTATGGAGAATATTCAAAATGCAGTCAACACAATAAGATATGCCGACAGTGATAATATCTGGAAAACGGCAGGAGAAGCTGGAGCGCAACTCTTAGGAGATGCTGCCGGCGGTATGATCCCAGCTCCTATATCTCAGCTTGCAAGAGTAACGGATGATTACGTCAGAGATACCAAAGGCGATACAAAAGCAGAAACGGCGTTTAATTCCCTCTTGAATAGCTTGCCGGGTTTCAGAAATCAGTTACCGGTTAAAACAGACAACTTTGGCAATGCAAGGCTGAATGAACCGAATGAGATATTGAGAGCATTGAATAGCTTTGTTCTTCCCGGTGCAATCAATACGTTCCAGGAGACAGATGTACAGGATGAAGTTTCACGGCTCTATGAAACGTCCGGAGATGTTGCGCTATATCCTGATAGAAATGGGCCGAAGAGTATCACATTCGGAAGTAAGAAATATGATCTCAGCGCTGATGAGCAGAGAGCATACCATGAGTATGCAGGCAGCAAGTCTGAAGAGTATGTAAAAGGCCTTATAGAAAGTGATTATTATAAAGGCCTCACGGATAGCCAGAAAGCTGAAGCAATCAAAGAAGCTTATTCCATTGCAAAAGATTTGGCAAAGTCCGAATACGCAAAGGAAAAGGGTATCAGTTATACAAGCGATTATCAGAAGCTGTTCAAGGGCGTAGATAAGCCCGGAACCTCTGATGACAGAACTGCTCTGAATGAAAGCAACTTGCCGGATTACATTGCGTTTACTACCGGATTCAAAGACGGAGTAAAAACTCATGATTATAAAACCATTGATGAGTACGTTGCCAACTACTCTTCTCTGGATAAGAACCTCCGGAAAGTTATTTCAGAACGCAGTGATGATTTCAGAGCTGTCAAGAAGTATGCTGATATTGGGGTTAAATCCAAAGGCTATTACAGCTACAAGAGCGCACTTGAAAGAACGCAAGCAGACCTTGATAAGAACGGAACTGCCAGCGGCAATGCAAAGCTTATGGCTCTTGCTAAAGCTAATCTCACAGAATCTGAGAGAAAGAAGATCATTACCGGCCTGAAGAAATCTGACGGCAATTATGACTTTGGCTCTAATGCAGTTGCTGCATATACTGTCCTCAGTAAATACGGCTTTACAACGAAAGATGTATCTAACTTCTTCAATGAAGCATTGAACTGCAAAACAGCAAAAGATACCGGAAAGATTGCGGATCAGAACGGTGTACTCAGACCGGATACGGTAGCTTATGCTCTGTCTCAGATGAGCGGCTTGACTGACAGTGAGAGATCAAAGATTTACAACAAGATTAAATCTGAAGTCAGCAACTACTACAACGATTGGAAGAATTACTCTTATAGTTCCGAGATAAACTACATAAAGAACAACAAGTATTATACTTATGGTTCAAGCTTATTCGGAAACGGAAAATCTAAAAACGATCTGTTAGCTATACTGGCAGGATAAAAGAAAAGGGAGCGGATAACCGCTCCCTTTATCCTATCGTTGATTTTAATATTTCAATAGCTTGCTGTACTTCTCTATCATCCAATACTGCAAATAAATCATCGTCATCGAAATCCGTTTCAAATGCTGTATCATAGAGTGAATAATCATACGCAAAAGATTCTCCTACATATGCAGGATTGTCTATGCAAGGCATTACACTGTATGAACCAAAACAACCCACTGGAGCCACTTGCAAACTATCATACGGCTCTTTGATTGCCACATAAGCTATTGGCTTTTTAGCGTTCTTTAACAACTCATAGAAATCTTTGTATTTATAGATTGTCATTCAATCACCTCGACTCTTTATATCATACACACAAAATACAGTCAACTACTTATCGTATCCCATTTGCTCTTTCGTGTAATCTACGTGCTGTATCAAGTCGGTTTCCTGCTCTACTGCTGCTGTCAGTGCATCATTCCAGCCTTTCTGGTATTCGTCTTTCACCGGCTCTTTGAATCGTGCTTCTAACAGTCTATGCGCTGATATATAATCATGCAGAATATTTTTTATAGGCACTCTTCACTGCTCCTTTATCAAGATAAATATAAGTCATTGTTGTATCAACTTTGTCATGTCCTAATACAGCAGCTACATCCTGAATCGCCATTCCTCTGCTTATCAGGTTAGTTGCAAGCGTTCTGCGGAATCTGTGCGGATGAACATTCTCAACGCCACTTTTATCTTCAATGCCTTTCAGCATCTTCCGGATACCGCCTGGGTGCATCCTGTCAGTACCCTTGCCGATAAACAAAGCTTCAGAGAAGTCTTTTCTGCTGTCCAGATAACGCTTCAAATACATTCCCGCAATGTCATCAATGAATACAACACGTTCTTTGTTCCCTTTGCCAAGAACTGTACATTCCATTGTGTGAAAATCAATGTCTGAAATGTTCAGCGCACATACTTCACTGATCCTGCATCCTGTTGACAGAAGAAATGTTACAATAGCTATATCTCTGTCTGTCTTGCAGGATTCTTTGATTCTTTCAACCTCTGTGCTTGAATATGGTATTCTGACTTCTTTTCTGCATTTGATTGAGCCGACATTAACGCATGGGTTTTTCTGAATAATTCCCTCGTTAAACAGCCATCCAAAGAAGCTGCTGAACACATCACGATACCCGGCAATAGTTCTGTCTGCTATTCCCCTTCTCTTCTCACGCATGAAGAAATCACGGATATGGAAAACCATCACATCAGTTGCTTCAACTTGTTCAGTCTGGAAGAATCTGTTCATGATATAGGCATATCTCGCAATTGTCTTTCTTGATCTGCCTTCAATTTCTTTCGCATCCATGAACATCTGAAGTATGTCATTTGTTTTTTGCCGTTCTTCTGCCTTTTTCTGGCTGACCTCAAACCCAGTCAGAACATTGAGCATTGTACTCCTTACAATGTCAATGTTAGTTCCAGGCAGTTGACTCTTCAGACTGTCTTCAAGAGTCTGTATCAGAATCTGTTTGTCTGCTATCATAGCTTATTCTCCTACCTACGAACACACCGATAAAGTAGCAGAGAATCGGAACAATTAACTGAATAAATATTACCCTCATACTCTCTCCATTCTTATTCATCTAACAAATAATGTGCGTTGTGAAGTCTGATTGAATCAACTGGCGCAAAGCCACAGAGCTTAACATTTTGCTGTCCTTCCCACCAGTCATCATCCCATACAAAGTGAAAATCTTCCCACCGCAGGATTTGAGTTTCTTCTGTGTACTCTGTCTCATGATCGTACTTATAAGCAAAGGTAACAAGAAAATCGCAGTACCAACCTGTCTTCTCACACCATTTCTCAACGAGGTTTCCTATAAAGTCATATCCGTTCATGTCTTTACTCCTTTAATCTTTGCACCGCAGCACGGACAGTAGTTATATTCTTTGATGTTTATTCCTACTATCCCACCGCAGGCCGTACACATCCAACCATATACCGGAATCTTTGAATCTCCACCGACATACTCTTTGTGCATTTTAAACTCTGCTTCTTTTACCTCTTCAAGAGGACACCATGAAGCTCTCCCTTTTACTTCCAACGGAGTATTTGCGACTCTTGGTTCATTGATTTCCTCAGGTTGCACATAACACATCCCACCAAATTGCATTGGACATTCTATACAGTTCTTCGGCATCTCCATGCCACGGATAAGAACGCTCATGTTTCAGCCTCCGCTTCGGTTGTTATCTCCCAAATATATAATGGCTTTTCACATAACACTTCTTTTCTTACCTTTAACAATTTCTTTTTATGCAACTCGGAAACAATTCTATATGCCACTTCAATTTCAACAGGAAGTTCTTCGCTTATCGGAGTGACAGCTCCTTTTAAAATAGTCATGTTTTCACCTCACAAGTAACTTGTGGATTTTGCCACGTTATTGTTGTCGAAGAGCTTAAAGGGCATATAGCATTCATCAATCTGCAATACCCACAAGGCAATCTATTAGGACAGTATTCTGCATAGTTTAAGCTTGTATCTGATGTGTAAATATCGCTCATGTTTCACCATCCATTCTTGCACCACAATCAGGACAATAGTTCCCTCTACAACAAGAAATTTCTTCACATACTGAGCATACAAAATAAGATGATTTATCAGGAGATAAAGTAATCCATTTTCCATGCTTCACTTCAACCACATGTGCGGATGGAATGATCTTAATTGCCTTAACAGGCACAGCCTCTTCACTCAAGACAGGTGTGAAGTATGTTCTTGCTAATTCAAGAGCATCGGAGCGTTTGATGTAATCATCCATCACTTATTATCCTCCGCTTCGATGATTGTCGGCATCTCTCCTGCAACTACCCACGCATTATAGACAGATAGTGGTGATATACATTTCTTTTTCCAAATCTCATCTTCATAGTTGATTGCATCTCTGTCAATCAAATCCCCATGCGGAGGAACTTCGATGAGAGGACACCAATCGGGTCTTTTGTCTTCCCCATACAAACCAGCAACAGTTTGTTCTTCATCATGATATTCTTCTGTCGCTCTACAACATCCTGTTGAACTAATGAATCCACAATAATCACAATTTTCAGGCATCTTCATGCCTTTAATTAAAACTGACATCACTCACCATCCATTCTTGCACCGCACCATTTGCAAAAGTCTCCAACTGGTCTTCTGCTCACTTTTTTACACACAGAGCAACGGCAATCTATTGAGGTATCAGGGTCTTCTTTCTGCCACATTACTTCCCACTCCCCATGCACTACAGGAACAACATCAGCAGCAGGAATATGCTCTATTGTATCTATAACCGAATGTGTAATTAATTCCAAGAACTTTGCATCTCTATCTCGGAGAGTTAATCCTTTTCGGAAAGACGCTCCTGTAATATATTCGATTGCTAAGTCTTTGCTTATGTAATCCATATCTCTCCTCTCTTAATCTTTGTACCTACATCCGTCACAGGCATTTAGGTGCCTGTTCTTATACTCACCACATTTGTAGCACAGTTCATTCCGGCAGTTATCATATTCTGATTTGCTCACAACGTCAGCTTTAGGCAAACCGTATACAAGCTCAAGAAATTCAACGCCGGCATACTGATCCGTCATATCAAATTCATTCTTGACAGATTTAATGAGATAATCTAAGTCTACATAATTTTTTGCCATTACCAGCCTCTCTCTTTCCGTGCATCGTATTCCATGTCTCCCTTGATCGCCTCTTTGTCTACGAACTGTTTTTCGTTCCATTCCAAAGAGTATTCCCAATCAAGGCAAACGTCACAGCCTACCGGCTCTTCTGTTTTCCTATCAAAGAAAACCACTTCACACTGCTCACCACATATAGGGCAAACAGGCTCAACTTCTTCAATGCTTTCGTAATCCACACATTTTCCCTTTCGACTTTAAATTCTTTTCAAAAAATGAGGGGGTACGGGTCTTTAATTTTCATCGTAGAATCAATTTTTATCTTTCGGCAGTATAAATTCACGCCTAAAACAAAAACTTTCATTCTTCGTCAGAAAATGCCTCATTTTGCGTATTGTCTTTTTCACCGTGATAAGGGTTAACTCCGAACCGGAACGGGAACAAAGGACACGTCCATCCGGTGCAATTCTCAATGTCATTGCTTGTTTCTACACATTCCTTGCAGAAAGCTCTGATTGCACGGATAGGACTCTTTATCTTTCTCCCCTTGAATCCGACTCTACCATCATGTCTTGCCATTTGCTTCTCCCTCTGTATCGTATTCTATACCATTTTGCTTGCAGTATTCTTCGTACTCGTCAAGCATCTCATCCGTAACAAGCTCAACGTGCCCTAATAGTATAAGAGCTAATTCTTCCCTGTGATACTTAAACAACCACGAACAAAATTCTTTATCAATAACAACCATTTCACTTCTCTCTTTCTATGTCAGCTATTGCCATGAAGAATGGATAGAATTGCTGCGGAACAACCGCATTGCCTAGACATCTAATTCTGTCCATCCTATTGGGTATCCCATCAACCACTCTATCCACTCTGGGTTCATCAGGCCAATTTTCCCAAGCGGAGTGCATTCCAGCAGTTCGTCCAGCCTTCCGTGGTATCCCTTCCGCTTCTCTCTCTCTCTCTCTCTCTCTCTCTCTCTACTTGAACATTCTGTGAAGATGGAACCCAATACCTGCTCGTCACCGCCCCATTTGCACAGCTTGCTATCGGAGTTGGGATCAGTTCTGTAAACTTCTGTTCGTATCCCATCAACCATTCCAATAACTGAGGATTCGTCTTTCCACCATTCCCTTGAGATAGCTGCCGCCTCTCTTCCTCGGTTATCAGCCCCTTCTCTGCCAACTTCTGCAATGTTTTGAAGTTCCCTGTTCCTCCACAAAGAGCCGCCCCTGTTGACGGAGTAGGCCATAATAGCAACTCTTTCTCTTTTGTGCGGTGCATCGACACCGCAAGCCGGAATAACAAACGCTTGTCCGGTGTAACCGATGCTTTCCAAGTCAGCAAGCACCGTGTCGAGTGCCAAATTGACGATTCCAGGCACATTCTCACCAAGCACCCAAGTGGGCTGAAGTTCTTGTATAACTCTAAACATTTCAGGCCAGAGGTAACGGTCATCGTCTTTCCCTCTTCTATAGCCGGAAACGCTGAACGGCTGACAAGGGAATCCTCCTGAAATAATGTCAACTGTTCGTAATCCTGTTTTTTCATAAAAGCTTTCTTTCGTGAGTGTGCGGATATCTCTCCATCTCGGCACATCAGGCCAATGCTTTTCAAGAACCTTCGTTTGATAGTCAGCCCATTCACACTGGCCTACAGTGCGTATACCAGCCATTTCAGCAGCAAGATCAAGACCACCTATGCCGGAGAATAAACTGAGATGGGTTAATGCTCTCACACTTTCGCCTCCACCTTTTCATTTAAATAGGCACAATCAAACGTACCAATCGAGAACATCGCAACAAGCTGATTATCAATGAATCCATACAAATAGTTTGCATCTGATTCAAGCCGATCACATGGGATGTTAATAAAGCTATTTCCGTCAGCTATGGTATATACAACCAACCGTTTCATCCGTTCTCCAGTTCCTCCATTAGCATTTTGCGCTGCTGGATCCGTCCCTCTCTTGTGTCCGCATCTTTAATAAACAGCGG
>Ga0310690_10003119_pt1 | contig 25454 bp, 27 predicted proteins | sample AusTroGonzalo_MG_2_FD_207661 | JGI IMG/M metagenome (GOLD analysis project Ga0310690, IMG submission 207661) | Bovine rumen microbial communities from tropical cattle in Woodstock, Queensland, Australia - Gonzalo_04 (v2) (version 2) | ecosystem: Host-associated > Mammals > Digestive system >... | reverse complement strand
TACAATGTCCATTCTTTTAAATAATTCTTTCGAAAAATATTATACCAAAAACTCTTTTTAACCTCAGAAGACCCAAAGCCAAACAAATGTTCGGCTACATTTTCACCCCCATTAAAATCATACATTAAAATGTTAGGAGCATAAATGTGATATAATCCTTTACGCCTTTCATTCTCAATGTATACTTTTGAAAAAACACGTGAAAAACTCATACCCCAAGTTGTTGGCGCATCAACTTCATCGAAATAAGTGCGACTTTCATAATCTTTTCGAAGGGCTATAATGAAAGGGTGGTTGGGTACAACACCAATAAATGATGCAGATAAATCATCTTTTCTTTGTAATGTTAAAACCAGAGGTTCATCTAACAATGGCGATAGAGGTGCTTTCATCAACATGTCCGTATCTAAATATACACCTCCTGTTTCTAATGCTTTAACTCGGCAATAATCTGAAGCGTAGTCGTACTTTTTTCTTTCGTAAGCTTCTTTAATAAATGGGTTAGAATTTACGTCACAATTTTTTTCATTCCATAATTTAATTTGAAAATCAGGTTGATACTTTTTCCATGTTTCAATAGCATATTGAACATTTTCGGGTAATTCTTCTGATCCCAACCAAACGAAGTGAATAACTTTGGGAATTATAACAGTATTTTGTTGATAGATAAAATAACTGACTATTCCACAAGAGAGTACCAATATCATCAGACATAAAGAATAAAATTTTAATTTCATTTTTTAATTGTATTTCTTTTAAATTTAAAAATCAACTCTTTTAAATGACCTTTTATAGAAGCTAATTTGACTTTAGGCGTAAATTATGTTAGTTTTAGTAGGCTTATATTATAAGATTATTTAACTTTGCATGAATGTGGGGTTTTTTATGAAAAAAATCGTATTTTTTTTGATAGTGTTTTTTACATTTCAAACTGCTGCAAACAATACACCTTCTATCATGGAAGAAGCGGAAATGTTAGGTACAATGTCTGGTATTGCACAAGCCTGTAATGAAAAAAGTAAAAAAATATCAGATTTTGAACTGATAGCAGCTCGCATTATTGCCAATAAAACATCTTCGGAAGAGGAAGAGATTGAGGGGTATCAACACTATGCCCGCAAAAAAGCGGCCGCCATGCGTAAACAAAAAAACAACCCTAAACTGTCTTGCAATGAAATTCTTCGTCGTTTTGAAAATATGCCCATTTTTAAATCTGTTGTTTACAGCGATGGTTCTGTCAAATTATCAGACGGTACTTTTTTAAAGGCGACACGCCCCCCCGCACAACTTAAGAAAAATAAATGAGACCTGAAATTTTATCACCTTTATTTCAAGATATTACAACTATCAAGGGGATAGGTGATAAAACGGCACATTGGCTAAGTTATTTATGTGAAGGACATCGTGTATGTGATTTATTGTGGCATTTACCATCAAATGTCAAACATCGTCCCTTTTATGAAAAAAATCCACCTTTAAATACACCTATTCGGATTAAACTCCAAATTGATGAATATGTAGTTCCCCGGATTAAAAGATTACCTTTGCGCGTAATATGTCAAGCTGATTTTGGTCGCGTTGATTTGATTTTTTTTCATTATCATTTAGTTTCATTAACAGAAAAATTTCCATCAGGCAGCGTTACTTATTTAGCCGGCACTTTGAACAAAAAAGATGATTATTATGAAATGATTCATCCGGATGTAATAGCATTATCATTGAAAAAAGTTCCAGAATATGAAATCATTTATCCTATGACAGAAGGTAAAAATAGCTCTTCTTTAACGCGTTTGATGCCTTTGGTTTTAGAAAAAGTACCTGATTTACCCGAATGGTTGGATGAAAAAGTACTGCAAAAATATAATTTTTCATCATGGCGTACATCTTTGTTTCAAGCACATCATCCTCAAACAATAGCTGATTGTGAAAGTAATTCATTAGTACGTCAAAGATTAATTTATGATGAATTGTTGGCTCATCAATTAGCACTTAAATTGATTCGACGTTTTCATCAAAAGCAACAAGGAATTTCTTGTATACCACAAAATAAAATTCAAATTCAGCTACCTTTTGAATTGACAAAAGCACAGAAAAAAGTCTTTTCTGAAATTCAGTCAGATTTATCAGCATCTTTTCCTATGAATCGATTACTTCAAGGGGATGTTGGTTCGGGTAAAACAATTGTGGCCGTTTTATCGGCCATACAGGTTATTGAAAATAATTATCAAGTGGCTTTGATGGTCCCCACAGACATTTTGGCACATCAACATTACGAAAAAATTAAAAAGCTGTTGGTTAAATCTGATATTCAAGTAGCCCTTCTAACCGCTAAAGAAAAAGGCAAAAAACGTGCTGAAATTCTGTCTGATTTATTACAAGGTAAGATTCAATTCTTAATTGGTACACACGCTTTGATAGAAGATAATGTTCAATTTCAAAAATTAGCTTTGGCAATTGTGGATGAACAACATCGCTTTGGTGTGAATCAGCGTTTGGATTTGCTTCAAAAGCAAAAAGGCTGTAATTTATTGGTGATGAGTGCAACACCGATTCCTCGTTCTCTAGCAATGACAACTTATGGGGATATGGATATTTCAATTTTAGATGAAAAACCAGCGGAGCGTCAACCCGTTCTGACACGTGTAATGACTTTGGGGAAAATTCCTGAGTTGGTGGAAAAATTGAAAAAAACATCTGCGCAAGTTTACTGGGTATGTCCTTTGGTAGCTGAATCTGAAAAGTCCGATTTAATGGCAGCTCAAAAACGTTTCGAAGAATTGAAAAAAGTTTTTGGATCCTGTGTAGGATTGATTCATGGTCAAATGAAAGCAGATGAAAAAGAAAATGTTATGTATGCTTTTAAGACAGGACAAATTCGTATTTTGGTGTCCACTACCGTCATCGAAGTGGGGGTAGATGTCCCAAATGCAAATATTATGATTGTAGAGCATGCTGAAAGATTTGGATTGGCAACCTTACACCAACTACGCGGACGTGTTGGTCGTGGAAATCAATCAGCATCTTGTATTTTATTACATGGTCGTTTGGGTGAAAATGGTAAGGAACGGTTGGAAATTTTGCGCCAATCGGATGATGGTTTTGAAATTGCCACCAAAGATTTACAAATGCGTGGCGCTGGTGAAGTATTGGGTTTGCGCCAAAGTGGTTTTCAACAATATCGGTTATCACAATTGCCCGAAAATCAAAATTTGTTGGATTTAGCTGCTGATCAGGCACGAAAAATATTAACAGAAGATCCCCATTTAGAAAAAAATAAAAATTTGCGCATATTATTGTATCTTTTTGAACGCGAAAAGGCTATAATGACACTGAAAGCGGGGTAATATGCCTGTTGTTTTTACGAAACAAAGTAGAGAATATACGCATCAAATGCGTAAAGAATTTGATCACAAAAGGTTAAATCGTGTATTCGTTTTATGGCTTTATCGTTCGGGAAAGTTAGATCCTTATGCTAAGCAAATCAATTTGGCACGTGCCGCACGTGGGCTGATTCCGCATGGTTACGATATTCATCATATTTTACCATTATCAGGTGGCGGAAATAATAAAATTTCAAACCTGTGTTTGATTGATAAATCATTACATAAATTCATCAATAAAAAATGTTTTGATCCTGCCTTAAATCGTATTAAAGAGGGCGAAACGACAACCATTCCTGTACCTGATTTCGGTCGGATTGCTTTGCGTTCGGATTATCAATCTTGGATAGATAAAATTTTATCTCAAGAAAGAAATTAATTTTTTTTCATCTGACACAAAAAGAAACCATCGGTATTGCTACGAGCAGGAGAGTAACGCTTTTGTTTAACAATTTCGTAATTAGGATGCATGTTTAAAAATTGCTCAATTTGATTTTCATTTTCATCTACGGTCAAAGAACAGGTGATATAAGATAAAAAATGCCCAGGTTTTACATACTGTTCTGCACGATTTAAAATTTCACTTTGTGTGCGAGTGATATGTTTTAATTGCTTTTCTGTCAAATGCCAACGCATATTAGGACATCTGCGCCAAGTACCACATCCCGAACACGGCGCATCAACGACCACATGGTCAAATTTCTTCTCAGGATTTGGTAAAGAGGTTACAATTTGAATGATTTTAATTTGAGCACGTGTTGCCCGTTTAACGAGTTCAAATAATTTTTTGGGTGTAATGTCATATGCTTGAATCAGACCTTTATTTTGCATCATTTGGGCAAAAATCAAGGATTTACCCCCTGCCCCCGCACAAAAATCAAAAATAGACTCGCCTGGCTGAACACCAATATCTAGAGATAACAATTGTGCCCCTTCATCCTGAACTTCGATCCATCCTTTTTTCCAAACATTCGTGTTTTTTAAATTCACATAATTTTTCAAAATTATACCATAGGGGGATTGTGCACAGGATTCAACGTTTAAACCTTCTTGTTGTAGAGCTTTCAAAATCTCGTCGCGAATGCCAATAGCACGTAATACTATCGGGGCAGAATTCAATAAAGCGGGCATTTCCTTTTCGGGCTCAGGAACATGTAATAAAAACCATTCAGGCACTTCCCATTGGATATGTTTCGGAGCTTTGGAAATGTCAGGAATACCGTTTTTTAAAAACTTTTGAACTCTCTCTTGCCAATTTTCATCAGGATAAGCCCATTTCAGACGTGTATAGGCACGAATTACCCCCCATACACTCTCCAAAAAATAAGCTCTTTCGATGTTTTTATGATGGGATAAATAGTCATTGATAATATCTCCTACAACCGCCGCTTTACGGTCCATTTTATTCATTAAATCAGCAATAAAATTGATTTCGCGTTCGTTCATTGAAGTTTGTTCATAAAGCCAGACATATCACCTTTTAAAAGCAAAGGCGTATTTTCGGAGATTTTTTCAAAAATAGAATCTAAAATTTTTCGTTCATCAACCGAAGGCTTTCCTAAAACATAATCAGCCGTATCTATCATCTTATTTTTATCTATACCTATACGCACACGCATATAGTTAGGACCAATATGTTTATCTATATTTTTAATACCATTATGACCAGCATTTCCCCCTGCAATTTTAACTTTCACTTTACCCACAGGTAAATCTAAATCATCATGAAAAACAATAATATCTTCAGGGGAAATTTTGTAAAAGGTCATCACACTTTGGACAGATTCACCCGATAAGTTCATATAAGTTTCTGGCTTTAAAATCAGGCATTTCTCTCCTTCAATTGTACCACGTGCCAACAAACCTTTGTGTTCAAATTTAAATGAATCAAAGGAAAAGCGGCGGACAATCGCGTCCACCGCCTGGTAACCCATATTGTGGCGAGTTTTTGCATATTCCGTACCCGGATTGCCCAAGCCCACCAACAATTTCATTATTTTTTCTCCTCAGTCTTGGCTGCATCCGCTGCTGGAGCTGCTGCTGCATCCGCTGCTGGAGCTGCTGCTGCATCTGCTGCTGGAGCTGCTGCTGCCGCAGGAGTTGTTTCTTTAATTTCTTCTTGTGGTGTCACCACAGAGGCCACAGTAAAGTCTTCTTTTGCAGATAATTTAACACCTTCTGGCAATTTAATATCAAAGGCGTTAAATGTATCACCGATTTCAGCCTTGGATAAATCCACTGTAAAAGATTCAGGAATATTATCAGGTGTACACTTGACTTCGACTGTACGGTGCACAATGTTCAACACACCACCTTTCTTAAATCCAGGCGCCACATCTTCGCCAATAAATTGCAAAGGAATATCCAAGGTCAATACAGATGTCTTGGAAATTCTTAAAAAGTCAGCATGAATAGGACGATCGGACACGGGATGCTTTTGAATGTCTTGGCAAAGCACCAAATGCTTATCCTTGCCATCCACATTGATTTCATATTGACGAGTCCAAAGACCTTTTTTATTCATTTCAGCCACTAAAAACTTTTCTTCAATGGCAATCATTTCGGGGGCTAATTTATCCCCATAGACGACGGCAGGAACAAACCCCTTAAGACGAATTGCCCGAGAGGCCCCCTTGCCAGCTTTTTCACGCTTTGTGGCGTTTAAAGATACTGCTTTCATATATAATCCTTATTTGTTAAAAGTTAAGAAGTTTTTCCTCCAGGGGTGAAAAACCTCATCCGTATCCCATGATACGAATGGGGGAATTATACAAAATTTTTTCTAAAAAATCAAGTAAATTTTATTGATTTTATTTCTAAAATTGTCTTTATTGAAAATAATTATATGTAAAAGGAGCCCTCATGGAAACTTTAGTTCAAGCAGCAAAACGTTTAGGAATTAAGCCAAATCCGAATATGACACTTAAAGAGTTTGAGGAAATTCGAAATAGAATCAGAACAGCTTTAAAATTGGGATCAAGTTCTAACTTGGGGTATTCTTTATATAACAAAAAAAGACATGGAGTTCTTCAGAATTGGGACGAAAAAAAAGTTTATCAGAACATTGCTGTTCTTAAAAGTATGAATCCAGAAGGCATACGCGTTCACGACCAAGATGGTGGTAAAGTGTCTTTGGATGAAGATGCTGTTTTTGTATGGCATAGCGCCAGTCTCAAACCCAGGGATTGCCAGGAACGTTTTGCTGTCAGCATTAAATTGGACGACCCTAAGTTGCCCTCTCTTTATGGAAAGCTAGATGATTTTATCAGGAAGTATCGGGCAGGTTTTAAAATTACAGATGTGGAACATGCTGATAGGACAGATACCTTGAATGTGTATATGAGTCAGCCTATCACTCCGGAAATTGCGAAGGAATTTTATGATATTGTTATGCCCTTTTTGAAAAAGGAAAATCATGGGTATTTGGATGGTTTTTCACTAACAAATCATGGACACGAGATACAAGGAATTAAATATGGTCCTGAACCAAATGTTTGGAGTCATCTCTGGAAAGCCGGAGGATCATCATTATGCAAACCAATTGCAGAAAGGATTCAGACGCGTTTAAAAGAATTACCTGCCGTTTTTCTTAAGGGCTTTGATTTTTACAGTATCAGAGATGCTGGATCCTTAGGAATGGTTTCAGGAAATGTTCGATATTTAAATCTGTTGTATTATTTAGCGGGTAGAGAAGGACAGAATCCCTTTCAATTGGGAAATCAATACGGTTTGCCATTCAATGCGGGATTTTCCCCAAAAATAGTCCGAAAATACACTGATAAAAAAATAGATATTGCAACAGCAAAAGCAACAATTATAGAATCTTCAAAAAAGACATCTCCATCCTCGAAAGCAATGGCTCCTCGACTACAAATAACACCTGATAATTTAAATATGCAGGATCTGCTTAGAGAAATACGTTCTATGCGCTCAGACATTCAATCTATGAGTTCTGAATTACTTCAACTACGACAACAAAGCGTTCAAATGAACACGAAATTAGCTAGCTTAAGACAAGAAAATGTCCAGTTGCGTTCTAAAAATCATGTTTTACGTGCACAAATTCAAACTTCTTCTCCTGTGCTGAAATCACCTAAAAGTCCAACAGATTGATTAAATTTACTTGACTTTTGATTTTATAAATGTTATAATGTCCCCATTCCAATAAAGGACTAGGAAATTTAGTCTCCAAGGAGATACCCCGTTCGGCGATGGTTCGCTCACCGGGGCGCAACTGTTATAAAGGAGTTTGATGTTGTTTAACGGTTTATCAGATCGGCTAACCAAAATTTTTAATAGACTGTCTGGACACGGTTTAATTACCGAATCCGTCATGGAAGAAACAGCACGTGAAATTCGGATTGCTTTATTAGAAGCAGATGTTGCCTTGCCCGTTGCCAAAGATTTTATCAATCATGTCAAAGAAAAAGCCGTTGGTCAGGAAGTTGTACGCTCAGTACAGCCCGCCCAAATGATCATTAAAATTGTCCACGATGAATTGGTAGATTTGTTAGGGCAGCCTAGTGATTTAAAATTTGAACCCAATACACAAAATGTTTATTTAATGCTGGGGTTACAAGGATCTGGTAAAACAACCTCTTCAGCAAAGTTGGCTTTAAAACTTAAAAAATCAGGCAAGAAGGTTTTGTTGGCTAGTTTAGATACCTACCGTCCAGCAGCCCAAGAACAACTAGCCGATTTGGGTAGAACATATGATTTGGATGTACTACCAATCGTAGCGGGACAGAAGCCTTTACAGATCGCTGAACGTGCTCTAAAGGAGGCCAAACTTGGACTTTATGAAATTTTGATTTTGGATACAGCGGGGCGTTTGCATATTGATGATGAAATGATGCAAGAGGTTACCCAAATTCGCGATTTATCCAATCCAAAAGAAACATTGTTAATTGTGGACTCTTTGATGGGGCAAGACGCGGTCAATGTAGCCAAAGAATTTAAAGAAAAAGTGGGCGTCAGTGGTGTAATTTTAACCCGTGTTGATGGTGATGCGCGTGGAGGTGCTGCTCTTTCTATGCGTTCTGTGACAGGGATGCCGATTCAATTTTTGGGTGTTGGCGAAAAAGCCGATGCCTTTGAAATCTTCGATGCCAAACGCGTTGCTGATCGCATTTTGGGAATGGGCGATATCGTGGGTTTGGTGGAAACTGCAATTGAAAAAACAAATCAGGAAGATATTGAAGCTCAAGCCATGCAGATGATGAGTGGCAAGTTTGATTTGAACGACCTGCTCAAACAATTTGAACAGATGGAAAAGTTAGGTGATATTAAATCTTTAATTGGCATGATGCCAGCAAAATTGGTTGGAAAATTGGATGAATCCAAAATTGACAACCGTTTAATTAAGCGCCAAAAAGCAATTATTCAAGCGATGACGCCCAAGGAACGCGCCAATCCTGAGATTATTAAGGCTAGCCGTAAGTTGCGTATTGCCAGTGGTGCTGGTGTCAAAGTGGAAGATGTCAATCGTTTGCTCAAGGGTTATGAGCAAATGGCAGATGTCATGAAAAAATTTAAAAAGATGGGACCCTTAGGAATGCTGTCAAAATTTAAACAAATGAGCAACATGCTTAAAGGAATGCCTGGTAATGGCGGGGGATTTCCTCCGTTTGATGTCTAACTACAACAGAAAGGAAAGTAAAAAATGTCAGTTAGAATTCGTTTAGCCCGTGGTGGCGCCAAAAAACGCCCTGTCCATAAAATCGTTGTGGCAGATAAGCGTTGTCGTCGTGATGGACGTTATATTGAAGAATTGGGATTTTATAATCCTCTTCTTCCAAAAGATAGCAAAGATGCTTTGCGTGTAAACGTAGAAGCCGCGAAAAAGTGGATGGCTCAAGGTGCTGAAATCACTGAACGCGTACAAAAATTGTTTGCCTTATTAGGTTTGTGCGAAAAACCAGCTATTCGTGAAACACCGAAAAAGTCTGCACCAAAAGCTAAGGCTCAAGAACGTATGAAGGCAGAAGCCGAAGCTAAAGCCGCTGCTGAAGAAGCCGCTAAAGCAGAAGCAGAAGCAGCCAAAGCCGCCACCGAACAGCCAGCCGAAGCTCCCGCTGAAGCACCTGCAGAACAACCTGCCGAAACACCGGTTGAAGAACCAAAGGCTGAATAAGGATTAAATATGTCGCTGATTGCTGTCGGTCAGATTGTGAATGTTCACGGAATCAAAGGGATAATGAAAGTTAGACCTTATCTGGTGAATACACCTGATTTTAAGGGACTTAATCCCTTGACCGATAAAGATGGCAAAAAACACTTTGAAGCCACATTAGTGGGACATCAAAAGGAGTGTTGGTTAGTAGCTATGAAAGGTATTACCGATCGTACAACTGCTGAAAACTTCAAAGGGTTGGAACTTTATACTAAACGCGAAAATCTGCCAAAAACAAAGGAAAATGAATTCTACCATTGTGATTTGGTTGGGTTGGCCGTGTATCAGAACAATTTGGAATTTGGGAAAGTATTACATGTACTGAATTACGGTGCAGGTGATATTTTGCAAATCAAAACCATTTCTGGACAAACTTTGGAACTTTCTTTTTCTAAGGCAAATTTTCCAGAGGTGGATATTGCAAACAAAAAAATTCAAGTTGTTTTGCCCGAAGACATAAAGGAGAGGTTAAAATGAAAGTCAATATTTTAACACTTTATCCTGAAATGTTTCCTGGGTGCTTAGGTTACTCACTAGTGGGTAAAGCATTGGCGGAAAAAAAGTGGGAACTGAATATCATAAATATTCGTGATTTTTCAGACAACCATTATAAATCCGTTGATGATACACCTTTTGGTGGTGGTGCTGGTATGATTATGCGTCCAGATATTTTGGATAAAGCGTTAAAATCTATTAATTCCAAAGGTCAGATTTATTATCTGTCTCCGCGGGGTGAAACCTTCTGTCAAGCAACTGCTCAAAAATGGGCTCAAACCCCAGAATTGACCTTTGTATGTGGTCGTTTTGAAGGCGTAGATGAACGCGTTTTAGAAAAGTGGTCTATCCAAGAAATTAGCATCGGTGATTTTGTATTATCGGGTGGTGAGCCGGCTTTATTGGCTATGCTAGATGGCACCGTGCGTTTGATTGATGGTGTATTGGGAAATGCCAAATCCATTCAGGAAGAAAGTTTTTCCAATGGTTTATTGGAATATCCGCAATATACAAAACCGCAAAACTGGGAAAATCGTTTGGTGCCTGAAGTTTTAACCAGCGGTCATCATGCCAAAATAAAACAATGGCGACAAGAACAATCTGAACTTTTAACAAAAACAAGACGGCCAGACTTGTATGAAAAATATCTGACCAATTTAAAGAAAGGAAAATAAAATGACCAAAAAGATCATTCAAGACTTGAAAGCAGAACAAATTGCCAAGTTAGATAAAAAGATTCCTGATTTTAAAGCTGGGGACACTTTGCGTGTTCTTTGCCGAATCGTGGAAGAAAAAAATACGCGTAATCAGGCCTATGAAGGTGTATGTATTGCCCGTCATAATGATGGTGCTGCCTCTACCTTTACTGTGCGTAAAATTTCCTTTGGTGAAGGTGTGGAACGCGTGTTCCCACTGTATTCCCCAAATATTGTGGAAATTAAAGTGGTACGTCGTGGCCAAGTAAAACGTAGCAAGCTTTATTACCTGCGTCAATTGTTTGGTAAAAAAGCCCGTATTGCTGAAGAAAAAGATTCTGAAGTAAAGGCTTAAAAAAACAAACGGTTTTCCGATTATCCCCGACCGTTAAAATCGGCTCGGGGATTTTTGGGATTGACGGAAGACATGTTTTATAGTTTAATATAATAAGGAGGAATGAAGTGTTAAAATTGCTGGAACCGACGAAAGAAAATTTGCAAAAAATGAAAGCAGGATTGGCTGAATTAAAGGCTAATCCGACCCCTTATGATATTGGCCAAACTGAGACTTTAATTAAGTATATGGAAAATGATTTTGATGGTTACTTGGAACATTGGCAACTACAACGATCTAAACGACAACCTGAAGGAAAAGTTCCAGCGACTACACTGTTTTTATTTGACGATGACAAATTTATTGGTTTTTATAATATTCGTCATTATTTAAATGACTTTTTAAGGACACAAGGTGGAAATATCGGTTATCAAATTATTCCATCTGAACGTGGAAAGGGTTATGTTAAAAAGGGTTTAAAGTTACTTCTTAATTGGTGCTATGAGAATTTGAATTTAGATGAAGTGATGCTTAGTTGTAAAGCCACAAACCGTGCTTCTGATAGGGCTATGACCAGTGTGATGGATGAAGTGGGGGGACATAGGGATCCTGATATTAAATTTGATCAGTTTATTGAACGCCGTGTTTGGATTAAGACAATAAAAACAAGGAAATAAATATGCTTAAAATTCGTCCTGCAACACCAGAAGATGCTTTTGATATCGCCACCATCAACACATTGGGATGGAAGAAAACATATCGTGGTTTGATGCCTGATAAAATTTTGGATGATTTAGCTGTGACAGAAGAACGTATTAAAGGTTGGAAAAAGGTGATTCAAAATGCCGAAATTTATATGGTGGCTGAAAATAAAAATGGAGTGGTGGGGTATGTGTCGGGTGGAAAAGCACGCGAACCTAATGTTCCATATCCTTATGAACTTTATGCACTTTATGTGCATCCCGATTGCCAACGTTCTGGGGTAGGTTGCGCTTTGGTACGGGCTTTTAGGCAAAAAATTAAAAATGCCCCCTTTTGTGTTTATGCGCTGGATGGTAATGTAAGTGCCTTAAATTTTTATCAAAAAATGGGGGGAGTACGTCATCCAAAATTTGATAGTGATAGTGAAACTTATGGCATCATGATGCATGATCTTATGTTGGGATTTAAGGGGAAAACTCATGCTTAAAATCAGACCGGCACGAAAAAAAGATGCAAAAGATTTAGCTACCATCAACATTTTGGGTTGGAAAACGACTTATCGAGGTCTTGTTCCTGATGAATTATTGGATACACGTACTGTTACGGAAAAACGTATTGAACGCTTTGAAGAGCAAATTTTAAAATGCGAAATTTTTTTAGTTGCTGAAAATGAAAAAGGTACTATTGGCTATCTTTCTGGGGGAAAATCGCGGGACGATGTTCCTTATGAGTACGAAATGTATGCATTCTATGTTCATCCTGATTTTCAAAGAGCAGGGGTTGGAACAACTTTATTTAATATATTTAAAGAAAAGATTAAAGGTGCTAGCTTTTGTGTCTATGCTTTGGACGGTAATATCAAAGGAATCAATTTTTATCAAAAAATGGGCGGAGTTCGCCATTTTGAATTTGATAAGGATCAAGAAGTATATCATTACATGATCCATGAGTTATGTTTGGCTTTTAAGGGGGAGAAATGAGTGAAAATTTAAGCGTTATTGCACCTGAAAATTTGCCTAAAACACGGTTGGATAAATTTTTGGCGGATAGTTTTCCCGAATATTCGCGTAATCAATTTATTCATTTGATTGAAACAGGGGCTGTGCAACTTGAAGGACAAAACGTGGAACTTTCCCCTGATGATAAAGTTATAGCAGGAGCCACCTATACCATTGTTCCCCCTGAACCTACTGAACCTGATCCCGAACCCGAAAATATCCCCTTAGATATCGTGTATGAAGATAATGATTTGTTGGTGGTCAATAAACCCGCAGGATTGGTGGTTCATCCCGGTGCGGGTAATTGGACAGGAACTTTGGTTAATGCTTTACTTTATCACTGTGGTAACTCATTATCAGGCATCAATGGTGTAAAACGCCCAGGAATTGTCCATCGTATTGATAAAGACACTTCTGGGTTATTGGTAGTGGCTAAAAATGATAAAGCACACATAGGTTTGTCTAAACAATTTGAAGTGCATTCTATTCAGCGCACCTACGATGCTTTTGTGTGGGGCTTAACACCTGAATTAGGACGGATAGAAGGTAATATTGGACGCAGTCCTTCTAATCGTCAAAAGATGGCAATTGTAAAAATCGGAGGAAAGCCTGCTATCACACACTATGAACGCGTGGATGCCTATGGTGTGCTGGCAAGCCATATAAAATGCCACTTAGAAACAGGACGTACACACCAAATTCGTGTACATATGACAAGTATTAGGCATCCCTTGATTGGGGATGAATTATATGGATCTGCCCCAAAAATTGCCCCTGAAGATATTCGCTTTTTCCCGCGTCAAGCGTTACATGCAGGATTGTTGGGATTTATCCATCCTATCACCCAAAAACAAATGGCATTTGAGGTTCCACTGCCTAAAGATTTAGAAAATTTAAAAGCAATTCTTGAAGCTCAAAAAGTTGATTAATCTTTTATTTTGATATATAATTCTTTGCATAAAAAGGAGTTCAAAATGGGAAAAGAGTCTTTTATAAAAATTTTACGTCATCGTGCCCAAGTCCGTTGGCGCAAATACTTTCCAGAAAAACGTCCGGAACGTCTGTTACACGATAAACCATGGAGTGAAATGACTTTTTGGGAAAAGCGTATGTATGGAGGAAAAGATGGTAAGCCTGTTCCTATCAAACGTATGTTTGAAGAACCTATTTCCCATGAAGAATGTGAACGTATGTTGGATAGTGCTTTAAAGGTTACATTGTGGGAAAGGATACGACGTAATCTCGATTTATAATCTGTTCTTTAATTCCCGTGGTAAATCCCAAAGAGAAGATACGGGAGAAAGTGGCATATACCCCACATAATAACCCAGTATCTGAATGCCAAAGGGATTATCAATAGAGGTTTCTAAAAATTCATCTTTCTGTTCATTTTTTATTTTTCTAACCCATCCATTCCAATTTTTCATCCCCGGTTTCGTAAATACGGCCCGAATCCAAATTCTTCTACGTTGACGACCAATATTCTTCTGAATTTTACAATTAAGACATTCTTCAGAATTATCATTACAGGTACAAACATCACCGGGCATTGGAAAATCAAACGTTTCAATGACGGCTGTCCACAAATTTTCATGATAAGGATGAATATTATAGATATGTACATCTCGTACTTTATTTTGATATACTGTTTCACGTTGAATATCCTCCAAATCACTACGCATTTTAGAACGTAATCTAGGGGAAGATGCCCTCAAAACAAGGGCTTTATCTGTAAATTGATTCAGAGTATCATCCAGATTATTTCTGGTTGAATGCCGTTCTGTAATAAATTGTTTTAAGAATGACTCCATTATAAAGCGATCTGCAGATGCAGTAGAAAACAAATAACCTGAGGGCCTTAAAATTTTATCCTCTGAATTCATCTGGTACAAAAAAGCATTTGATGGTCCTGTTATTTCAACATCAACACGGGGTACAGTGGAAATAAACAAGCAAACACCAGCAATAACCATAGCCAAATTAATCAGAGCGAAAATAGCCAGCATTCTATTTGTTTTAATGAATCGACGTTCTGGAAAAGCAGAAACCTGCCGACGTTCAGGATACTCTTCTAGATGATCCTCATCTTTAACCAAAACTTCTGCCTCTTTTTTTGATTTCATTGCTCGCTTACTCACCCCAAAATAAAAACAGCACGCTTTCAGCTTACAATATTTATTTTTAAATTGCAATAAAAAAATACCCCGTCCGAGAACGGGGTATCTCATTGCTTCAATGTCAAAATTATTTAATAATCTTGGACACTGTACCAGCACCTACGGTATGACCACCTTCACGGATAGCGAAGCGCAATCCTTCAGCCATAGCGACGGGCACGATCAATTTGACCTTCATGTTGACGTTATCGCCAGGCATGACCATTTCTGTACCGGCAGGCAATTCAATTGTACCTGTCACGTCTGTTGTACGGAAATAGAATTGAGGACGATAGTTGGCAAAGAATGGAGTATGACGACCACCTTCTTCTTTGGTCAACACGTAACATTGACATTCAAATTCGGTATGCGGGGTAATTGTACCGGGCACAGCCAAAACTTGACCACGTTCCACTTCTTCACGTTTTGTACCACGGAGCAACACGCCGATGTTATCGCCGGCTTCACCTTGATCCAAAAGTTTACGGAACATTTCAACGCCTGTAACAGTTGTTTTTTGTGTTGGACGAAGACCAACGATTTCAACTTCTTCACCAACCTTGATGATACCTTGTTCCACACGACCGGTCACCACTGTACCACGACCAGAAATTGAGAACACATCTTCAATTGGCATCAAGAAAGGTTTATCCACTGGACGTTGTGGTTGAGGAATGTAAGAATCAACCGCATCCATCAAAGCGATAATGGAATCATGACCCAATTTTGGATCACCACCATCCAAAGCCACTTTCGCAGAACCTTTGATGATAGGAATTTCATCACCAGGGAATTGATAGGAAGTCAATAAATCACGGATTTCCATTTCAACCAATTCCAACAATTCAGGATCATCCACCATATCCATCTTGTTCATGTAAACAACGATGGCAGGCACACCCACCTGACGAGCCAACAAAATGTGTTCACGTGTCTGAGGCATTGGACCATCAGCAGCGGACACCACCAAGATAGCACCATCCATCTGGGCAGCACCGGTGATCATGTTTTTCACATAGTCGGCGTGTCCCGGACAGTCAACGTGTGCATAGTGGCGTTTTTCTGTTTCGTATTCCACGTGTGAGGTATTAATTGTAATACCACGGGCGCGTTCTTCAGGGGCTTTATCAATGTTGGCATAATCAACAAATGCAGCACCACCTTTTTCGGCCAATACTTTTGTAATCGCAGCTGTCAATGTGGTCTTACCATGGTCCACGTGACCAATCGTACCGATATTGCAGTGCGGTTTACTTCTGTTAAATTTTTCTTTTGTCATTTTCTTCTCTTTCTTTAACTGATCAGTTAATAAAATAAAGTCTTGCGACTTCGGTTAGTTCGTTTTTGTAAGGTGTTTTCTCACCCCGCAAGGCACCCCAAATGGAAATTGACGCCCTTGCTTTATTGGAGCGGGTGATGGGAATCGAACCCACGTATTCAGCTTGGAAGGCTGCTGCACTACCATTGTGCTACACCCGCTACGGCTTTCTAAAAGAAAGTTTCGGCATTATAGCCCACTTTTAAACAATTGTCAAGGACATTCTGATTCAAAATTATTTTCTTGACAAAGATTGTGCTATTTAGTAGGCTTATACGTTGTTTAACGTGCGTGTAAAATTGACAGTACATCCATCGTTACGAACTTAAAAAAGATATCAAGAAAATGATCTATATTGATGCACATTGTCATTTATTGGATGAAGGTGAATTTGATTTAGCCAAAACAGCTGGTGTCAATCAAATCATTTGTAATGCCACTAATCCCAAAGATTGGCAAAAAGTTTTAGCACTTAAAAGTACAATTCATGCCATTGGCATTCATCCATGGCATGTATCGGATTTGCCCAAAGATGTAATGATTGATTTGGAAAAATTATTAAAACAAAATCCGGATACACACATCGGGGAAATCGGTTTAGATAAGTGTAAAAATGATTTTTATAAACAAGAAGAGATTTTTATGTTACAATTGGAATTGGCACAAAAATTAAACCGTCCTGTTCATGTACATTGCGTGCGTGCATGGGGGGAAATGTTGCCGATTTTAAAAGGGCATAAAGATTTAAAATATCTGTTTCACGGTTTTTCAGGCGACAAAAATGTCATACGTTTTTTATCGGATTATGATGCTTATTTTTCGGTCAATCGTTCCTCCAAAATTCCTTTGATTCCTATAGACAGATTATTAATTGAAAGCGATGCTCCTGATAGCATTCCAAGCCCAGCCAATTTGCCTTTTTTGTACTTGCAACTGGGTGTCAACGCTGAACAAATCAACCAAAATTTTCAAAGGTTCTTAAATGGAAGATAGACTTTCCCGTATGCGTTTAATGGTAGGTGAAAAAGGATTAAAAACTTTAAAAAAAAGCCATGTCTGTGTGGTGGGTTGTGGTGCCGTCGGTGGATTTACTTTGGAGGCTTTAGCGCGTGGTGGAATTGGGCATTTAACTTTGATTGATTTTGATGAAGTCAGTATCAGTAATATTAACCGGCAATTATTAGCATTACATTCCACCTTGGGACAAAAAAAGGTTGACGTGGCACGCAGACGCTTGGCGGATATTGCCCCCGAAATCACAGTGGACATTTATGATTTGCTGATCAATCAAAAAACAGTGCGAACTTTAGTGGATTTAAAACCTGATTTCGTGGTAGATGCAATTGACAGTTTAAACCCAAAAGTATGTTTAATTGAAACATTAGTCAAAAATAAAATTCCGTTTGTGTCTTGTATGGGTGCCGCTCTCAAAACAAAGCCAAATCTGATTCAAGTGGAAAAAATGAAAAAAACAAAAAACGATCCTTTGGCAGCTTTCATTAGAAAATATTTACGCAGACGTAATGTGGATTTAAATTTTCCGGTAGTTTATTCACCCGAATTAGTACAAGATAAAAGTAAGTTGGCTTTACCTGAAATTATACCCGAAAAAGGACGTGCACGTCATCAAATGGGCTCACTACCTACTATTACAGGTATTTTTGGTCTGACTTGCGCACAAGTTGTTTTAGATTATTTATTGACTTCGTCTAATAAGACAATTTCATAGGCTTCATGATCAGCCATCAATTTGCGCCATAATTGATTCACATGGCGATGACCGAACTTTTCACCTTTAAAAGCACCCAAAACAGGCATATTCAACTGATACAAATCACCCACTGCATCCAGTGTTTTGTGGGCAATAAATTCTTTGGGATCACGCAAGCCTTCGGGATTCATTACACCATCTTTTTCAACAGCCACCACATTTTCTAAACTGGCTCCTTTGGCCAAACCCATTGCACGTAATTGTTCTACTTCAGATACAAAGCCAAAAGTGCGCGCACGTCCAACCAATTCTTTAAAATTATCCAAGTTTAAATCCAAATGATATTCCTGGTGGCCAATCACAGAACTTTGTGGAAAATCAATCATAGTATCCAAAACTAAACCTTTGGTATGAGGAGCTAAAGACACAGTTACATCCCCATCTTCTACAGACACTTTTTTTAAGATTTTAATGGCTTTTTGTGGAGCGTCTTGTTCCACCACACCCGCACATTCAATTAACGTAATATAATCTCGCGCTGAACCGTCCATCAAGGCCACTTCCGGCGCATCCAACTCTACACGCAAATTAGAAATCCCATAAGCATGCAAAGCCCCCATCAAATGTTCTATCATAGAAACTGTTACACCCGATTTGTTGGCTAAACTGGTGCATAAACGTGCATCTGCTACGTTTAAATAAGTCGCAGGCACCACGTTATTTTTATCGGTAATATCGGTGCGGACAAATTGAATACCAGTACCTTTGGGAGCAGGAATTAATTTCATATGCACAGGCAATCCACAGTGTAAGCATACGCCCACACAGGGCATTTCTGTTTTAAGTGTCTTTTCGGGGTAAGTATAATTTTGTGTTGTCATAAAAACTCCTTTTGAGCCATTATGGCGCAAATTCCAAAATAAATCAAGTCAAATTACTCATCTCCTTACCGTTTAATGCAACCACCTTAAAATGTGTTTTTTACATCGAACGTTTACATAAGTCGAAGATAAAAAAATCAAAAATCGCTAAAAATTTGGCAGTTTTGAACTTTTTAAGTTGTCTTCTTACAAAAATTTTTATAGACTGAAACATGATTAATTGGAATAAAAAATATGAGTCTTATTCTTTGTTTATTGATGCTATTGAACTGTTTTTTAACATTGATTATCCTTTGCACAGGAGTGATGGTCCTCTATTTTGCTATTAATTCTGGTTTTATGCACAATGCACCACCAGTTCCATCAAGTGGAAAAGTTAAAAATTTTATGCTAAAAAATGTTGCTCAAATCTTAAAAAAAAAGAAAAATCAAACCGTAATGGATTTAGGAAGCGGTTGGGGTACCTTACTTTTACCATTGGCTCAACAATTTCCAAATCATAGTTTCGTTGGAATTGAATATGGGTGGCTTCCTTATTTAATCAGTAAATTTAGAGCCAGAAAAATGAAGAACATCAAATTTTATCGTCAAAATTTCTTTAATACAGATATATCAAAAGCTGATATTATATTTTTATTCCTATTATCACATTTAATGAAAAAAATCAGCATGAAATGTCAGGCAGAAGCAAAAACAGGCACCCTTCTTTACGTTAATCGTTTTCCAATTCCAGACATGAAACCAGAAAAAGAATTTTTCCTAGGTTCCAAATATGATACATACTATGTCTATAAAACGCATAAGAATATTTTAAATAGGAAAAAGTAGTGCACATTCACCCCCCCACGAAAGAACATCTTTATTTTGGGGGATTTTAGGCTATCTAAATGATATGCAACCCGTTAAAATTATCATTTTAGGTATTCAGAGCTCAACTGCACAAGCCATTATGGAACAATTGGCCATTCATGGCTACCCGTCCGAACAGGTCTTTTTACTAGATCAACACACAAAAATACTAAAAAAACAATTTTATAAAGGTGAAGAAAAGCACATTACCTCACTGAAAATTTTTGATTGGAAACAACCTTGTATTGTTTTGTTGTGTGATAAAAAAATGCTGCGCTTTTGTCCACAAAAAAAACTACACAAACACACTTGGTTAATTGATTGTACAGGTTATTTATCCGATGCTCCCTGTATTGTTCCCCCTTTCAACGAAAACAAAATTACTGTTGTCAAAAATCATATTTTATGCGCCCCCACTTCTATGAGTGTGATTTTAAGCCATGTATTGTCAGATCTAATTCCATATCAGTTATTAAAAATACAAACCGTAGCCCTAATCGGTGCTTCTTTTTTAGGGGGAGAAGCAGCAAAAAATTTACGAGAACAAACACGCAGCGTCTACACACAAATCCCTGTGGAATTATCACCTCATCGTCCACCTTTAGCCTTTAATATGATCCCACAAATTCAAACACCGCAGCCACTCACATGTCCGTGTCAAATTCAAAATATCTTGAATTTAAGCATCAATTTTCACCATTGTTTTGTACCTGTTTTTCGAGGATTTTGCTTATTTATTTGTTGTCATTTAAAACACAAAATTCCCCATCTTGAGATGTTATGGAAAAACAACTCCTTCGTTCACATGATGAATTCAAAAGAATCTAAATTCATCTTATCATGCGCTTCTACGTTAAGCGAAACAAATGTTTTTATCATGGATATTCAATACCATGAAAATTTTTTAAGTTTTTGGGTGGTAGGAGACGATATTCAAACAGGTATGACGTTAAATACCATACATATCATCGATAGTTTAATTAAAAAATTCATTTGACTTTAAATAAATAATTATTTATGATGTGCACATGGATTTTAAAGAAAGATTACAACAAACATCGGAAAGTCTGACCTCCCGTCAGACTGAGAGTTGTTCGTGGAAAAAACGATCACGCGTGGTTATGTTGCTATTGATCCTAGTCTGTTTGTTTTCATTCCCACTTTTGATGCGCTGCTCTACACCACAAAACAAACCAGGAAATTTAGATGTTATTTTACCACAACCAAGTGAAGAGACATCCGAATCCGAGAAACAAGAAGTATCTGAAGAACAACCTTCTGCTTTTCCTGATGAGGTGGTTCATGAAGATCTGGGAGATTCCCCTGTTGTAAAAGAAGAGCATGTCACCTTAAATGAGTTAGAACAGCGTGTTCAATTGGGAGAATTGAAGGTAAAGATGACTCAATTGGATAAAGGGGAAAGTTTATTAACCCTTCTTAGTCATGAGAATATCCCCACTGCTGATCGTGTCCAAATTGTTGATGGATTAGAACTACTTATTAATTTAAAGACATTGCGTCCTGGCATGCAATTTATGTTCTTCAAAGATGGTCCATCTGTTGTGGGTGTATCCTTGATGACTGGAGAAGGAGAAACTTTAGCTGTTTTACAAGAAGCTGATGGTTCTTGGACACCTTTTTCGCATACAGGTCGAGTTGAAACGAAAACAGATCGTTGGCAAGGTGTTGTAGAATCAAACTTTACTAAAGCAGCACAAAAAGAAAATGTTCCAGAATCTTTAATCAATCAAGTAATTAATGCTTTAGATGGTGAGGTTGACTTTTCATCAGATATTCAAAGTGGTACAAAATTTGACATCATTGCCGAATTCAAGCAAACAGAAGGCGGATTAGAAATTGGAGGCAAACAGCTTTTGTTTATTGGATTAGAAGGAGATCGTTTAAAAATCAACCGCTATGCTTATACTGCCAAAGATGGCACGACCAGTTTTTATGACGCACGAGGAAAAAGCGCTGGAAAGCAACTGATGAAACGTCCTCTAAAAGCGAAGGCAAGACTTTCCTCTCCCTACGGTCGGCGTATGCACCCCATATTGAAATATGAAATTTTCCATAAAGGTGTGGATTTGGCATGCCCCAAAAATACGCCTGTTATGGCTGCTGCTGATGGTGTTATTGAATCTATTGGTCGAAAGGGATCCTATGGTAAATACATTAGCATAAAACACGCCGATGGTTATCAAACAGCCTATGCTCATTTAAATGGATATCGAGCCGATTTAAAAGTTAAATCAAAGGTTAAACGTGGGGAAGTTATCGGATACGTAGGATCAACTGGTCGCTCCACTGGCCCGCATTTGCATTTTGAAGTTTTGAAAAACAAAAAAATTGTCAATCCATTTGGTAAAAATGTTATTGCTGCACGACAACTGAAAGATTTTGATTTGGAACAATTCCAGTTTTGGGCCGAAACGGTACACCCCGATTTTAAACAACATTTAGCAGGAAAAATTCCGCCTGTACCTGCCCCAAAACCCTTTTAGAAAAAACACTTGATTTTCACATAAAAAAAGAGTAAATTCACTTCCAATTGAAGGGAGATCAGATGAAGAAGTTTCTGTTAACAACTGTGCTCATTTTATTAGGTATTGGTGCTGGTTATTATTTTGCCATACGTCAAATGGCAGGGATGATGCCTGCACAAATGAGAGGAACTCCTTATGTTCCTGTTGGGACCCCTTCGCAGAAACAAATCCAAGATCAAACCCGTTTTATTGCCTTAGTTAGACCTTTGAACGCCGTGGATGTTAAAACACAAGTATCCGGAGAAATCAAGGAAGTTTTATTTAAAGACGGACAAATGGTTCAAGAGGGCGACCAATTGTTTTTAATTAATCCAGACAGATATCAGGCAAACTTAGCTGTAGCAGAGGCTGCTTTAGCCAGAGCAAGAGCAGATGTCAAGCAACTACAGAGCGATTATAATCGTCAAAAGCAACTTTACAAAGATAAATTCGTTTCAACTGCTGATTTAGAAAAATCAGAAAGCCGTTTATCCCAAGCACAAGCCGCTGTTCAACAAGCTGAGGCAAATGTTAGTTTAGCTCAGATTGATATGAGACACACCTCCATCAAATCTCCCATCTCGGGACGTATCGGTCAAGCATTGGTTACCAAAGGAAACTATGTAACTTCAGCTAGTGGAGCTTTGGCTCGCATTGTACAAACAACTCCAGTTAAAATCAGTTTTTCCATCACCGATAAAGAACATTTACAAATGAAAAAAATCTTACAAGAAAAAGGAAAGACAGATACCCCTGATCTACAAATTGAACTAGCTGATAAATCAGTTTTACCACTGCCTGCACGTAAGGTTTACGTAGATAATGAAATGGATGTTCAAACAGCCACTATGAATTTGTATGCTGAATACGACAATACAAACGATCTGTTAATTCCCAACGACCATGTCAATGTATTGTGGCAAAACAGCGAACCTCGTACTGTTATAACAGTTCCCCAAACGGCATTGTATAATGATGCTACAGGTAGCTATGTCATGACAGTCAATGAAGATGATACAGTTGTTCAACACTATGTCAATCAAGGGGCCACTCAGAACAGTCAAATTATTGTGGATGGTTTAAAACCTGATGAAAAAATTGTTTTATCTGGTGGTCAAAAATTACGTAGTGGTCAACAAATTAAACCCGTTCAAACTGAGGTTCAATAATGTTTTCTTCATTTTTTATCAAACGTCCCCGTTTTGCAGCTGTTCTGGCTATTGTCTTATCTTTGGCCGGTATTATTTGTCTGTTTAACCTGCCAGTAGATATGTATCCTGATGTGACTCCGCCTGAAGTTCGTGTACGTGCAACCTACCCTGGTGCTAGTGCAGACACTATTGCCAAAACGGTTGGCATTCCATTAGAAGACGGTATCAACGGCGTGGATGATATGATTTATATGTCCTCCAACAGTATGGACGGTTCTTACACGCTGACTATTACTTTCCAAGCTGGCACAGATCCAGATATGGCGATGGTTAAAGTTCAAAATCGTATTCAACAGGTGCAATCTTTATTGCCTACCGAAGTTCAACGTTATGGTCTGCGTGTTATGAAAGCATCCAGTAGTATTTTGGCATTTCTCAGCTTTTATTCACCAGATTCATCCATTAATACTCGCGATATTAATGATTATTTGCAAAACAATGTCATTAAACCTTTATCCAAAGTAGATGGTGTTGGCGAAATCAGTGTGTTTGGTTCCAAAAAAAGTATGCGTATTTGGTTGGATGCCGATAAGTTGGCTTCATTGAACCTATCTGCTTCCCAAATACGTTCAGCAATTGCCAGTCAAAACTATCAACCTTCTTTGGGGAAATTAGGGGCACGTCCCAATGATAATTCCGAAGGATTGGTTTTTAATTTACAAACAACCGGTCGTTTATCCACAGTCGAAGAATTCGGTAATATCATTATCCGTACCAATAGAGAAGGCGGATTATTGCGCTTAAAAGATGTTGCACGAATTGAAATCGGATCAGAAGATTATTCGCATGAAGCCTATTATAACCACTCACCATCCGTGGGTATGCTGGTTAATTTAAGTTCCGGTGCAAATGCCCTTTCTTCAATGAAACGTTTGGAAAAAGAATTGCAACGTTTATCTAAATTTTTTCCCAAAGGATTGGAATATAGTATTAATGTTGATTCTACTGATTACATCAATGCCTCTGTTGAAGAAGTGGCATGGACTTTGATTAGCACGTTCTTATTGGTAATATTAGTAGTGTTTGTTTTCTTGCAAGATTGGCGCTCTACACTGGTTCCCACCATTACCATCCCTGTGTCATTATTGGCCACCTTTATGGTCATGGCAATTTTGGGATATTCTATCAATATGTTTACCTTATTCGGATTACTATTAGCTATCGGCGTAGTGGTGGACGATGCCATCTGTGTAACAGAGCGTGTAGCCTATTTAATGAATAGTGAAAACAAACAAGCTGTGCCCGCTACAGAACAAACTATGCGTGAAATTTCAGGCGCGTTAGTTGCAACAACACTAGTGTTGTTGGCTATCTTTGTACCCATTGGTTTTTTAAGCGGTATTACAGGTAAAATTTATCAACAATTTTCCGTCACAATTTGTTCAGCGGTATGCTTTTCAACCCTATGTGCTTTGACATTAGCGCCCGCACTGGCCTCTCACTTTTTCAGAAAAACAACTCCTCCTAAACACGGACCTTTTGCTTGGTTTAATGAGTTTATTTCCAAATGCACCAACTTTAATCAGCGTATTGTATTGGGAGTTGCACGTAAAATAGTTTTAATTGCCGTGATATTTTTTGCCTTTACAGCTGTATCCACTGTTATGTTCAAAAAAATGACAACATCATTTTTGCCTGATGAAGATCAAGGAATGATTTTGATTGCTATCAATTTACCTGAAGGCGCAGGTATGGGACGCACTGATGAAGTGGTTAAAAAGATGATGCCCATTTTTGATGAAATGGAAGGAATCAAAAACTTCGTTGTGATTGAAGGTTTTTCTATGACAGCCGGTATGGGAGAAAATGTTGCTATGGGATTGATTGGTTTGAAAAATTGGAAATTACGCGATGATAAAAGTTTATATTCCACTGCTATTTTAAATTCTTTGCGTCAAAAATTTGCCCAAATTCCTGAAGCTGAATTTCAATTATTTGAAATGCCCGCAATTCCTGGTTTAGGTATGTCGGGCGGTTTGGATTTCAGAGTTCAATCTTTAAATGACATGGATTATAACAGATTGGAA
>Ga0310690_10003116_pt1 | contig 25486 bp, 18 predicted proteins | sample AusTroGonzalo_MG_2_FD_207661 | JGI IMG/M metagenome (GOLD analysis project Ga0310690, IMG submission 207661) | Bovine rumen microbial communities from tropical cattle in Woodstock, Queensland, Australia - Gonzalo_04 (v2) (version 2) | ecosystem: Host-associated > Mammals > Digestive system >... | reverse complement strand
GCCGGACGGTAACTCACCTGATCAATATACATCGGCAGACCATCGGTATTGGTGATGATAAGATTGTTTGTACCTACCTTGAGTGTTGCGTTCACAGCAACCCATTTCCACTCGTCTTGAGCAGTTTTCCCGCAGTTAACAGTCTGTGAGGTTCCATTAACCGTCAGACGGATATTGCCAGCCTTATTCTTACAAGTATATCGCACGCTGATGACATAATCGCCCGCCTGGCCTTCCTTTAATTTCAGTTGATGGCGCAGCGCACCTGATTTGTTGGTACCCATATCTGCAAATCCCATACCAGCATGGCCACGCACACTTCTGTAAGGATTCTGCTTCGTTCCCCAATCATAGAAATCATAGGCATTCGTAACACAATTGCCGATACTCTTATAGTCCATATCCTCACCCTCGATGAAAATCTCACCACGCCACAATGCTGGCTGTTTAGGCAATTCCAATGGCGTGATGGCAATAGCATCTGTCATAGCAGAACGGTCAACTGCACCCGAGCAGTTGATGGTAAGGTCGACAGCACCGCAATGGTTCACCACAATCGTGTCGGTCTTACTATCGGCCCCATACTTCTGGGATGCACTTGGAGCAGAGCCCTTGGTATAGGTATGCTTCGTAAACTTCAACGAGGGCTCAGCCGTACAACCTGTGATGATGATGGTATCCGAGCGGAGTGTTGTCGTATCGTTATAATTCTTTCCGGAATCACTATAACTACCACAACGATAGTTGTTCAGATAGAAATCGATATGGTCTGAGAATTCACGGATAACACCACTCGACAACTTGTCGTACTTCAACACCATGGTCTCACAAGTGTTGTATTGCAAGGGTACGATGGCCTCAGCACGTGTCTTCTTGTTCAGATAAGTATATGGCGTATAAGTAACCAACTGATTGCGATAGCGATTCACATAAAGATCACCTTGCGACACTACTGGATACTGTGCATTGAAATCGGCCTGCTTTTTGGCTATTGTACCCCACTTGGATGTGCGCTGGGATTTCTTGATTTGCAGAGGAATAGCCTTGGCCACATCGTCATAAAGACCAGTCACCATGGGAATCGTACCATAACGCCCCGTTGATTTGAAGTAACAGTAATTATTCATCCATTGACCATTGCCACGGTTGAAGGGATCATTCTGCTTGTAAATACCATCATAGAGATTTCCCCACGTAGCATACATGTCTTCATCACTACCAGCGTCGACATCATTGATTATAACAATCTTCTGTTTGCCCACCACTTCTTCACGCGTTGGGATATACATCGTGCCATCAATGATTTTCTTGAACATGTCGTTCCAAACGCCATTCATATTGTCGAAACGAGCCCATTTACGACGCGTATAGCCATCGACAGTACTTGCATTCGCCTCATAGAAGCACTCTCGGCGCCATGTCAGTTCCGGTCCATCCCATACGGCACCACCATTGACGCAGGTTTGTTCCATCACCGTACCGATGCCTGCGGCTGCAGGGTATGTCTTTCCATGATTTTCACCCAACAGATCATCCAGGGCACCATTCCAACCGCAGTTGTCATAGCGCACACCATAGTTCTTGGTCAGACCCGAGATAAAAGGTCCGAAAGAAACCGACTCATTATTGTAAAAACATGAACTGGTGGTATATTTATAGAGAAAGAGCATGTTCTCCGGATACTTTTGGCAAGCAGCCAAGAAATCCTTATTACGCTTCAGTTCGCCAATTGGATTAAGGGGATGACTCCAGATGTTACCACAAAACGATACGGTAAGCAAGCCACCATACTGATGTGACATCTCAACCAACTTGGCAAACAAAGCCCATCGGTCGGTCTGGGTAGCCGAAGACTTGTCGCCCGCCGCATCAAAGCCCCAAAACTGTTCCGCATAGTTCCAACCCAGGAAATTGGGGAACTTCTTGAAGAAATATTCAAAGGTCACGAGGTCATAATCTGGAATATGCGTATGACCACCCGATGCCGGCTGACAGGAGAACCACATACCGTTTTGCTGGCAAACCGTACCCCAGGACTTATAGGTCTGGAACGCATTTTGAGGCTTCTTATAGATATTCAAGTCCGTATCATAGCCACAAGATAGTGAAAGGTTCAAACACACATAAGGTCTGATCTCCTCAGGAATGAGATCAATAATCTTTTGCGGGTCGGCTTGATACCAAACGTCAACATGAATAAACCACATTGGATGTTGCGAGTCAATGGGTCTGCGCTGCTGAGCCATCATGCTATTGGAAGCGAACAGGAACATCAGCAGCGAAACAAAGAGCATAGTTTTCTTTTTCATCGTTTCATTTTGTTTAATTTCCATTTGGCTGCAAAATTACAATAATATTACTATATCACCTTTGTTTTTTGTTTCACAGGTTTTAAAAACGGTTTCAATAGAACATCCGTCTCCGCCGTTTCCAATAAAAAACCCGGGCTTTCACAAGTCCGGGCTTTTACCAAAACAATGTAAAGTTCTAAATGATTCCATGATGATTAGATCACCTAAGGTCTTTCCAAACTAACTACTAACTATATAACTAACCTAAAAAACTGTCTTCATCAATTAAATCCGCTGCAAAATTACACATTTTCCCCCTAACAGACTCTATTTTATGCATCATAAACTTAACAAAATGTATCATTTATTTGGAAGTTACAAAAAAATAGCATATCTTTGCACAGAATTTGACTAAAATAGTATAATATCAGACAATGTTACGTAAGTACTTAACTATACTACTGACTTTGGGTGCACTTTGTGTGTCCGCTCAAACGGGTAAACTCTTTGATGCGGACAAGCAATTGTCGAGCAGTTTCACAAGTCAGGTTTATTTGGATTACGACGGTTTTATTTGGGTGGCCACGCGAAATGGCCTCAACAAATATGATGGATATAAGTTCCATACCCTGAAAAAAGAGCAGGATATAGAGAACGGCATGGCCAGCAACTATGTGAACTGTATCATACAAGACAAGGACGGTTTGTTCTACATGGGTATGTATGGTGCTTTTCAGACCTATGACGGCAATCAATTCCGCGATATTGAGGTAAAAGACGCAGACGGAAACATTGTACCATGTTACATGACCTGCTTCCTGCTTCGTAACAATGGCGAAATATTGGCCGGTACTTCCGGGCATGGCTTATTGAAGGTGATTGACCGTGGTCATGCGCAACAGGTGACAGGTCCCCTGCGCGATATCCACACCATTAATGCCATAGAAGAAGACCGCCAAGGACACATTTGGCTGGCCACCGGCGATCAGGGGCTGTTGGAATATGACGGAAAGAACGTCAAGCGTTATTTCAACACGGATACGGAACGGACCGCCATGCGCAGACTTGGTCAGGACAAAAACGGCAACCTCTACTTAGGCACCACGAATCAAGGTGTGTTCGTCCGTTCTGCGAGAGGTGGAGAATTCAAGCATATCGATGTTACAGGACACAAGCAGATTTCCGCCATCTATTGTCGTCGCGACGGCAAGATGATGTTCGGTTACGACGGTATGGGGCTGGCTATCTATGACCCCAAAAGCGGTCTGCTGGAAGACAATCCCTATTTCTGCCGTGACGTAGACCTGAGCATGAGCAAGGTCTACTCGATTGTGGAAGATGACGGTGGAAACATCTGGCTTGGACTGTTGCAGAAAGGTATCTTCATGCAACCGCGACCAATTTCCGAATTCAACTACATGGGCTATAAACTCGACAGGCAGAACCGGATTGGTCAGGCATGTGTCATCAGTACCCTGATCGACAGCAAGGGACGCTGTTGGGTCGGCACAGACAAAGACGGTCTGTATTGTATGGACTCCACGCAGCACCTGCTCAAGCACTTCAAGGAGAATTTCCCCGGTTCGGTCATGAGCATCGGCGAAGACCAGAGCGGACGGATATGGGTAGGCAGTTACGGCGAGGGTTTCGGCTACATCGATGCCGACGGCAGGAATTATCACAAAAACGCCCAGTATCCGAATATCAGCGTGATGGGTATCGCGACCACGAAGAACGGCGAACTTTGGCTGGCTACCATGGGTCATGGTTTGTTCCGCATCAACCTCAGCACCAACCAGCAGAAGATCTACGTCACCGATGAGAAGGCCGAAACCGACCGGAGCCTCAACTGCCTTGTCAACGACTACATCTCCACCCTATCGTTCTCGCCTGACGGGAAACGGGTCTATGTCGCAACGACATTGGGTGTCTGTTGTCTGGACTTGGAAAAAGAGAACTGGACAAGCGTCTTCGGGAAGAACTGTCTCAATTACGGCACCCCGACACGTGTAGCCAAGGAGTTTGACGGTAAACTGTGGGTAGGCACCAACGACGGACTCTATAGTTACGACCTGAAGAAGAAACAACTACAGCACTATACCACAGAGAAAGGACTGGCAGATAATGGCATCGCCTCGATCGAACAGGATCAGCAAGGCGTGCTCTGGATTGCCACGGATCATGGTCTGTGTAGTCTGGCTCCCAAAACCGGACAGACAAGGAGTTATTTCGTCGACAACGGTCTGCAATCAAATGAATTCTCCGACGGTGCATCCTGTGCGCTGACCGGTCCGCAACGCAGTCTGATGCTATTCGGTGGTGTGGGTGGTATCACCTGGTTCCATCCGGAACTCATCCAACAGTCGAAATGGGAAGCCAAGGTCAGACTGGTATCATTCCTAGTCAATGGCGTATCCATCAGCAGTTCGACCAAGTCGGACAGTTATCAGATCTGCGACACGACCGTTATCGCGGCCAACCGTTTCCAGTTAGCCTCCCACGATAACACCTTCACCATTCAGTTCTCGACGCTGACCTATGACAACCCGGAACACATTTCTTATTTATATAGTATCAACGGTGAGGAATACAACCGCCTGCAGCAGGGTGTGAACGAAATCACCTTCACCCACCTGCCTCCTGGCACCTACCGTTTCAGGGTCAAGGCACAACGCAACGGTCAGTCAACGCCCGAGAAGGAGTTTACCGTCATCGTACATAGTCCCTGGTATCGGTCTGCCTGGGCCTATTTCCTGTACCTGTTGATTATCGGTGCCTTTATCTGGCAGTTCCTCGTCAACCACCGCCGAAAGGAGAAAGACCGTATGCGCATCCAGGAGCATATCCATGCCGAGGAGATGGGAGAGGCCAAACTGCGCTTCTTCATGAACATCAGCCATGAGATACGAACCCCGATGACGCTCATCATCACTCCTCTGCTCTCGTTGATGAAGCAAGACAGCGACCCCCAGCGGCGCAATGTCTACCTTACCATCAAGCGTAATGCAGAACGAATCCTCAACCTGATCAACCAGATGATGGACCTTCGTAAGATCGACAAGGGCATGATGCAGATGCGGATGCAGGAGACAAACCTGATAGCCTTTACCGAGGACATACACAACATGTTCAAGCATCAGGCGGAATCGAAACAGATTACACTCACTTTTGAGCACGACACAGACCGTCTGCCCGTATGGATCGACAGAAAGAACTTCGATAAGGTAATCTTCAACATTCTCTCGAACGCCTTTAAGTTCACACCTACTGGTGGAAAGATTGACATCAAGGTCACCCACGACAACCAGAATGCCATCATCTCGATTAGCGACAACGGCGAGAAGATTCCTGAGGACAAGTTGGACCGTATCTTTGAGCGATTCTATCAGACGCCATCCGGCACCAACGACCGTAATGTGGGTACGGGTATCGGTCTTGACCTGACCCGTTCACTGGTGGAACTCCATTACGGTGCCATCAAAGCACGGAATCTGGAACAGGGTTGTGAGTTTGTTGTGAGCATACCGTTGGGTCACGCACATCTGAGACCTGAGGAGTTGATGACCGAGAAGGAGAAGGACAATACAGCCACCAGTCTGACCGACATGATGGATGTGGAAGAGAACCTGCCTCCTATCGAATTGCAACCCGACAAACATCTGCAGCATCGTGCCGCCATCATCATTGCTGAGGATGACGACGAGATACGCGACTACCTGACGAAGGAACTCTCGGAGGACTACGACATCCATAGTTGTACCAACGGCAGGGAAGCCCTTGCAGAGGTCTATCGTACCCACCCGGATATTGTCATCAGCGATGTGATGATGCCGGAGATGGACGGTAACACGCTCTGCACGCAACTCAAGTTGAACCCGCAGACCAACCACCTGCCTGTCATTCTGCTTACTGCCAAGAACCGCGACGAAGACAAGTTGGAAGGTCTGGAGACCGGTGCCGACGCCTATATCGTCAAGCCGTTCAACATGGACATCCTGCGCCGTACGATTGGGAACCTGATCAATGCCCGTACCCTGCTGCGCCAGAAGTACGGCCGCACGGAACAACTGGAAGGCCAGATGGAGGAGGTGAAGGTCAAATCGCCCGATGAGAAGTTGCTCGACCGCATCATGAATACCATCAACAAGCAGTTGAACAACTCCGATCTCAGCGTCGACATGATAGCCGACGAGGTTGGTATCAGCCGTGTCCACCTGCACCGTAAGATGAAAGAACTGACAGGACAGACACCACACGACTTTATCCGTACGCTGCGATTAAAACAGGCCGCCAACCTATTGACGACCCAGAATATGAATATCACCGAAGTGGTCTACGCCTGCGGCTTCTCCAACCCGACATCCTTCTCGACTCTCTTCAAGAGCGTCTACGGCATGTCACCACGTGAATACATGAAGGAGCATCACAAGTAGAAGACGTCTCAGAACACCACATCGATGTTATCATCCCAATCGGTATCCACAGAGATGGTGATGAAGACGGACTGGGAAGAACCGGAGCCATCGAACAGGCCACCCCTGCAGATGGTGATACAATTCCGACGGACAGGCACTTGACTGATTTCCTTTTCCGTCAGGCTATGGATTTTTCCTCCGCTTTCAACGTAATAGGTATTCAGTTTGATGTCAAGCAGATCGTCATCTGAACTTGGAATCATGTAAAACTCATACTGGTCGGTATCAGGATCCACATCGAGTTTGACCGTCTGAGAGGTATGCGTACTGCCGTAGCCCGTCAGACCGTCGAAGGTGCCCTTGCTGCCCTTATAGGAGAAGATGACCTGGTTCATCTTGGCGGGTTTGTCATCCGTCGGCATGAACCTCAACATCGAAACAATACGCTTCAACCTCAGGTTCAGATCAATCTCATCGTCTCCCACCTCAAACTCCTCACAACACCAGAACGTATCACCGAGATTACTGCCGGAGATGCTCACCTTTTCATTGGCATTGAAACTCGGATTCGAGGAGGCGCTATGTCCCACGACTACAAGGACATACCGCCCTTCGTCCAAAGAGAATGATGCGGTGCCGAAGTTTGACTCTTCCTGTTTCTGATTCACATAACTCACACGGATGCCGTCCTCATCATAGATGTGGAAACAAAGTCGCGTAAACACCCGCCCCACCTCAGTACGGGTCTGGGCATCGAAGGGTGTCTGTTCGAACTGGGTCACTCTCAGAATGACATTTCCCGTGTCATCCTTCCCGGACTGCGTCCCCTCGGAAAGGGTCATTTTCTCACACGACGACAGGACTGCCGTCATCATCAACACAAAAACGCTGTAAAGCAATTTGTTTCCCATATTCATTTGTTTAAAGTTAACGTCCTCCCCCCGTGGGAGAACTTTGTTTTTCTGTTTGGCAAAATTACATCAAATCTGGCAGACATTTGTCAAAATCACTTGATATTTAAGTTTTGTTAGCATTTGAGCCCTTCATCTTACTCATAAACTATCATAAAAGTGAGTGCAAATATACGGAAAGTTGGGAATAATGCGTATCTTTGCAAATAAATTTATGAATCACAAAGAAAGAACAATGAATATTGAACAAGTACGAGAATACACGTTGTCACTCTCAGGTGTAACCGAAGACCAACCGTTTGGTGATGACAACATCACCTTCCGCTTGGAAGGAAAGATTTTCATGTGTCTATGGTTAGGCAGTGACAAGCAAGACATGAAAGATTCAGAGCCAAGACTTGCTCTGAAACTGGCACCTGACAGAAATGAGGAACTAAGGGCACAGTTCTCCGCTGTAACACCTGCCTGGCATTGGAACAAAAAACATTGGAATGATGTGTATTACGAGCAATTGGATGATTCGCAAGTCATGGAATGGATCAAAGAGTCCTATCTTCTTGTAGCATCGAAACTCCCTAAGATCGTCCGACAAAAGTATATACAATGAAGAATGCTCCGTTCATCACATTGTCCGTCCCCGAAAGCGTCCCCGAAATCCGCAAAAGTTGGGGACGCTGAGCATAAAAAAACCGCTAATCCATTGAGGATTAGCGGTTTAAGTTTTGATGGAGTGTGGAGCTGGAGGGAGTCGAACCCTCGTCCAAACAGGGAAACCATACGCTTTCTACACGCTTATTCCAGCCTTCGGTTTTCGTGTGCCGACAAGACCTGGACCACCAATCGACACCTTAGCCCCTAAATTTCATCTGTACGTCGGAGCCCATACAGACTATTTCCGATTTAACCTGCGCCGCTGAATCCTCAGATTCGGAACAACATCCTTGGAGCGACGTCTCGTTCTCCTACCTTGTAAGAGAATAAAGCCAGTAATCTACTGTACTTCGATTAGGCAGCGAGAGCGTAATTTGTTTCGCCAATTAATTTTTTGTTCACTCAGATTAAGGAGGTAGCCAACGAGCCTCCGCGTGCTTACGTACCATCTCTACCCGCTGTCAAATCCAGTCAACCCCAGATACAAGACGAGTCGTAGCGAAAATACATCCACTGACGATTTCGGGTGCAAATATAGTAACTTTTACAGGAACATGCAAGTTTTTTACGGAAAAAATAGTAATTTTGCAGCCGTATGGGCAATAATTTGCCGTTTGTAGGGTTATCATTATAATATTATAATAATGTACGCGAAAAGGTAGACTTGTATGAAAAGAATAACTACACTTATCTTCTCCCTGATGCTGATTGTTGCCACTGGTTGGGCACAGTCGGGCATGACAGACAACCAGGTAATGGACTTTGTCATCGAACAGAATGCGAAAGGCGTTTCCCGCCAGCAGATTGTCACCCAACTCATGCAGCGTGGTGTAAGCATGGAGCAACTCCAACGGCTGCGCAAGAAATACCAGCGCCAGATGAACAACGGCGCATTGGGTGCTGATGACATCACCGCCGGTTCGAAGGATGTGAAGAAACGCATGCGCGAGGCCAACGGTGAAAAGCGCCAGGATGTCATCGATAAGGAAAAACGCAATGTTTCGCCCTACCGTACAAAGGATGGGAGAAAGAAGACCAAGCAGAATACCTATGACGACAACGACAAGGAATACACCGAGTTTGACGACGCGATAGACTTCATGATGCCCGACTCGCTGAAATACTACTATGATCAGGATAAGGAGAAAGGTCCCAAACGCAAGATCTTCGGACACGACGTCTTCAACAATAAGGACCTGACCTTTGAGAGTTCCATGAACCTGGCAACGCCACAGAACTACCGTTTAGGCCCTGGCGACGAGGTGAACATCGACATCTGGGGCGCCTCTCAGGAGAGTATCACCGAAACGATTTCTCCTGATGGTTATGTAACCGTGCAAGATATCGGAATCATTCAGTTGGGAGGTCTCTCCGTCAGTCAGGCCAAGGCCAAACTGAAGAATGTGTTAGGCCCAAGATACCAAGGTTCACGTATTGAACTCACCGTGGGACAGACCCGCACCATTACCATCAGTGTAATGGGTGAGGTCAAGGCACCAGGCACCTATACCATGTCGGCCTTTGCCACTGTCTATAACGCATTATATATGGCCGGCGGTCCCAACGAAATCGGTACGCTGAGAAATGTCAAGGTGTATCGTAATGGCCGCTTGCTGTCGAACGTCGACGTGTACGACTTCCTGCTCAATGGCAAGTTGACCGGCGATGTCCGCCTGCAAGACAACGACATCGTGACCGTAGGCCCGTATGAGGCCCTGGTGAACATCACGGGTAAGATCAAGCGCCCGATGTACTACGAGATGAAGAAAACCGAGAGTGCTGCTACCCTACTCCGATATGCCGGCGGATTCACAGGCGATGCCTATACAAAGGCCATCCGCGTTAACCGTAAGGCCGGACAGATGTACTCGGTGTTCAATGTCGGCGAGTTCGACCTCAACGACTTTAAGTTGATGGACGAAGACTCCGTCAGCGTTGACTCCACGTTGAACCGCTACCAGAACATGGTCGAGGTGAGAGGTGGTGTTTTCCGTCCTGGCATGTATCAGGTGGGCGGACAGATCTGTACGGTAAAGGCCCTCATCGAGGCTGCCGACGGACTGACAGAGAATGCCATCGGCCAGCATGCCGTGATGCATCGCATGAAGGCAGATCGCTCGCTTGAGGTGAAGAGCCTTGATATTGTCGGCATTCTGGAAGGCAACGTGCCTGATGTCGAACTGAAGAATGAGGACGTCATCTATATCGGAAGCCGTGAAGAGGAAAAGGAAGACCAGACCATTACAATCCACGGTGAGGTGAACTATCCGGGCGTTTACAGATTCGCATCCAACGAGACCGTCGAGGATCTTGTGCTTCAGGCTGGCGGTCTGACAAGCGCAGCCTCACTGGCCAAAGTCGATGTGTCGCGACGTATCATCGAGCCCAATGCAACAGAAGCAGGCGACACACTGGCCTTCACCTATAGTTTCTCTCTGAACCCGGACTTCACGATTCCACAGGGAGAGACCCCATTCACCCTCCAACCCTATGATGAGGTTTATATCCGTCGCAGCCCCAACTACAACGAACAGCAGAACGTCACCATTGAGGGCGAAGTGCAGTTCAGCGGCAATTACACATTGACCAGCAGTAGCCAGCGACTCAGCGAGATAATCAAGCAAGCCGGTGGATTGACCAAGCGGGCCTATCCCGAAGGTGCAAAACTGCTCCGCCAGATGACTCAGGAAGAGCGCGAGATGATGGAGACGATGCTCCGTACCGCGCAGCGCAATTCAGGCAACGACTCTATCGATGTCAAGAAACTGCTGACGCTGACCACCTTCCCCGTTGCCATTGAGTTGGATAAGGCGATGGCCAATCCCGGCAGCGACGATGACCCCTATCTGCGTGAAGGTGACCGTATTGTCGTACCGCGCTACACGAGTACCGTCAGCATCAACGGTGAGGTGCTCTACCCCAACACCGTGCGCTTCAAGGCTGGTGAGAATGCCGACTATTACATCGACCTCGCTGGTGGTGTAAGTTCATCAGGCAAGCGCAGCCAGACCATCATCATCTACATGAACGGTATGGTGGCCAAGGCCGATCGCAAGCACAAGCCCCGTCCTGGTTGTCAGATTGTTGTGCCCACAAAGGCCCGTCGTCGTGGACTCGGTCTGACCGAATGGCTCAGCATCGGTACCAGCACCGCCTCTATCGCCACGATGATTGCCACCATTGCGAACTTAGTAAAGTAAACGAATACGGATTATGGAAGAAAAGAAAGATAAAATCATCAATATAAATGTGGTTGAGGTTATTCGATTGCTTCTAGCCGACAAGAAGAAGATTTGTATATATTCATGTATTGCAGGCGTTATTGGTGTCTTATTAGCCTTTGGTACACCTAAGATTTACAAATCGACCGTCATCCTTGCGCCAGAAGAGTCGGGTAGCAGTTTCTCGGGCAGCATATCATCATTAGCAGCAATGGTTGGTATGAACATGAAGATAGGACAAACTGGCGACGCCCTATATCCTGAGATATATCCTGACCTCATGGGTTCTACAGGCTTTATTGTCGGGTTATTCCCTGTCACAGTGACAAAGAGCAAGACGCATGAGACTTATTCCTACATGGAATATATCAAAGAGCACCAGAGGCTAGCCATAGCAGACTATCCCAAGGCCCTGATCACTACAATCATCGAGAAATTGTCTGCTGACGACAAACAGGGGGCTAATCATCAAGTCGACCCTCGTCATCTTACTAAAGAAGAAGATAAGATTGCAAAGAACATCAAAGGGAATATAGAATGTTCCGTTGACAAAAAGACCAATATTATCACGATTGTTGTTACAGATCAGGATCCGGAAATAGCAGCCACAGTAGCAGATACGGTTCAGATGCATTTACAACAAGCCATTACAGACTATCGGACAAAGAAGGCCCGCATTGATTTGGAATATATGCAGGCTCTATTCAACGAAGCCAAGCAGCAATATACAAAGGCCCGTCAGATCTACGCATCCTATTGTGACGCGAACAGTAAGATTGTTCTACAATCTGTTCAATCAAAGATTGATGACCTGGAAAATGAGATGCAACTGAAATATAATATCTACCAGCAAGTCGTAGAACAATTACAACTGGCAAAGGCTAAGGTACAAGAACGTACGCCTGCATTCACGATCGTGCAGGAGGCTACGGTTCCCATTAAGCATAGCAGCCGTCCTAAGATTGTCACACTGATTATCTGGATGTTCCTTGGCTTCATCATTCGTACAGGTATGCTTTTCTGGAAAAACCGAGAACAATTTGTCAATATCTAACTCGTGAGAAATGGCATACATATTTACTGGCAACGTCATCCGTATATCATTGCGTTGTTGACAGCCATACTGCTTTCTTTTGTAGTATGGGTATGTATGCCTAAGGCATATACCGCCGTCACAAAAGTAAGTGACGAATACAAAGAAGTTGACCTTGCTATTGGCATGAACATGGTCATGTCGAAGATTAAAGATGCCACAGGAGGTGACAATACGGGCTTAAATGACATAGAGACATATCGTTATTTCTTGGATTCGGAGGATTTTATCCGTTCCATTGCAAATAAACAGGTCAAACAAAAGGGATGTACATACGGTGCATACTTGTGCAAAACAGACACTATTGAGGCGGTAAAAAAGCATATAAACTATAATTATAGTAGTCGCCATTCCACATTGACGATAAGTTTTACGGATAAAGATCCTCTGATAGCCGCCGAAATGTTGGACAGTGTTACACAACAACTTCAAACATCTATTACCAACTACCGACATGCCATCACGGCGGCATCTGTATCAAACGCTGAAAAGAATCTGCAGGAAACCAGTAACAGTTATTTTCAGGCATTGAAAGCATATTACTCTTTCTCGGACGCCCATCTCAAGATTGCGACACACCAACTGCGACAGGAAAGAGCCACTCTGGAGAAAGAAAAGGACATTGCAATGCAACACTACAAAGATGCGATAGAACAATATGTACGTCAGAAAGCCTTAATGGAGCGTTCCTATTGTTCTTTTGCTGTCATACAGAATAATAGTGTGCCTTTGAATACCAACGAGTATTATGCATCGTATCTGCTTTCCTTTATTTTCATAGCCTTGGTGCTTACCAAAGGTTATCTGCTTTACAAAGAAAGACGCATTGACGGTTTCAATTTTGACTTGGGGGATTTTTTCTCTCCATGGTCACTGACCATCGTGTCCTGGGGGGCTGTGATAGCGCTTTATTACCTGCAAGGGACCCTCGATAAAATCGGGCCCAAATTCCCCGTTTGTCTCGCATGGTGGCTTCTTTTCTTTCTGCCAAGTTCCTTCCTGGCATATCTCTTGGGAAGGAGAAAGGGGCATGAGAGACCCAATTACAACATACCAATAGATGCGAATATGTGGTTATTTCATTTCCTATTTGTCTTGTCTATAGGAATGACCTTGGCCTATGCACATACCATCTGGACTGTAGTCACTCAATTCGACACGGAGAATATTCTCTATAACACCCGTTTGCTGGCAATCTTCGAGGACCTGAATCATGGATTCCTCAATTATACCCATGGTTTGAACTATGCCTTGTTTTTTGTAGGCATTTGGCTCTACCCACGTATCTCGAAGTATCAACTTGCTTTTATTTTCATACTCAACATCATTATAGAATTGGCCATGATGGAGAAGAGTGGAATACTTATCATGATACTCGGTACGCTATTTGTGCTTTATGAAAGAGAGAAGATATCCAAACGCTCGATCACTCTGACACTCTCCTTTACCGTATTGTTTTTCTTTTTCTTCAATATGGCTAAAGAAGATGCGGATAATGATAATAGTGCGTCGTTTGTCGATTTCCTGGGCATGTACGTCACCTCACCCATCGTTGCTTTCGACCATCTAAGGGAAACCATCACCGACAGTTATGCCCCTAACACATTTAACTACATCTACCCATATATCAATAAACTGGGATTTCATTTCCAATCCATAGAACGACTTCAGGAGTTTGTCTTCGTTCCTGTCAGCACCAATGTTTACACCATCATGCAACCCTTCTACAATGATTTTGGTACAACAGGTGTGGCTTTCTTCGGATTTGCCTATGGTTCCCTATTCGGTTATGCCTATCTAAAATTCAGAGAAGGGAATGTACTTTTCCGTTGTCTCTATATCTATCTGGTTGAAGTAATTATCATTCAGTTCTATAACGAGAATCTGCTTCAATCCTTCTTCCTTGCTGCTGAAGCGGCCCTCTTTGTTGCACTCCTTACCCAGAAAAGCGTCAATCTTTCTTTAAACATGAAGCGTGCCCTATGATGCCTCCATTCAAGAACATAGACTATCGAACCATGCTGGCTTACAAGAATATTGCCGCATCCCTATTATTGAGAGTCTTTACAGGCATCATTACGCTCATTCTTGTTCCTCTTACTTTGAAATGTCTGGGTGAATACAGCAATGGCGTCTGGCTCACCATCAGCAGTATGCTATTATGGATTGAGAACTTCGATGTGGGCTTAGGCAACGGGCTTAGAAACAAACTATGCGCCTATGTAGCCGGCGACAACTGGTCGGATGCACAGAAGGCTGTTTCAACCACGCTTATATTGCTAATACTTATCATGATACCTATTATGATAGTATTAGCCCTATCTATCTATTTCTGCGACGTCTACAGTTTTCTAAACATCTCACCAGAAAAGATTTCCGATCTTAAGAACATTCTATATATAGGTGTCGTTCTGTTCTGTAGTACCTTTGTCTTGAAACTGATTGGCAATGTATATATGGGCATGCAACTCCCTGCCGTCAGTAACTTCCTCATTACTGCAGGGCATCCGATCATCCTGGCAGGCACTTACTATATGTATGTGAACGGTATTCATTCCCTTTTTTATATCACATTTCTTAATCTGGGTACGCCCCTGATGATCTATCTATTCGCCTATCCATACACATTCTTTGTCAGGTATCCGCAACTTAGGCCATCGCTAAAATTCTTTGATCGGAGCATGATCAGAGAACTCTTCTCCTTAGGTTTTCTATTCTTTATTAATCAGATTACAGGCTCCATCGTACTCCTGTCGTCAAATATCCTCATCTCCAAATGGTTCTCACCCGCTTGGGTGACGCCTTATCAGATAGCCTTCCGCTATTTCAGCATCATTACATTGTTTTTCCTCCTTGTCAGTTCACCACTTTGGAATGCGACTACCGATGCCTATGAAAGAGGCGAAATGGGATGGATAAAGAGCACCATAAGGAAAGTCGACAAAATGCTATACTTATTCTTCTTTGCTATCATTCTGATGGTGGCTGTCTCAGGCTATGCCTATGACATTTGGATTGGTGATGCAACAGTCATTCCCCTATCAATTACAATAAGCATGGCCATCTATGACATTTTCCTCATAACCAGTTTGGCCTACTGTTACATTCTCAACGGTATGGGGAAACTCAGACTTCAACTGTATTGCACCATCACAGGAATCATACTCTACGCCATAGCAGCGCCATTACTCACATATTTCATCAACAACCCATCGGCAATAGCCATCTCCATTTCCATAGCCCTATTACCCAATGTTGTATGCAACAGTATACAAGTCAGGAAGATTGTTAATGGGACGGCTAAAGGCATCTGGCTAAAATAATTTGATATGGACAAGATTTCAATCATTACGATCTGCTATAACTGCATGGATGATTTAAGGATGACAGTTGAGAGCGTTATTTCCCAGCACTATCCTGACAGAGAATACATTATCATTGATGGTGGAAGTACTGACGGCACCTTAGATGTCATTCACCAATACAGGGAGCACATCACTTCGTATGTCAGCGAGCCTGATAATGGCATCTACGACGCATTAAACAAAGGCATACGGATGGCCACAGGCGAATGGATTCTCTGTCTCAATGCCGGAGATGTGTTTACAGACGAAAACACGCTCAACAATGTGTTTGCCCATGGTGACCTTAACGTCTATAGTGTCATTTACAGCGACTGCCTTGTAAGAAGCCGTGACCATCGCATTGTCCGTGCAACGATGAACCGTAGCAAAGGATTGGTTCACCATCAAAACGCCATCTATAGAAAAGCGCTCCACGATGAGCATGGTATGTATCTGGTCACTAAACCTTATATTGTCAGCGACCTGTTGTTCCTGCTCTCTATTGAGGAGGGCAGTTATTTGAAGATCAACACGCCAATAGCCATTTCGAAAGAAGGCGGCATCTCATGTGCACTATGGAGCGGAGAACAAGCCACCGGTCTACGCATTGCGCTGGGCATTGAACACATGCCGGGCGGTTTTCTGTATTATCTGAAGTTACGTGTCCGCCTATGGTTGCAACACATCACAAATAAGAGATAGAAGAATGAAGGAATGCAGACTATTAGGATTAATAACCATCTATAATCCGGACACTCAGGCTGTAATAAGCAACATATTGCGATTTATTGACGGTGTGGACCAACTCATTGTTTGGGACAATACGCCGTCCGATCAAATCAAGCAACAAATGATGCCTTGCCTGGCTGGCTGGGAAGAGAAGATAGTTTGGCATGGAACTGGGGAGAACACATTCATTGCCCCAGCCATCAATTATGCATGGCAATGGGGACAAGCCAGGCATTACGATCTTTTGCTTGTGATGGACCAGGACAGCCAATTTGAGGATTTCCAAGCCTATCGTCGTGAGGTTGAGGAGCACTATCAAGCCAATGAGGTGTGGGTGTACACGCCATACATCCATGGACTTGACGTTTGGCAGAAGCACACGACAACGGCTCCACGCCGTCTGTTTATCAATTCTGGTACGATCATCCCCTTCACGATGCTCGATGCCATTAATGGCGTCGATGAGACATTTCTTTTGGATGCACTAGACCACGATACAGCATTGCGCATAATTAAACGAGGATATAAGATTGTATCTCTCACTGCACACGATATGAACCACACCATGGGACAGCCCCATCGTTCGTCCTTTCTTGGTATTCTGACCCCTTACTATCCACCAGAAAGAATCCACAGCATTGTACGAAGCCATATCATCAACTACAGGAAAAACCGCCAATGGATGACTGCATACGAAAAGCGCAGGTTCTTCAAGGAATTCATCTTCTGGACACTCTTCCGCATCCTGTTTATCGAGCGGGGCAAACGCCAGCGCCTGAAAATGTTCAGGAAAGGCGTGTCTGAGGGCCTGAAGTTCAATTTGAGTCTCACAAAACCTTGACGTCATCATGAACATATTTCCTATCATAGTAACGTATTGTACAGACTACCATTCAACGGCAGTCTATCAGAACCTTATACGTTTCTATCCAGACTGTCAACTACTTATATATGACAATTCCCCCACCTCTATCAACAAGAAATACGGTAATGAAAACCAGAAATATATCCACGATGCAACCAATGGTGGCGTAACAGCGGCATACAATGCCGGTGCTTCTATTGCAAAGGAAATGGGGAAAAGCCATATTGTACTTTTTGATCAAGACACCATTTTTAATAAAGACTATCTGAATATACTTGAGGCTGACATCCGTCAGCATCCAGATATAAACCTCATGGTTCCTGCCATACTATATGGGAAACAAAAGCCCTTTTCACCTGTTAGAATGACGTTTCTCAGCATTCAACCTGTGTGTTTAGGTGTCGGTGAATATTCCCTTCGCGACTATTTGCCCGTCAATAGCGGCGCATGTATCAATCTTTCCGCTTTCGAACAAGTTGGCGGTTATAATGAGCGCATTAAGTTGGATTTTGCCGATTTCGATTTCTTTCAGCGACTCATTCCGGTCTCACATAAGTTTCTTATTGTCGACAGCGTGGCCTTTCAGCAATTCTCCAACCAGGAAACTGACATCGAGAAACTAATGAATCGATTCCGACTATACATTGCTGATGCAAGAAACTATCAGGGCCGACGTTCTATTGCATTCCACGTTTTGCGCCATACCATTGCGCTATCCATACGCTGTCGCTCTATCCGTTTCATCACATATTATATTCGTCACTATTTATCATCCAAACCCGCCACAGCAATATGATTTCAGTTTGCATGACCTCCTATAACGGAGAGAAATATATCAAACAGCAGATATGTTCGATTCTCCCACAACTGAGCCAACAAGATGAACTTATCATTTCTGATGACGGTTCTACAGACAGCACCCTTCAGATTATCAAAGACATCAACGACCCAAGAATCCGGGTGATAGAAGGACCAAAAAATCATTCTATCATTGATAACTTTGAGCACGTTCTTCGTGATGCAAAGGGCGATATTATTTTCACTGCCGACCAAGATGACTTATGGCACCCACAGAAAGTCTGCACCTGCCTGAAATACCTTCAGGAGGCTGACTGCGTTATCAGCGATTGTCGAGTTGTAGATTCCAATCTGGCAATAATACATCCTTCATTCTATGCCGTCAATCACACGCGTCATGGGAAATGGTATAACCTGTTGATGCACAATGGATACTTAGGATGCTGCATGGCCTTTAAAAAAGATATCCTACGGTATGCCCTACCCTTTCCGCCTCAAATTCCACAACATGACATCTGGTTGGGTAATGTTGCCGCTTTCAAGTTCAAGACGCTGTTTATCAACGACAAACTGATTGATTATAGAAGACATGGAAACAACATGTCCACAACGTCAGAAAAAAACAGGAGTACGATTGTCGAGAAGTTCTACTATAGATGGAATATTATAAAGGGACTTATCATGAAGTAAAGACATTTCTAAACTCAAAAATCTTATAGAGAAACTTCATGCTAATCATCAGAGAATTGGTATAGACACCATTCTCGCGACAGCCGCGTACATCGTCCTTGATTAACTGCAAACGGCATCGAGCATTACGCGTACTCGCACCGCCTGTCCGCATCGTTACAAAATCAACAGGAAGATACTTCGCTTTGATCTTGTGTCTTATAAACAGACGGACCATCATCTCATAGTCAGAGCCTATGGCATAGTCTGTTTTGTAAAGGCCTGCCTTTTCATAGATTTCCCGACGACAATAGAACGAGGGATGTGCCGGCATAAAACCAAAGCGTAGCCATAAGGGCCGGAATGGTTTGGAACTATAATAACGCACGCATTTGTCGGGCTCACCATCGTGGATGAAATGTATATCACCATAAACCGCATCGATAGGGTTTTCTTTAAACATCGAAACCACCCGTTCGATAACATCGGGAGAAGTGAAATAATCGTCAGAATTCAGAACGCCAACGATATCACCTGTTGCCATACGGATTCCTTTGTTCATGGCATCATAGATACCACCGTCCTTTTCCGAAATCCATTTCAGTCTATCTCCAAACAGGAGTTCATGCTGACATATAATATCAACCGTGCCATCTGTTGACGCACCATCAATTATGATATATTCAATATCCTGATAAGTCTGTCCCAAAACAGACTTCATGGCATCACTTAGCGTTCGAGCACTATTATATGTAGCAGTAATAATTGAAACCTTCACTTCTTCATCTAATATACACTTTTATAACGCATCGCATCAAACAATATTGTATCATTTCCGTAAAAAAAGCATGAACGTGCAATAAATCGCACCTGAATCAGTTTATTATATGATAACATGATATGATTAAATTCCTCGACTTGAAAGGCATCACGGAGAAGTATGCCGATGAAATCAAAGAAGCCGCCCTCAGCGTCATCGATTCGGGGTGGTATCTGCAAGGCGATGCCAACCGTCAGTTTGAGACTGACTATGCCCAGTACATCGGCACCCGTCATTGCATCGGCGTGGCCAACGGACTGGATGCACTCATTTGGATTTATAGGGCCTACATTGAGATGGGCATCATGAAACCAGACGATGAAGTCATCGTGCCTGCCAATACCTATATCGCCTCCATCCTGGCCATCACGGAGAACGGACTGAAACCCGTGCTTGTTGAGCCCGACATCGAAACGCTGGAGATGGACGACCGCCTCATCGAGCAGCATATCACCGAGCGCACCCGTTCCATCCTCATCGTCCATCTCTACGGACGTTGTGCCTATACGGAGAAGATAGGTGATCTATGCAGGAAACACCATCTGAAACTGGTGGAGGACAATGCACAGGCGCATGGTTGCCAATATCAGCAGGGGGTACGAACAGGCAGTCTGGGCGATGCCGCCGGACACTCCTTCTATCCTGGAAAGAACCTCGGGGCCTTGGGCGATGGCGGAGCCGTCACCACCAACGACCCTCAACTGGCTGACTGCATAAGGGCACTGGCCAACTACGGCTCGGAGAAGAAATATGTGTTCCGTTATTGTGGCCGTAACAGTCGTCTTGACGAGATCCAGGCAGCCATCCTCGATGTAAAACTGCGCCACTTGGATGATGACAACCGTCGCCGTCAGCAGATTGCGCAATTCTATTACGACCATATTCAGAATCCGCTCATTCAGTTGCCGCAACGTTTGGACGACATTCACAACGTCTATCATATCTTCCCCATTCTCTGCCAAGAACGCGACCGGTTGCAGCAATATCTGTCAGAGAAAGGCATACAAACGCTCATCCATTATCCCATTCCACCGCATAAACAGACATGTTACAAGGATTGGAGCGAGTGGCATCTCCCTGTCACCGAACGCATTCACCAGCAGGAACTCAGCATCCCTATCAGTCAGGTATTGACCGACAAAGAGATGCAGGCTGTGGTTGAGGCCATTAACACGTTCAGATAAACGATTCACCATCATTTTCGCAAAAAAAGCGCGGACATGCAATAAATCGCACCAGAATCAGTTATTATTATATAATAACATGAACCATTAGCGTATGACAGTATATCTACTCGGTGCTTTTTTATTAAGTCTGATATGTGGGTTTGTTTTCACACCCATTATCCTCGATTATTGCAAAAGGAAGAAACTCTACGATATTCCCAACGAACGTAAGGTGCACAAGAATGCCGTTCCCAGAATGGGTGGCATCTCCTTCTTCCCGAGTATGATCACCGCCTTCATCGTCATCCTGCTACTCGTGCCCGTTACCGACCAGCGCACCCTACCTATCACCATCTGGAGCATCATCTTCATGATGGGCCTGCTGCTGATTTATATCACTGGCATCATCGACGATCTGGCGGGGCTTAACGCCAAGACAAAGTTTACCGTTCAGATCTTCACAGGCTGTCTGCTACCTTTTGCCGGACTCTACATCAACAACCTCTACGGGCTGTTTGGCATCTACGAGATACCCAGTTATATCGGTATTCCGCTGACCATCTTCATGATGGTATTCATCGACAACGCCATCAATCTCATCGACGGCATCGACGGTCTGGCATCAGGACTTGCCCTCTGGGCCCTCATCGGCTTCCTGGCCTATTTCATCCACTACGAGGTCTTTGTCCACACCTACTCCGTGCTGATTGCCGGACTCATCGGAGCCTTGATTGCATTCAGTTACTTCAACCTCTTTGGCAGTCCTGAGCGCAACACCAAGATATTCATGGGCGACTCCGGCTCGCTGTCACTGGGATTCATTCTGGGATTCCTGGCCATCAAATGCGCCTCCAACAATACGAACATCTGGCCCACACGCCCCGAAGCACTGCTGGTGCCCGTCACATTGCTCTTCGTGCCGATGGCCGACGTGGTGAGGGTGACGCTCTACCGCCTTATCCACCACAAACCACTGTTTGATGCTGATAAGAATCACATCCACCATAAACTGATGCGTTCGGGTATGTCGCAGCATCAGGCCCTCATTACGATTCTGGGACTGGCTGTCGCCTACACCGCCATCAACTTCGGACTGTACCCACTTCTCAACCTCACCTGGATCGTGCTCATCGATGTTCTGATCTATAGTCTGGTCAACGTCTGTATCAACCAAATGAAGATTGTTGCGGCATGAAACGGTTCCTTGACTTCATCATATCAGCCTGCTGTCTGATTATCTTCTCCCCCCTCATTCTGGCCTGCTGGCTGGCCATCAAACTGAGTGGCGGGCCTGCCATCTATAAGCAGGAGCGTATCGGACTGGGGGGAAAGCCGTTTTACATCTACAAGTTCCGCAGCATGGTGGTGGATGCCGAGAAAGAGGGCGAAGATCTGTTGCAGCAGGACGACGACCCCCGCCTAACACGCATTGGCAGGTTCCTGCGCACCCATCATCTCGATGAACTGCCCCAACTGTGGAATGTCTTCATCGGCGACATGGCCTTTGTAGGGCCACGGCCTGAGCGCAAATATTACATCGACCAGATTATGCAGCGCGACTCTCGTTACGAGCGGCTCTATGTTCTGCGGCCAGGTGTCACCAGTTATGCCACCTTGAAGAACGGCTATACCGACACTATCGATAAGATGCTGGTGCGCTTGGAGATGGACCTCTATTATCTGGAGCATCAATCCCTCTGGACTGACATCAAGATACTTTGGAAGACATTTGCCGACATCGCGTCAGGCAAGATTTTCTAGATCCAAACACCATGAGCAGTAATCCCACAAAGCGCGCCATCGTTATAGGAGCCTCATCTGGCATCGGACAAGAAGTAGCCCAACTGCTGATGAAAGAGGGCTGGACGGTGGGTGTAGCAGCCAGAAGAGAAGACAGGTTGAAGGCACTGGGTGCAGCCGATATGGAGCAGATCGATGTGACCAAGGATGACGCTACCAAGCATCTGCAAGCGCTCATCAGCCGATTAGGTGGTATGGATCTGTTTTTCTATGCCTCAGGTATTGGCAAGCAGAACCGGGAACTGGAAGAAGACATCGAATTGGCAACGGTGCAAACCAACGGACTTGGTTTTACGAGAATGATTGGCGAGGCCTATCGCTATTTCGCAGAACAGGACTATGGTCATATTGCAGCCATCACCTCTATAGCAGGCACCAAAGGTCTCGGTCCTGCCCCAAGTTATTCTGCCACCAAAGCCATGCAGAATGTCTATCTGCAAGCATTGGAACAGCAGGCCAAGTCGCGAGGCTTGAATATCCACTTCACCGACATTCGTCCAGGTTTTGTCGACACAGCCCTACTCAGTGGTGATTTCCATTATCCGATGATGCTCAAGCCAGAAAAAGTAGCCAAAGAAATCATCACCGCCATCAACCATCACCAGCATATCAGAGTCATCGATTGGAAGTACCGCCTGCTGACAGCCTTCTGGCGCAGAATCCCCAGATGCCTCTGGCGACACCTACCACTCTAATCCATCAATCACATCGGGTGGCCGACCTCACGCATTTGTCTCTCATTTCGATTGCGCGCCTTTCTTCTGATTGACTCTGCAAGGGTGGAGCAAGGCGAGTGAAAAGTCAAACTCGTTTGCTTTTCCGAGCCGCAGCCCACACTCGCAGGGCATTTCCCTAATGCTCTGCAAAGGTACGAAGAAAATCGTGCGTTTCCAAATTTCACCCCTCGATTTGGGGCGATTTTCAGCACAAATTCATCGAAATTTTACGAGCCGTCATTTCGTGCCCTCGAATCCGTAATTTCTGAGCCTTCGTTATTACGTTTCGTCGCTGGCGGGCAAGGTTGGCGGTTTGGGGCGATGTAACAATGTAACTTTGTAACATTGTAACATTAAGCACATGCCGAAGTAGGTGAATATTAATTATAATATATAATAATTAAAATTATTATATATTATAAAGTAAAAATCGCACATCTTGAAACTCCTTATTGTTACATTGTTACAATGTTACAATGTTACATTAAGCATTATGGAACTGATATTAGAACGCAGTATCATCGAAGATGTCGGCCTTTGTCTTGAAGCCCTATTAATAAAGGCTTTGAAGAAAATTGAGGTATATGTTGGCGATTATTGGGCCATTTTTAAAGAAATAATTTGGTAGTTATGATAAATCTTAGTATCTTTGCAGTTGAAAGAATGGCTAACATGAAATACAGACTCATCCTATTTGCAGCGGGGCTTCTCTGCTCTACTCTCGTGAAAGCGCAAGAGGCGACGGACACGCACATCACTTACGACCTGTCGACGGAGGCATCGGCAGGCACGGGCGACTATACGGCCTATCAACTGGTGACCAACCGCCATCATGTGTTGGCAACACGCCCCAACACGGCTTATTTGCGAGGCGCCATCAATCTGGAGCACGCCCTATCGAAGGACTTCACACTCTCGGGGACGGTGGATGCCATCGGCGCCGTGCATGCCGACCACAAATTCTATTTGCAACAGTGCTACGCAAACCTGTCGTATCAGAAGACATTCTTCCTAGAGATTGGCAGTCGTGAAGAAAAGCCTGTGCTGCGCGATGATCTGCTCTCCAGCGGTTCGTTCGTCAAGGGCACAAATGCCAAACCAATCCCGCAGATCCACCTGGGAACCAACGATTTCTGGACGGTGCCTTTCACCAACGACTGGCTGCAGGTGAACTTCGATTTCGGCTATGGCAAGTTTATGGATAGTGGCTATCATGAGGATCGGTATTATGAGGCGTCAGAAATCAACTATACGTATTCTACAGGTGCCTATTACCACCAGAAACACCTGTATTTCCGCACGAATCCCACCAAGCGTCTGTTTGTGACCGCAGGTATCCAGCATGTGGCCCAGTTTGGTGGTACGAGTTACGAGAAAGATGGTGACAAAATGAAAACCAAGAAGAAACCAGCCAATCTGAAAGCCTTCTGGAATGTCATCCTGCCGCTCGGCGACAGCAACTACTACGAGGACGACGCCTTGGAAGACTGGATCTACGGCAACCACATCGGACTGATGACCGTGCAGATAGGTTGGAACATCAATGAGCAGCATCAGTTGCAGGTGTATCTCGACGACATCTTCGAAGATGGCTCCGGCATGCGCAAGAGCAACGGCTGGGACGGTCTGTGGGGACTGCAATACAATAACAAGGCTCCAGGCAGACAATACATCAGAGGGGTTGTGGCCGAGTATTTCCAGACCACCAACCAGAGCGGCCCTATCCACTGGGACGGCGGTGATTTTCCGGAGCCTATACGCAGTCAGATAACAGGCCTCGTGGTGGGCTATGACAACTACTATAATCACGGATTCTACGAGGGTTATGTCCATTATGGCATGACCCCAGGTAATGCTCTCATCACCTCACCTATTTATAATAAGAACGGCGACGTTCATTATCTCGACAACCGCATCAAGGCCTGGCACATGGGCATCAACGGCGAGATAACAGACCGTCTTTCGTATCTCGTGAAGGGTTCTTACCGCGAGGGATG
>Ga0310690_10003115_pt1 | contig 25497 bp, 24 predicted proteins | sample AusTroGonzalo_MG_2_FD_207661 | JGI IMG/M metagenome (GOLD analysis project Ga0310690, IMG submission 207661) | Bovine rumen microbial communities from tropical cattle in Woodstock, Queensland, Australia - Gonzalo_04 (v2) (version 2) | ecosystem: Host-associated > Mammals > Digestive system >... | reverse complement strand
CTTATTCGGTCAAGTTTTGACTGATAAGCTAACGAACTTTTCTTATTTGGGTGTTCGGAGGTCGGGTGTGGGCATATCTACACCTTCTACACTTCTACACGGCTCAATAATTGCGGTCGCGGCGCGGTTAGAAGATCCTTGCTGCCAGGACTGCGACTACGGCGGCGAGCATTATTGCTGACACGAGCTTCAGGCAGGCCATTGCCTTCGTCGATCCAACAAGCCGCGCGCGGAAGAAGTCAGCCGCCGCAATTGCCGGAAGATATACGAACGGCACGAGCGCGCAGAAGAGCGTTCCCAGGAGCAGCGTCTGCATGGCGGGCGAAAGGGCTGAGCTTGAGGTCGTGAAGCTTGGCAGGAACGCAAGGAAGAAGAGAATCGTAAGGGGGTTCGACATCGACATGGCGATCCCGCGCAGGAAAAGCCGCATGCCGCGCGCCGTTGCGGGGCGAAGCGCATCGGGCGACGAGGTGCGGAAGCTGCGCATGGCGTCCGCGAACGCGGCATAGGCCAGATACGCGATGTAGGCGGCACCGGCTATTTGTATCGCCGTCATAACGGTAGGATGGTCTGTGAAAAACGAGGCGACGCCCGCAGTCAGCAGCAGCACCCATATCCAGCACCCGGCGATCAGCCCGAACATCAGCGTGGCGGCGTTGGCCTTGCCGTCCGACAGCGCCGTTGCGATGGTGCATGTAAGGTCAGGCCCAGGCTTTACGATGAGGGCCAGCGATCCGATGATGTAGGTGAGAAGCATGGCTAATATTATCTCACATTAGCCTGCGTCATGGCAAGTCGCTGTCATGCGCCAGCCAGCGCGGCAGTTGCGGGTTGAAGAATATCTCGCGGCGATTTGGTATAATACGCGGTGGAAATATGGCAGAGGGAAATGATTTCTCATAGGGAAAGGAACATTCGGAAATGAAGAGACTTGTTCTTGCGTTTGGGATGGCGATGGCATGCACCGCGCCAGGTGCCGTGGAATTTTCCGCCGGGTTCGCCCGTGTCGATATTACGCCGCCGCTTGGTTGCTATGTGTCCGGCTACTACAAGGACCGCTACGCGAAGTCGGTGCTCGACCCGCTGCAGATCAACTGCGTGGCGTTCAGCGACGGCAAGACCAAGGCCCTCGTAATGCAGATAGACACGGTCGCAGTGTCCGACCATGTGTACAGCCTGATGCTCGACGCGGTTGCGAAGGCGTCAGGCGTGGCGCGCGACGCAATCTTCCTGCACGCCTCGCACACGCACGACGGCGGGCCGTTGCGCTCCTCGGCGGAGCAGATCGCGAACGGCACCGAGCCGCCGCTGACGAGGATGTACCGCGAGCTGTGTATGTCCCGCGCGTCGGACGCGGCGGTGCAGGCGCTGGCGGACCTCAAGCCGGCAAGCCTTTCAATGGCGCGCTCCGAGGCGAAGCGGATTTCGTTCGGCCGCCGGTACAAGATGAAGAACGGCAAGGTATATACCAATCCGGGGGTGAAGAACCCCGACATCGTCGCCCCCGACGGCGAGCCGCCGGACGAATCGGTGCAGGTGCTGCGCATCGACCGCAAGGACGCGCTGCCGATCTGCATGATAAACTTCCAGACGCATCCCGACGTGGTCGGAGGAGAGACGATCACGGCCGACTGGCCGGGGCTTACTCGGACGGTCTTCGAGGCGGCGACGATGGGCGAGGCGCTGAGCATAGTGTTGAACGGGACGCAGGGCGACGTGAACCACGTGAACGTGATGCCGCTGCCAGGCGAGGAGAACGGGCTGGTCAACGACTTCGACAATGTGCCGCGCGGCTACCAGCATGCCTGGCACATGGCCAACGTGCTCGCCGGCGCGGCGCTTTCGGTGTGGCTCAAGTGCGTGCCGCTCGAGGCCGGTGAGATACGCTTCGGCAAGGCCGACGTGCGTGTCGCCTCGCAGCGCGCGAAGACGAAGGAGGAGCTGGAGCTTGCGCGGAAGTACTGGAAGCTCCATCAGGACGGCAAGGACGACCAGATACCGTTCAAGCACATGGAGCTGACCACAGAGCTCGCGCGTGCCAAGCGCATTCTCAGGCTTGAGAACGGCCCGGACTATTTCGACCTGCCGATCTGCGCGCTTTCGATAGGCGATGCCGTTGCGTTCGCCGCATTCCCCGGCGAGCCGTTCAACGACATCGGCAAGGCCGTGAAGAAGGGTTCGCCGTTCAAGATGACGATTCCCCTGTGCCTCACGAACGCCAGCCGCGGCTACTTCCCGTGTTCCGATTCGTATGTCGGAGGCGGATACGAGTCGGCTTCGTCGGCGTTCGCGCCGGAGGTGGCAGACAAGCTGATTGCGGGTCAGCTTGGGCTGCTCAAGTCGCTGAGAAAGTAAGTTCAGAACGCAAGGGAATGAGAAATAGATGATTTGCGACAGCATACTTGACGCGGTGGGGCATACGCCGCTGGTGAGGCTTCGGAGGATGACGACGCCCGACATGGCCGAAGTCCTCGTAAAGTTCGAGGCGCTGAACGTCGGCGGGTCGATAAAGACCCGCACGGCTCTCAACATGATCCGCGACGCCGAGGCTCGTGGATTGCTCAAGCCAGACTCCGTAATCGTGGAGCCCACAAGCGGCAACCAGGGCATTGGCCTTGCGCTCATCGGCGCGGTGAGGGGCTACAAGACGATCATTGTCATGCCCGACAGCGTCAGCGAGGAGCGCCGCAAGCTTGTGCGCCACTACGGCGCGGAAGTCGTGCTTGTCCACGACGACGGCAACATCGGCGACGCAATAGCCGAGTGCGCCGCGATTGCTCAGCGAATGGCGAAGGAGGACCCGAAGGTATTCGTCCCCGAGCAGTTCTCGAATCCGGCGAACCCGGCGGCGCACCGCCACGGAACTGCGCTTGAGATAATGGAGCAGGCGGCGAAGCCCATACACGGCTTCTGCTCTGGCGTCGGCACCGGCGGAACTCTTAGCGGAATCGGCGAAGTCCTAAAGGCGCAGAACCCGTCCATCGAGATATGGGCGGTCGAGCCCAAGAACGCGGCGATCCTCGCGGGCGGGACGGTCGGCACGCATTTGCAGATGGGCATAGGCGACGGGCTCATACCCGACAACCTCAACACGCAGATATACTCGCATATCTGCGTCGTCTCCGACGAAGAGGCGCTCGGCTGCGCGCGCGATCTAGCTCGCAAGGAGGGGTTGATGGCGGGAATATCGGCGGGCACCAACGTCTTCGCCGCGCTTAAGCTCGCGAAGCGGCTGGGCCCCGGCAAGACAGTCGTGACGATACTCCCCGACACGGCCGAGCGATACTTCTCCACTCCGCTTTTCGAGAAATAAAAAAGGAGGATACTCAATGGACAATCTTTACAGAAGCAGTGACGAAAAGGTGTTTGCCGGGGTCTGCGCTGGACTCGCGCGCAGGTTTGACTTTAACGTCACGGGGCTGCGCTTGGCAGTGGCGCTCGTGACGCTGTTCCTGTCGGGCGTGCCATTAGTCGTGTATATCGTTCTCTGGGTGGTTCTAAAGGCCAGGCCCACCAGCGGCGTGATAGACGTGTAGCATGAAGATTCTCTTTGTGTGCCACGGGAACATCTGCCGCAGTCCGATGGCGGAGTTCGTCATGAAGGACATGCTGGCGAAGGCCGGGCGCGACGATGTCGTTGTCGAATCCGCCGCGTTGCACACAGACGAGATCGGAAACGACATCCACTACGGCACGAAGCGCGAGCTGTCGCGGCATGGGATCCCGTTCTCTCCCCGCCGCGCATGGCTTCTCTCGTCCGAGAGACTTCGTGACTACGACCTTGTCGTCGGCATGGACGGCGTGAACATGTACGACTTGCGCCGAATGGCGGGGTCGTCTGACAAGCCGAAGCTTCGCATGCTGCTCGACTTCGCCGGCATAGACCGCGACGTAGCCGACCCCTGGTACACGGGCGATTTCGAGACGACATACGCCGATGTCGTCACCGGTTGCTCCGCACTGCTGAGGGAAATGTTGTCCGCATTGCATCCACCTTTGAAATAGTGTATAATAACCACGTAAATCTTGGGCAATCCTATGGATATTGCGAAAAACAACCTTGGGCGCCTTGACTTCCTGAAGCTGTCGGCATGCGCAGCTGCGGCATCTGCATGGACTTGGGACGGTTTCGCGGCAACGGCGGGCGATGAGATCGTCCGCCACGACGCACCGCCGCGCAACAGGCGTCCGTACGTCGGAGTGGACTGGGCGAACGCCTTTCAGATACGCACAACGTCGCATGGCCATTGCGACAACCAGAAGATGCTTGATGCCTACTTGAAGCGCGGCTTTGAGTTGCTGACCGTATCTAACTACTATCCGAGCGCACCGCGCTATCCGCTGAAGGATGTGCGCGAGAACTCGTTCCGCCTGCACCACGACTTCCCAGTAATGGTGAACGGCAAGCGCGTCGATGGCCCGTTCGACTGGAACAAGATCGTGGGGGAATGGGTCGACACCCTGCCGGAGGAGCAGCGCAGGGAATATCCGTTCAAGGAGGGGAAGAAGCTCTTCAAGCCGATTCCCGCCGGAATCCTCGAGGCGCCGAACGCCGAGCACCACTTCTTCCTCGATCCAAAGACTAAGAAGCGCGTTTCAAAATTCCACATGTGCAACCCCGGTTCAGCATTCGCGTCCGGCACGTTCGACAAGCGTGACAAGTTCAAGAGCCATTCACGCGGCTGGTGCTTCGGCTCCGGCGAGCCTTGGCCCATCGCCATCGACCGCATGATTGCGGGTCTTATATGCCCTGACGGCGGCGGCGTGACAATCAACCATCCGACCTGGTCGGATATGGACTACGATTTTCCGGCTGTGCTGCTCGACCACGATCCGCGCGTCCTTGGGCTTGAGGTCATAAACAACAAGTATCTTTCCGAGGACTACTGGGACCATGTCCTTCGCACGGGCCGCCAGTGCTTCGGCTTCTTCGTTCCCGACTGGGGCCTCTGGCGCGGCTGCAACGTGCTGTTGGTGAAAGAGCGGACGGTCGAAGCGTGCCTCCGCGCCTACAGGCAGGGCAACTTCTACGGAGCCGTCTTCGGCAACCGCGAGCGCTTCGAGCACATTTCTTTCGACGGGCGCAAGCTCGATGTCAGCATAGACCGTCCGATGAAGATAGAGGTTATCGGCGCAAAGGGCGTGATCGCGTCCAAGACCGACAAGGGCATCGCCATTGCCGCGCCTGCGGACGCCAAGGCCAATGTCTATTTGCGCGTCAAGGCATCCGCCACCGACGATTCTGGCGAAATGCTCTTCAGCCAGCCTTTCATGCTCACGTGACAACAAGGAGAAGCAAAATGAAAACCGTACTTGCGATTATCGCACTCTCGCTCTCGGCATCCGCGGCAAATTTGTCGCAGGAGCCCGCGTTGAGTGGCTTCAGCTGGCATCTGCGAAGGCCGGGCGCAACGCCGTAGAGGCCGTGATATGGCGGGAATCGTATTCTGGCGGGGTATCCGCGATTAATATGGGCAACTATCTCGACTTTCGTTGGTAGCAGGAAAGCCAGATGATCCTGGCCGCCAGGACTGCGGCTACGGAGTCTGCTTTTGCGGTGATATGGTATAATGTGCGGTGGAGGTATGAATGGAGCTTTTTAATACGAGAAGACGTCTGGCATCGGCGGCGATTCTGCCGGTTGTTGCCGCGGCGGTTCTGTTCTCTGCTGCGGCGCAGACGATAGAGCTGGCCGCCGGATCGTCGAGCTGCACTGTAGATCTCGACGGCGCGCGCATAGTCTCGTTCCGCCGCGCGGGCGACGAGGTTCTCTGGAATGCGACCCCGCCGCAGAAGTCTGCGCCGGACTGGGCGCACGGCGGGCTTCCCGTGTGCTGGCCGCGCTTCGGGGTCGATGCTTCCGGAGCGATACACGGAGTCGCATGGCGGCGGACGTTTCGATTGCTTGAACGCCGCGACGGAGCGGACTTGAGCGTAGCCGTGCTTGGCCTTTCAGAGGGAGATGCGAGGCTCAATCTTGTCATCGCCCTCTCGGACGCGCTTTCTCTCGAAATGAAGACGACGAACGAGGGCACAAACGTGCTCTTCTGTTCTTTCGGATTCCATCCGTATTTCCACGTTTCCGAGCGTTCAAAGACTTGGGTCGGCGGGCTTGCCGGGCTGCGTTTCGAAGATGACCCGTCGAGACCCCGCCCCGAACGCGGCGTTTGGAAGGGGGCTCTTCACATCGAGGAATCGATAGACAGGATATTCCAGCTTTCAGGAAAAGATCGCATGGCGTTTCTTTTGCACGACGAGCCTCTCGGGCGCAGGGTTGTCGTAGAATGCGAAGGGGCGAGCCATTTGAACGTGTGGAACCCCGGAGCAGAGAAGAACTGCCCCGGAGTCGTGCCCGGCGACGAATGGCGGCGCTTCGTCTGCGTCGAGCCTGTTTTCATGGCGGCGACAGACGGAAGCCCAATCCCGATTCCGCCCGGCGCGATGCGGACTTTGAAGATGGCGATACGAATAGAAGATTTAGGAGCGCGTAAATGAAAAACTCGAAGCTGACCATATTCCTTCTTGTCCTCTGCTTTGCGTTGTGGGGACTTGTCAACAACATGTCCGACAACCTCGTGCCGGCGTTTCAGCGCATCTTCACGATGGACCAGGACCGCGCAGTGCTCGTGCAAGTTGCGTTCTACGGCGCATACGCGGTGCTGGCGCTCTTCACGTCGATACTCGTCGAGGAATTTTCTTTCCGCACCGGCATCCTAATCGGCCTTGCAGTTTACGTCTGCGGAGCGGTTCTCTACATACCTGCCTGCATCCAGCAGAGCTTCGACTTCTACTTCATCGGCATATTCGTCGTCGCTGGCGGATGCGCGATACTCGAGGCTTCGTCGAATTCGTGCATGCTCGCGCTGGGCGACTCTAAGAGCGCGATACGCCGGCTCAACTTCGCGCAGGCCATGAACCCTGTTGGCTCTATCGTTGGCATCTTCATAGCGCAAAAGGCGATCCTCGCCCACCTGAATCCCGCCACGGTAGAAGAGCGCCTTGCGATGCCAGCCGAACAGCTGCGCCCGATCGTCCACTCCGAGCTTACGTGGATATGCGTGCCGTATGTCGCGCTTTGCCTCGTGATGGCCGCCGTCTGGATATACTTCGCCCGCCACCCCATAGCGACGCGCATGGAGGAGACCGCAGGGCCGCGCGCGCCGCTCGCGACGCGCTGCATGCACGTCGGCGGCGCGATGCTTGCGACGGCCTTGCCGTTCGTGATTACGGGGATCCTCTTCCCCGACATGGACAAGCTTCTCTGGATGCTCTGCGGAATGGTCGGCCCTCTCGCCTGCATAGCGGCGATGCCGGCATACAGGGCGTCGTTCAGGACGCTCGTGCGGACGCCGCGCTATGTCTTTGGGCTCGTCGCGCTTTTCGCCTACGTCGGCATGCAGATCGCGGTGTGGACGTGGATGAACGTCTATGGGCAGAAGGAGCTTGGCGTCGCGCCGGACGTCTCGGCGAACTACTACATCCTCGCCATTGCGATACACATCGCGAACTGCTGGGCGGGAACATGGGCGATGAAGTGGATCGCCCCGTGGAAGATAATGGCTGCGTATTGCGTGATGGGGACTATCTGCTGCATGGGCACGATCTATCTGCCGTCGACGGTCCTCTTTACCGTTGGCGGAGTTCCTTTCTCGGCGAACGTCATCGCGCTTATGGGCATAAGCCTCTTCATGGCGATACTGTTCCCGACGATCTACGGCATGGCGCTCGGCGGGCTTGACCCCAAATGCTTCAAGCTCGGCGGCCCCGGCATGATCATGGCGATCCTTGGTGGCGCTGTGGTCACCCCGTGGATGGCGGGCGTCATCAGCGCGAAGGAAAGCGTCTTCTTTAGCCTCGTTCCGATGATGGACTTTACTTGGGACGCCAATCTGCGCACGTCGTCCGGCGCGCTTCGCGCCTCGTTCTTCGTCCCCGCGATCTGCTTTGTGCTGATGTTCGCCTACGCAGTGGTTTTCAGGACGAATAAGAAGGCGTGAGGTGCGCCGGAGGAAGAGCGGTTAGCCCTTGAGGCTTGCGAGCGGGACGAGTCGGACAAGCGGCTCCACAAGGTCGCGCTCGGACGAGATGACGTCTTCGATGTCCTTGTACGCCTGTGGCGCCTCGGAGAGGTCAAGCCGTCCCTTCGCCTTGCCGAAGCCGCGGTACTTGTGCCACCGCTCGCAGACTATGCCGTCCATCGCCTTGTCGCACTCCTCCACCGTAAGCGTGGTCGAGGCGGCGATGCGGCTCATGCGGCGGCCCGCGCCGTGCGAACAGCTCATGAACGAATCCGGGTTGCCGAGTCCGCGCACGATGTAGCTCGCCGTGCCCATCGAGCCGGGAATGATCCCGATCTCGTCGAGCTTCGCCGACGTTGCGCCCTTGCGGTGCACGAACACCTTCTTTCCGAAATGCTCCTCGCACGTTGCGTAGTTGTGGTGGATGTCGATCGTGCGGACGAAGTTCACCTCGGGGACGAACTCCGCGACGGTCTCCTTCATCGCCTCCATCATGCGGCGGCGGTTCTCCTTTGCGTAGCGGAGCGCGAAGAGCATATCGGTGTAGTAGTAGTGTCCGTCCGCCTCCGCTATCGGCAGGAACGCGAGGTCGGGGTCCGCGAGCGGCACGCGGAAGCGCGTGCAGAGGCGGTTCGCGATGCGGTGGTAGTGCTCCTCGATGCGCTTGCCGAGGTTGCGCGAGCCGGAGTGGATCATGAGCCAGACCTTGGACTCGTGGGGCTCGCCCTCCGTAGCGGCCTCCGCGCCGCGAAGGAGGGTCGTCTTCTGCAGCTCGATGAAGTGGTTGCCTCCTCCGAGCGTGCCGAGGTTCGTGCGGTCCAGCTTTGACGGCCAGAGGTCGGAGCGCATGCCGTTGTTCGCAGTGTACTCCTCGAAACCCTCCCAGTTCTGCGTCATCTTGTGCGACACGCCCTCGCCGACGGGGATGCGCTCCTTGAGACGCTCCTGGAACGCGCGGCGGAACGACATGTCCGCAAAGCGCTCCGCCGGGATGTCCGTCTCCGTCGCGATCATGCCGCAGCCGATGTCCACGCCGACGGCAGCCGGGATTACGGCGTCCTCGGCCGCGACGACTCCGCCGATGGGCATGCCGTAGCCCTGGTGGGCGTCGGGCATGAGCGCGACATGGTGGAAGAGCGCCGGGTGCCGCGCAAGGTTCGCGGCCTGTTTCACCGCGCCGTCTTCGCAGTTCTCGCACCAGCTCTTCACGGGCATCGCCCACCCGTCCTCCATCTTCTCCCACTTCATTGTTGTTGACCTTTCTGCCTTTTGGCAACCAGAGAGAAGCAAAACCCATGCCAACGCTTGAAATGGTGCGATGCCTCCAATTTTGACGCCGACTGCCTATCTTGCGGAATACTTTATATAAAGTTTTATATGTGCGCATCTGCGCGCAACCCTGCTGGGCGCCATGATTTCTGAAGAGCTTGGTTTTTGTCTCACGCAGAGGCGCGGAGAGGCGGAGGTCACAGAGAGAACTTAACGCCGGGGTTGTACACCGACCCCGCCGAAGGCGGCCCACAAAACCTCTGCCTCTCTGCGTGGGAAACGCCATAAGCCAGATTATTCGACAGGTTGGGGGCGGTCCTTCACTACTCTCTTCTACACGTTCTACATGTTCTACACGGCTATCCCCTCTGCGCACTCTGCGACTCTGCGTCTCTGCGTTGAAAACACTACCCCTATTACATGAACTTTGCGATGACGTCGCGGTTCGTCGTGTAGTGCAGCGTTTCCTTCTGGACGTCGATGGCCCAATTGGGACGCCACACTTCGTCCTCCCAGAGACCATCTGTTTCCCAATGGTACTCACCACCTACGAACATCGCAAGCGGCACGAGCAGCTGGTCGGCGAGGTGCTTTTCGCACGCCTTGCCGGACTTGACGAACTCGCGGACCGCCGTGACAACTTCATGGGCTACGGCCTTGCGTGACTTGTTGTACGTGCCGACGCCCGAGAAGACGACCGTCGCGCGCTCGTAGTTGAGATTGACGCAGCAGTAGTTGCCCGGGCCCATTGCGTCAACTTCGCAGATCTCATGCTTTAACGCGAGGTCGCGAAGCTGTACGCCGACTATGCCGACCTCCGCCTCGGCGATCGAGCGCGGCAGATGCGCAACAACGCCCTTGGCCACGCCGCCCTTGTACTCGCCGAGGTCCCTGAGCTCGTAGCATTCCGGCTTCTTCGCCTCGTCATACGGCCAGACGCGCAGCTTAACGACGCCACCCGCGGCGGGATAGAAGCCGCACTGGTCGATTTCCGCCTCGACGTGTGCCCCCATTCGGCGCAGTTCGGGAAGGTAGGTTTCGACAAAGAAGTCCCAGACAGGCGCGAACGGCACATGCGTGCCGCCGGTGATCGTGACGGTAGAGGGCTTGTCGGCCTTCAGCAGAACGGGGATAACCGTCTGCACGACAAGCGTGACGCTGCCGGCAGTGCCGACGTCGAAGCGGTAGTCGCCGCCCTTGATTGCGCCGGGCACGAACTCCAGTTCGCCCGAGCCGACCTCGATGGCGGATGTCGTTGCGCCGCAAATCGCCGCGGCGGCCTTCACGCACGTCAGGTGCTGGCGCTTCAGCCCCGGCTTCTCGCGTCCTGCGCGGATTTTCTCGATCCGCACCGGCTGCCCGGTGACCGCGCTCAGCGTCAGCGAGGTGCGGAGGACCTGCCCACCGCCCTCGCCCTGCGACCCGTCTATCTCGATGAAGTCTTTCATGCCATTGCCTGCCTGTCAGCCGATGTCAGGCGGACTTTTTTTCTCGTTTGCGTTTCCTGCGCGCGATCTCGGCCTTGGCCTGCTTGCCATATTCGCCATCGCTGGCAGCTGCCTCGGCGAGCTTCTCTGAGTTGAGCCCGCGCATATATCTTTTTATGCTCAATGTGTGCATTTGCTTTCTCCTTTTTGTTGACGTTTACCGCCTGCAAATCTGCACAAACCGTGCCAACACGGAATTCGCAGATTTTAAATGGTGCACGTCTTTTCAGAACAATATAAAATTATAGTTCCTATCTCACTGTATAGACATTGATAATGCAATATGATACAATGCGCGCCATGAAGACTATTGCCATATCCGTTCTCGGAACGCAGAAGGACGCACACGGCGGGGCAGGTCCCGCCCGTTGGGGCACGTGGAGGCCGACGATCGGACTCGTCCAGCAGGAGAGCCTTCCCATTGACGAACTGCACCTGATCCTCAACAAGGAGTTCATGCCTCTGGCGGAGCGCGTGAAAGCGGACATCAACAGCGTCTCGCCGGAGACGAAGGTCGTCTTTGACATAGTGCAGCTAAAGGATCCCTGGGACTTCGAGGAGGTGTACGGCAAGTTCTACGACTACGCGAAGTCACCCTGCTTCCACAAAGAGAGAACTAACTACTACATCCACATCTCCACCGGCTCGCATGTGGAGCAGATATGCCTGTTCCTCCTCGCGGAGTCGCGTCACCTCGCGGCAAAACTGGTGCAGACATCGCCTAAAGAGGGACATGTGCGCCATTCGCGGGACCCCAAGGGCACAATCAGCGTCATTGATCTCGACCTTTCGCGCTACGACAAGCTCGCTAAGCGCTTTGAGCTGGAGAGACAGGACGACCTCTCGTTCCTGAAGCAGGGGATTGACACCAAGAACTCCGCCTTCAACAAGCTCATCGAGACGATCGAACGCGTAGCCGTTCGTTCTGCGGCGCCGATTCTGCTGACCGGCCCAACAGGCGCGGGGAAAAGCCAGCTTGCAAGGCAGATATATCTTCTCAAGAAGCAGTCCGGCAAGGTCAAGGGCGCGTTTGTCGCGGTCAACTGCGCAACGCTTGGCGGAGACCTCGCGAAGTCTGCGCTTTTCGGGCACAAGAAAGGCGCGTATTCGGGTGCGGGCGCAGACCATGACGGATTCCTCAAGGAGGCAGATGGCGGCATTGTGTTCCTCGACGAGATTGGAGAGCTGCCGCTTGAGGCGCAAGCGATGCTGCTAAAGGCCATAGAGGAGAAGTGCTTTCGTCCGCTTGGCGCGGCAAAGGACGAGCACAGCGACTTTCAGCTCATCTGCGGCACCAACCGCGACCTGGCGCTTGACGTGTCTGACGGGAGGTTCAGGGACGATCTTCTTTCGCGAATCAATCTCTGGAGCTTCAGCCTGCCCGGGCTCGCCGAACGGCGGGAGGACATAGAGCCAAACCTTACATACGAGCTTGCGCGGTTCTCGGAGAAGTCAGGCAAGCACATCTCTTTCAGCAAGGAAGCGCGCAAGCGTTTCATGGACTTTGCACTTTCCCCGTCCAACCGCTGGCCGGGCAATTTCCGCGACCTGAACGCCATGATAGTCAGGATGGCGACGCTCTCGGACGGCGGACGCATAACGGAAGAAGTCGTGCTGGACGAAATTGCACGGTTTTCTCCCGCCGCGCGCACATGCACGACGTCGCAGGCAGACTCCATCGCCGACAGGGATCTTTCGGCCATCCTGGGCAAGGACTATGCCGAGAGGTTTGACGATTTCGACCTTGTGCAGTTTTCCCACGTCGTCGCGGTCTGCCGTGCGTCGGACACTGCGGCAGATGCAGCCAAGAAGCTGTTCGCCGTTTCGCGCAAGGCAAAGAAGTCGAACAACGACTCCGACCGGCTTGCCAAGTACCTTTCCCGTTTCGGCGTCAAGTTCAAGGACGTGACATGGACTGCGAGGCAACCCGGCCGACAATGAGCGCGATAGCTGAAAACTACGCGGCCTGGTCAACGAGCTTTATCGCCTTCCACCTGCCGCGGCGCCAGCGGATGAAGGAGCCTACGAACAGCACCGCCACGTAGGCGACCGTCGTCGTCCAGAGTAGCGGCATCGTGAAGCTTGTCTTCGAGACGATCCATACGAGCGGCATCCACACGCCGAATGCGCAGAAGGTCATCCACGCCATGACGAACTTCGTGTCGCCCGCGCCGCGCAGCGCCCCGCAGAGCACCGTGTCAACGGCGTCCAGCACGAGATAGCAGCCCATCAGCAGGAAGAGCTTGAGCCCGAGCGAGAGGAATTCCCCCGCCTGGGTTGGGTCAGGCGGCGCGAACACGGAGAGCACCGGGCGGCAGAGGAGAAGCGCCGCGAGCGCAAATGCGGCTGCGACCGCCACCGCCAAAAGCACTGTGCGCCTCGCGTCGGCCGCGGCGGCCGCGTTGTCGCCACGGCCTCGCGCCTGGCCGACGAGCGTCTGGGCTGCCAGCGCGAACCCCTCCATCGGAGCGTAGAGGAGGTAGTTCACGGTGAAGACGGCGTTTGACACGGCGAATTCAAGGTCGCCGACTTTTTCGGTTACGAAGACGAACGCCGTGAACGAGAGCATGCTGAGGACGTTGTAGGCACCGGACGGCACCCCGAAGCGCAGCACCCGCAGGACGAGGCGCGCGGCAGATTCTGTCGCCTCGCCGCCGCCGTCGCGCCGGATGTCTCTGACGGCGCAAGCCGTAAGCCACAGCCACTGCACGGCCATCGAGAAGACCGTCGCGTAGGCCGCCCCCGCGATCCCGAGCCTCGGGAGCCCGCACCACCCGAAGATGAGGAAGGGGTCGAGGACGATGTTGATGACGTTCGCGAGGAGGTTCGCCCAGAATACTATCCTCGTGCGCCCGCGCCCAGTGAAGTAGGCGGCCGCCGCCATCTGCGCACAGACGAAGAAGCCGCCAAAGAGGCATATGCCGCAGTATTCGCGCTCAAGCGCAAGTAGCTCCGCCGCCGGCGCTGTCGCGGAGAGTATCCAGGTCGCGGCAGGGACGAGGGCGGCGACAATCGCGCCCGATGCAAGGGCGATCAGCGACGCTGCGCGAAAGCTCGTCGCGCACATCGCCGGGTTCTTCGCCCCGTGGTACTGCGCCACGAAGACGCCGGAGTAGGCGACTATGGCCTGGAAGAAGCCCGTGAACACCCACGCAAGGGTAGATGCGGGCAGCACTGCCTCGAACGCCGCCATGGAGTGGCCGGCGAGATATGCGCGGTCGATGAACTGCATGACCGCGTTGTTGATCATGCCAAGGGCCAGCGGCCAGGAAAGCTTCAGTATGTCGATGTACGCCCTCATGGGCGGAGGCAGAGGCGGTATATGGCCTCCACGTCTGCTTCGGCGAGGGGCATGAAGCCTCCGAGCGTGTTGCCGTTTAGGTTGAGGGTCTTGACGAGAAGGGGGATGTCTTCCTCTTTTGCGCCAAGCTCCGCGAACGTCAGCGGCAGTCCGAGCGACTTGAGCCAGCTGCGGAACGCCGCGATTCCCGCGAGCGCCGCGGCCTCGTCGGATTCGCCGCGCCCGACGCCGAAGACATTCCTCGCGAAGCGGGCGAAGCGCGCGTCGTCGGCCTTGTGCACGTAGGTCATCCACGCCGGCATCACGACGGCGAGACCTGCGCCGTGGGCGCAGTCGTAGAGAGCGGAAAGCTCGTGCTCGATGCCGTGGCTCGCCCAGTCCTGCACGCGCCCGGCTCCGCATATGTCGTTGTGCGCGAGCGTCCCCGCCCACATTATGTTCGCCCGCGCCTGGTAGTCGCGGGGGTTCGCCATTGCCTTCGCGCTTTCCTCGACCACCGTGCGCATAACCGCTTCGCAGAGGTTGTCGGAGAGGGTGACGTCGGCCGTAGGCGTGAAATACCTCTCGCAGAGGTGCGCGAACATGTCGGCGAGGCCGCACGCCGTCTGGAATGGGGGCAGGCTCATCGTAAGCTCGGGGTTCATCACGGCGAACCTGGGCCGCAGGATGTCGCCGCCTGCCGCGCGCTTGAGGTTTTCCGGCTCGAGGTTTATTACGCTGTTGGTCGAGCCCTCGCTGCCTGCCGCGGCGATCGTAAGCACTACTCCGACGGGCAACGCGGCGGGGATCACCGGCTTAACCTTCACTTCGCGCCCGACGTAGAACTGCCGCCACTCGCCGCCGTTCGCCGCGCCTATGGCAATCGCCTTCGAGGAGTCGATCACGCTGCCGCCGCCGACGGCGAGGAGGAAATCGACTTTCTCGGCCAATGCGAGGCGGACGCCCTCTTCCACGAGCGAGCTGCGAGGGTTGGGCTTGACGCCGCCGAGCTCGATGAAGGCGACCCCGGCTTCAGAGAGAGACGCCTTTACTCTGTCTATCAGCCCGCTTCTCACTGCGCTGCCGCCGCCGTAGTGCAGAAGCGCCTTGCCGCCGCCGAAGCGCCGCACGAGCTCTCCGGTGCGCGATTCCTTGCCCTTGCCGAACGCGATGTATGTCGGCGACCAGTAGTTGAAGTCTGTCATCCTGCCTCCTTGACGTATGGTTGACGCCGATTATAGCAAAATGTCCGCGCCCGTGTCCATTGCCGCCGGAGAGATTTCCGTAAATTGCAATTCTTGCGTATTGATGAAAATGGCTGATATTTGGTATAATTTACATTGGAGGAAAACAATGAACAAGGCAATAATCACCGTAGTCGGCAAGGACACCGTCGGCATCATCGCCAAGACAAGCGCGTATCTCGCGAAAAACGCGATAAACATTCTCGACATATCCCAGACCGTAGTAGGCGGGTATTTCAACATGATGATGATCGTCGATGCCTCGGCGTGCGCCAAGCCTTTCGAGAAGGTCGGCGGCGAGCTTGCGAAGCTCGGCGACGGGATGGGGCTCAAGATCCGCTGCCAGAAGAGCGAGATCTTCGAGAAGATGCACAGGGTCTGATAGCGGGCTACGGCGATGATAAACATATCAGAAGTCATTGAGACGAACAAGATGATTCTCGAGGAGAATCTCGACGTGAGGACCATCACGATGGGAATCTCCCTCCTCGACTGCGCCGACTCGTCGCTCGCGAAGACCTGCGACAACGTCTACGGCAAGCTGATGCGCTACGCGAAGGACCTCGTGAAGACCGGCGACGAGATCGGCCGCGACTTCGGAGTGCCGATCGTGAACAAGCGCGTTTCCATCACCCCGGCCGCCATCGTGGGTTCCGCGTGCTGCCGCAAGCCGGGCGACTTCGTCCGCCTCGCGAAGACGCTCGACCGCGCGGCGAAGCGACTTGGCGTCAATTTCATAGGCGGCTATTCGGCCGTCGTCTCCAAGGGGATGACGCCTGCCGACGAGCTTCTAATCCACTCGATCCCGGATGCGCTTTCGGAGACGGAGCACATATGCTCATCCGTAAACGTCGGCTCGACCAAGACGGGCATCGACATGGACGCCGTCAGGCTCATGGGCGAGATCGTTAAGAAGACCGCGGCCAAGACGAAGAGCCGCGACTCGATTGGCTGCGCCAAGCTCGTCGTCCTCTGCAACGCCCCTGACGACAATCCGTTCATGGCGGGGGCGTTCCACGGCGTCACCGAGGGCGACGTCGTCGTGAACGTGGGCGTCTCGGGGCCGGGAGTCGTGAACTACGTGCTCGGCCGCTCCTGCCGCGGCGTTTCGTTCGAAGTCCTTTGCGAGACCATAAAGAAGACGGCTTTCAAGATAACCCGCGTCGGGCAGCTTGTCGCGCAGGAGGCGTCGAAGCGCCTTGGCGTGCCGTTCGGCATCATCGACCTCTCCCTCGCGCCGACTCCGGCGATAGGCGATTCAGTCGCCGACATCCTAAAGGAAATCGGCCTTGAGCATCCAGGCGCGCCAGGGACCACCGCCGCGCTTGCGCTTCTCAACGACCAGGTGAAGAAGGGCGGAGTCATGGCGAGCTCCTATGTCGGCGGGCTTTCCGGCGCCTTCATTCCCGTCTCCGAGGACCAGGGCATGATCGACGCCGTGAACGCAGGCGCCCTCACGATAGAGAAGCTTGAGGCGATGACGTGCGTCTGCTCGGTCGGCCTCGACATGATCGCGGTCCCCGGCGACACCCCGGCGAGCACGATTTCAGGCATCATCGCCGACGAGGCGGCTATAGGCATGGTCAACCAGAAGACGACCGCCGTGAGGATAATACCCGTCGCTGGCAAGCGCGAGGGCGACACCGTCGAGTTCGGCGGGCTCCTCGGGCGCGCGCCCGTGATGGGAGTCTCGCGCTTCTCGTGCGAGAAGTTCATCGCCCGCAAGGGGCGCATCCCGGCTCCAATCCACAGCTTCAAGAACTAAAAGCGCTATAATCAAGTCATATGGCAGAGAAACGCAGAATAGTCGTCACAAGCGCGCTTCCGTACGCAAACGGCGACATACACATAGGTCACCTTGTCGAATACCTCCAGACGGACTTCTTCGTCCGCTACCAGAAGTTGCGCGGAAACGAGTGCGTATACGTCTGCGCAGACGACACGCACGGCACGCCCGTGATGATACGCGCGCGCAAGGAGGGCGTTTCGCCGGAAGAGCTGATCGCGAGGATGCACGCAATCCACCTCAAGGACTTCACAGACTTCCAGATATCCTTCGACAACTACTACACCACGAATTCGCCGGAGAACAGGGAGTTTTCCGAGAGGTTCTTCGCGGCGATGGAGAAGTCGGGCGGCATTACGAAGAAGACCTCGCCGCAGCTTTATTGCGAGCACTGCAAGATGTTCCTGCCGGACAGGTTCGTGAAGGGCGCCTGCCCGAAGTGCGGTGCCGAGAACCAGTACGGCGACAGCTGCGACCGCTGCGGCTCCACCTACGGCGCGGAGGAGCTTGGAAGCCCCAAGTGCACCACGTGCGGCGCGACGCCCGTCGTGAAGGACTCGGAGCACCTCTATTTCGAGCTCGAGCCCCAGCACGCCTATCTTGAAAAGTGGATCCCCGGGCATACGACGAGCGACGTCTCGAACAAGCTCCTCGAGTGGTTTGCGGAGCCCCTGCGCGGCTGGTGCATTTCGCGCGACGCGCCGTATTTCGGCTTCGAGATCCCGGGGCACGCGGGAAAGTTCTTCTACGTCTGGGTCGATGCCCCGATCGGATACCTTGCCTCGCTTAGGAACTGGTGCGAGAGGAATGGCCAGAAGTTCGAGGACTGGTGGCAGAATCCGGCGGCCGAGCGCTATCACTTCATCGGCAAGGACATAATACGCTTCCACTGCCTTTTCTGGCCGGGAATGCTGAACGTCGCCGGCTTTGAACAGCCCAACAAGATATTCGTGCACGGCTTCCTCACCGTCAACGGCGAGAAGATGTCCAAGTCGAAGGGCACGTTCGTGAACGCCCGCACGTATCTCGACCACCTGCCTCCCGAGGCCCTGCGCTACTACTACGCGGCCAAGCTCGGAGGCACGACCGACGACATGGATCTCAACCTCGCGGATTTCGTCCAGCGCGTCAATTCCGACCTCGTCGGCAAGATCACCAACATAGCCTCTCGTTCCGCGCAGATGCTCCAGAAGCGGCTTGAGGGGAGGCTTGCCTCGCTTGCTGGCTGCGAAGAGGAGCTTGGCCTCCTCGACAAGCTGCGCAAGGCTGGCGATGCTATCGCCCTCAACTACGAAAACCGCCGCTTCAACCAGGTCGTGGTGGAAATCTGCCGCCTTGCCGACGCCGCGAACGAGTATTTCGACCGCAAGGAGCCGTGGAAGACGGTGAAGACCGACGCCGAGTCCGCGCGAATTGCGCTTACTGCGGCGCTCAACGCCTTCCGCGTGATTGCAATATACTTAAAGCCTATCCTTCCCGCGTATGCCGAGAGGGCGATGAAGCTCTTTGGCGAGACGGAGTGGACCTGGGAGTCGCGCAATGCGTCGATAGAGGGCGCCGTCCTCGGGCCCTACGAGTATCTTGCAAGCCGCATCGACTCGGCGCAGGTGGACGCAATGATAGCGGCCGCCGCCGAGAAGCCTGCGGAGACGGGCGAGGTCGCGCACGAGAGCCGGGCGAGCAAGAACAAGAAGGCCGCCGCGGAGCCGCAGGCCGCGGAAGCGCCGCCCTTGAAGGCCGAGGTCGCGTTCCCCGATTTCGAGAAGCTCGATCTCAGGGTCGGCGTCGTGGAGAGCTGCGAGATCGTCCCCAAGAGCTCGAAGCTCCTCAAGTTCGTCCTTGACGCAGGCTCTCTCGGGAAGCGCACGATCTTCTCGGGCATCCGCCAGGCGTATCCCGAGCCGGAGAAGCTTGTCGGCAGGGAAGTCGTGTTCGTCGCCAACCTCGCGCCGCGCAAGATGTCGGTCGGAGTGTCGGAGGGCATGATACTTTTCGCAGGCGAGCCGGGAACCTGCGGCGGCGTAGTCGCGCCGGATTCGCCCGCAGGCGGAGGGACGCCGGTCACCTGATGGCATGAGCGCACTCTCAATAGCGATTATCGTAGCCTGGTCGGCCGCCGCGGTCGGATTGGCATGGTATTTCGCGTCGATTGCGGGCGATGTCACCTACGTCACCCTCGCCGACGGCCGTCGGCAGGAGAGGTCGCTGCCCGTAGTCTTCAAGGCGCTCTTGCCTTTCGCCCCCAACCTCTTCCCTCTGGTGCGCAGGCCGATGTTCCGGGGGGCCGTGGACCATGCGACGACCCTTTTGGTGCAGGGCGGCTACGAGGGGCTTCTTTCGGGAGAGGAGTTCGTCGCGCTGAAGCTGATGTTGCTGTGGATATTCCCCGACGTCTGGCTTTACCGCGCGGTGCGCCGCCGGCACTTCTCGATCCAGCTTTCGCTGCCGTTCGTCCTCGACATACTGACTCTCAGCGTAGAGGCGGGGATGGATTTCATAAGCGCTCTCCAGCGCAACTGCAAGTCGCGTAAGCTCGACCCCCTGAACGAAGAGCTCCTTCGCATGACAAAGGAGATCCAGGTGGGCTCCTCTCGGCGAGACGCGCTGCGGGCCATGGCCGACCGCGTCGGGCAGAGGGACCTCAAGTCTGTCGCCTTCGCGCTCATCCAGGCCGACGAGCTCGGGGTTTCCATCGGCGCAATGCTGAGGATACAGTCCGAGCAGCTTAGGGCCAGGCGGTTCGACCGCGCGGAGAAGCTTGCCGCGGAAGCCCCGGTGAAGATGCTTGGCCCTCTTATGCTTTGCATATTCCCGGCTGTGTTCCTGATTCTTCTCGGGCCTGTTGTGTCGCAAGTGCTGAAAGGAATGTTCTGATGTCAAAAAGACCGGAGATCGTCATAGAGGATGGCCCTCTCGTCGGCCGCCGCTTCGCAATCAAGGAGGGGGGGCTGAGGCTTGGAAGATCCTCTTCAAACGACATACCCATACCGGACGAGGAGCTTTCCCGCAACCACTGCCTTTTCGAGACGGATGGCGAGAGCGGAATCAGCCTCACCGATCTTGCAAGCGCGAACGGCACCATCCTCAACGGCGTCGCCCTCGGCAATTCGCCGGCGATCCTGAAAGAGGGGGACGTAATAGTCGTCGGCTCGACTACGTTGCGCATATGCGCTCCGCAGGCTGTCAAGGACGTTGATCTCGGGTTGGGCGGCGATGGCGGCGCGCGTGGCAATCAGGCGGCTGACGTCGTCGCGAAGAAGCGCTCACCTCTCGCAGGCGTCCTTTGGGCGGTCGCCGCCTTGGCGGTCGCGGCGGCGATAGCGGTCATCCTCACGGCGCCAACTGGCGACGAGGAGCCGCCCCCTGCATCTCCGGTCATCAAGGAGCCGGAGCTGAGGGAGGTGCGCTATGAAAGGGTCCAGGCCGACTCAAACGGGATATTCGTGTATCTCATGACGCTTTCCCTGGACGGAGTGCTGACGGTCAGGATCGACGACGTGCCGAAGGAAAACCGCCATAACGTCAAGAGCGCTCCGCTTTCCGACGAGGCCAGGGCGGAACTCGGCGAGATCCTCGCATTTCGCAGGCTCAAGGACATCGACCGCGAATACGCCGGAGTCGAGCCGGATCCGCCTGCGCTCGACAGCTGGGATCTCAAGGTTGTATATGACAGGCATTCGAGGCGCATACGCATAACGAACACGCAGGAGCCCGAGGCGTTTCGCGCAATCCGCGAGAAGCTCGAGGCCTTCTCCAAGTCGGAGCTTGGCATCTGGGCCATCCAGTACCCTCGCGAGAAGCTTATAGAGCTGGCGAGGCAGTCCCTGGAAGTGGGCAATGCCAAGTGGGAAGATCGCGACGTGAACTACGGCAACCTTGCGGCCGCCATCGCGGCGTACAAGGAGGCCGTGTTCTATCTTGAGACGGTCAATCCCAAGCCAGACATAGGGGCCGAGGCCCTTGAGGGCGTGAGAAGGGCGTCCGAAGAGCTTGACAAACGCTATGCCGACCAGCGTTTCCGCGCCGACAAGGCGCTTAACCTCTCGCAGTGGGAGTCTGCGAAAGCGGAGCTCCAGGTTCTCCTCGAAATGGTTCCCGACCGTCGGGACGACCGCAACCGCGATGCCCGCTCGAAGCTCCTTTCCGCGGAAAACAACCTGAAAAAGAAGGGAGGCCGGTGATGATCGCGAGACTTGCGCTTTCGGCGGCTGCCATTGCCGTATTCGCGCTTTTTGCGTCGGGCGAGGAAAGCGCACCCACGAGGGTTTCCATCAAAAGCCAGCCGGAGGGAGCGACTGTCATCGTTGACGGGCGCGACCGCGGGACTACGCCGACCATTCTCTTCGACCTCGCGCCGGGGCGGCACCATGTGAAGTTCCGCCTTGCGGGCTACGAGGAGCGCGACCGCTTCTTCGACGCGGCCCCGGGCGTGCTCGTGGAGAAGCACGAGGTCCTTGTCGAGGAGAAGGGGCTTTTGCTCCTCAGGAGCGAGCCGGAAGGGTGCAATATCGCGGTAGATGGAGTGTCCGTAGGGAAGACTCCGCGCCTCATAACGAATCTCGCCGCGAAAGACACGTATTCGGTCCGCCTTACGAAGGCGGGCTACCAGCCGCTTACGATATCCGTCAAGTTCAATGGCCGCGAGCCGCTTGTCCGCATGGAGTCGCTTGTGCTCGATTCCGGGGTCGTGAACATCCTTTCCGATCCGTCTGGCGCCGAGGTCTCGGTGAACGACGTCGTGCGCGGCAAGACCCCCATCCTTGTAAGGGGCGTGCCGAAGGGCCGGGCGATGGTGAAGTTCAAGCTCCCCGGGTTCAAGGACGAAGTGCGGGAGATAGCCATGAAGGCCGGCGACCAGCAGACTCTCTCCATAGCCATGACGGCGCTGCCGGGGACCCTCAACCTCATGTCCGTCCCGGAAGGGGCGTCGTTCTACGTCAACGACAAGGCATACGGGCGCGGGCCCGTCGCGATTCCCTCTCTCGCTCCCGGCGAGTACACCGTAAGGGCGGAAATGGCAGGATACGGCACCATGACGCGCACGGTGACGATCGGCAACGGCGAATCGGCGCGCGAGGAGTTCAAGATGTCCAACGTAATGGGCAAGCTCGAGCTGCGCACGTCGCCGCCTGACGTCCAGGTGGTTGTCGATGGGCGCGTCGTGGGCACCACCAAGTCGTCAGATCCCAACGCCGAGTTCAGCGACGGCTTCCTTGTGGAGAATCTCCTTGAGGGCGAGCATCGGCTCGTCTTGAGGAGGTCCGGCTACGCGGAGCTTGTCCGTCATCCGTCCATACAGAGCTCAAAGACCGTCAAGCACAGCTTCCGCCTTCGCAGGGTCTTCGTACCCGACGTGGAGATAATCACCGCCAGGGGGACTTACCAGGGCGTTCTTGTCAACGTCACTCCGGAGTATGTAGTCGTGGAAGTCTCGCTCGGCATCACGAGAAGCTTTCCGCGCTCCGAGATCCGCAAGATGAACACTCTCGGCGAGAAGAAGTGAAGTCCAGGCTGGATCTTCTCCTTGTAGAAAAGGGCCTTGCGAGCTCGCGGACGCGTGCGCAGGCTCTCGTCATGGAGGGAAAGGTTCGCGTCGCGGGGCAGGTGGAGACGAAGTCCTCAAGGCTCTTGGACGCCGATGCCGACGTAACGGTGGAGTCTCCGCCTCGTTTCGTCTCACGCGGCGGCGAGAAGCTGGAGGGGGCGTTTGCGCTGTGGGGCATGGATGTCGCAGGATTGGACTGCATTGACGTCGGCTCTTCCACCGGTGGCTTTACGGACTGCCTTTTGCAGCATGGCGCGGCGTTTGTCATGGCTGTTGACGTAGGGACGAACCAGCTCGCCTATTCGCTGCGCACCGATCCGCGCGTCTGGGTGAAGGAGAACTTCAACGCGAGGTTCATGAAGCCTTCGGACTTGCCGCGAGCCCCGGAGTTCGCCGTGACCGACGTCTCGTTCATTTCCCTTAGGCTCATCCTCCCTCCGATAGTCGAAGTGCTCAAGCCCGGCGGCAGGATAGTGGCGCTCATAAAGCCCCAGTTCGAGGTGGGGCGAGGAGGTGCGCCGGGAGGGCTCGTCCGCGACGAGGCGCTTAGGATTGCCGCGAGGGACGGGATTGCCGCGTTTGCGGAAAAAGATCTCGGACTTGAGCCTCTTGGGCTTGCGGAGTCGCCCGTGAGGGGCAGGGAAATGGGAAACATAGAGTATCTTTCATACTGGAGAAAGGCATAGCCTGATGGAGAACGATGGGGCTGTGAAGGGGTGCCGCGTCATGGGCATCGTCAATGTGACGCCGGATTCGTTTTCAGACGGCGGGCGCTTCGTTGATCCTGAGGCCGCCATCAGGCGAGCCGTCACGATAGTCGAGGACGGTGCGGACATAATAGACATCGGCGGGGAATCGACGCGCCCCGGCTCAACGCCAGTTTCGTGGGAAGAGGAGTGGTCGCGAGTTGAGCCTGTTTTGCGGGGCCTGTCCCCAATTGTCGCGGGGTCTGTCCCCATTTCGATAGACACTTATCATCCCGAGACGGCGGAGCGAGCCGTTTCGCTCGGTGCGACAATTGTAAACTGCGTATATCCCGAGCCGATATTGGATATGTTGCAGATTTGCGCGAAAAACGGCGCAGAACTTGTCATTCCGGCAAAATCTTTGGGGTCTGTCCCCAAGTCTTTGGGGTCTGTCCCCATCTATCTTGACCCGATGGTCGGCTTTGGGACGACTCGCGAGGAGGACCTCGCTCTCCTGCGGTCGGTGCGGGAGCTCTCTCAAAAGGGGCGCGTCCTCGTCGGGGCGAGCCGCAAGCGGATCGTGCGCGCGCTTGCAGGGGAGGAATCCACGGCGACTCTTCTCGGCGGCGACATCGCAATCGCGATCTGGTGCGCGGCGAATGGCGCGAGCGTCGTCAGGGTGCACGACGTCAGGGAGGTCGCCCAGGCTTTGCGGGTATATCGGAAAATATGATATACTACGCACAATGTAATCCGGGTGCGGGGCGCGAGGTGCGCCTTAGCTGAGAAATACCGGCAAACCTGAACGGGGTAATGCCCGCGTAGGAAAGAAAGGAAGAGTAAAATGGCTGAGAATGCCGTAATGGAAGAGGTCATCTCCGGCGCGATCGTCCGGAGATATTTTGACAAGCTAAAGGACAACCTGGCGGTCGATGTCGCCATCGTCGGGGCGGGGCCGAGCGGCCTTGTCGCGGCGCGCGACTTGGCCCTCAAGGGCTACAAGGTCGCGGTTTACGAATCCAAGCTCGCGCCAGGCGGCGGAACTTGGGGCGGCGGAATGCTCATGAACGAGGTTACGGTCCAGGCCGACGCGGCGGAGATCCTCCACGAGTTCGGCATCACTACCGTTCCTTACGAGGGGCCGTATCATACCGTCGATTCAGTTGAGCTCGCCTCTGGCCTCATATTTGGCGCCCGCAAGGCGGGGGCGACGATTTTCAACACGGTGCGTGTAGAGGACATCGTCATCCACGACGGCGTCGTCTGCGGCGTCGTCATCAACTGGAATCCAGTCGCGCGGCTTGAGATGCACGTAGATCCAATCGTCGTCACGGCCCGCGCCGTTCTCGACGGCACCGGGCACCCAAGCGAGATCATCAACAAGGCCGTCCACAAGGCCGGAGTTAAGATCGACTCGCCTACTGGCGGCATCCTCGGCGAGAAGCCGATGTGGATGGAGGACGGCGAGCGGACGACAGTCCTCAACACCAAGCGCCTCTATCCGGGCCTCTACGCCTCGGGCATGGCTGCGAACAACGTCCAGGGCGGCTTCCGCATGGGGCCGATTTTCGGCGGGATGTTCAAGAGCGGGCGCCTCGTCGCCAAGATCATCGCGGAGGACCTCGGCGCTAAATGACCGACTTCGGCCTCTATCTCGTGATGACGAATCCCGTCGTCGGCTACGAGCGCTGCTGCGAGGCGGCGGTAAAGGCCGGCGTCGGGATCGTCCAGTTGAGGATGAAGGACGCTCCACGCGGCGAAATCGTCTCGGTGGCGCGGTCGCTTCGCTCGATAACGGCGGGCACCAATACGCTTTTCATAGTGAACGACGATCCGTCCATCGCCGCCGAAGCTGAGGCGGACGGCGTTCATGTCGGGCAGTCGGACATGCCAGTCGCCGAGGTGCGCCGCATTTATCCGTCGCTCGGCATCGTAGGCAAGTCTACGCATTCGCTTGAGCAGGCTGTCGCCGCTATGGACGAGCGGCCAGACTACATCGGCGTGGGGCCGGTGTGGGCGACTCCGACAAAGAAGATCCCCGATCCTGTGCTTGGCGTTGAAGAGGCCGCGAAGATGATGCGCTCTGCCAAATGCCCTGCCGTCGCAATTGGCGGCGTAACCGACGTCGGCAAGGCGAGGGAGCTTGTCGCGGCCGGTTTTGTGAATTTCGCGGTGGTGAGGG
>Ga0310690_10003114_pt1 | contig 25499 bp, 18 predicted proteins | sample AusTroGonzalo_MG_2_FD_207661 | JGI IMG/M metagenome (GOLD analysis project Ga0310690, IMG submission 207661) | Bovine rumen microbial communities from tropical cattle in Woodstock, Queensland, Australia - Gonzalo_04 (v2) (version 2) | ecosystem: Host-associated > Mammals > Digestive system >... | reverse complement strand
ATCAGTTGGGTGGCATATCTCATTGCGGCTGTCGTCACTATCTCACTCCTGCTGCTCTTCTTTTTCTGGGCGCGCCGTGAAAACAAAACAACCCATTAATACCTGTCACTCATGATTAACACTGCTGCTTTTGTCATCTCGTCGCCGGACGTTTCGATGTGTCCGAAAAGCCTTTTGCCCGAATATGCCTTCATCGGCAGGAGCAATGTCGGCAAGTCCTCGCTCATCAACATGCTCTGCCATAGTCCGCGCCTCGCCAAGACAAGTCAAAAACCCGGCAAGACGCTGCTTATCAACCATTTCTTGATTAACGGCTCATGGCATTTGGTGGACTTGCCCGGCTACGGCTTTGCGCAGACGGGGCAGAAGCAGAGGCAGCAGCTTAAAACCATGATTGAGCGTTACTGTCTGCTGCGCGAACCTCTTGTCTCGCTCTTTGTGCTGATTGACAGCCGCTTGAAGCCGCAGACCATCGACTTGGAGTTCATGCAGTGGCTCGGCGAGAACGAGGTGCCGTTTGCCATCGTCTTCACCAAGACCGACAAACTCGGCAAAGAGAAACTGGCGGAGAACATCAGCAATTACAAGCAGATACTGCTTGAGACATGGGAGGAGTTGCCGCCGGTATTCCTGACATCGGCCGAAAAGAACAGAGGCGGAGACGAACTCACCGCCTATATCGAGGAACTGAACTCTACCATCGCAGACAGGAATATCTGAGCCATGATTTGGGACGACAACGACGACATACTCCTTGTCCGCTGCAACAACGACCGCCGCGCCGTGCAGCATGCGCTTGACGACTGCCGCGAGGAACGCCGCCCTTATGTTTTTCTTACAAACACCATGCGCGAAATCCTCAGTCTCAACCGCATCCTGGTGCCCGTCACCATGCTTGAGGAGGAGGTCTATAAGGCGGAGATATGCACCTACCTCGCCCGTAAGACAGGCGCGCGAATACTGCTTCTGCCCGCCGCCGACTATGGTTCGCACGCGAAAAACAACACGAACCGCATCATCTCGCACATCACAAAAGTGCGGGAAAGGACAGGCGAGGACATCACTTTCGAGGTCTTGGAGGCGAGGAAAAACAGTTTTCGTCTGACGGACGAGTGCGTGGAACGGCAGCGTGATTTCGGGCATCAGTTGCTCCTGCTCACTGCCAGCCGCGAGTACGGGCTTGACGACATCATCTTCGGTCCGCCGGAACGCCGGGCCATCCGCCGCAGTCAGGTCCCTGTCATGCTCGTCAATCCCCGTGACGACCTTTTCTCTCTCTGTGACTGAACCGTTATTCCGCGGCCGAAAACGGGTGATTAACGGGTGATTAACGGGTGATTCGGCAGAGAAGAGGAGCCCACTCGTAGAGACGGTATGTGTACCATCTCTTTTGCATACTGTCTCTTTGCATACCCTTTCTTTTTGTCAGATATTGGAAATCGCTGTTGAATAATCCGCTGCACATTTCTGCACTTTTTTGCACTTCTCGGCTGCACTTTTCTGCACTTCTCTGCACTTTTGTGCAATAATACTGCATTCTTCTGCACTTTTTTGGTGTTTTCTTTTTCCCGATGTATCTTTGCATCGTCTTTTTGTTCACGGATACACTGCCGGAAGCCGGAGGAGCGGAGGTCTCTGGTTTCGCAGGAAATGTCGTAAACAGCAAATAACAAGCAACTATGAACCAGAGTTTTGCACATCTTTCTTTTCTATGTTTTCGCTTTTATGCGGTTGTTTTTGAGGGATCCACAGTGGTTAGTACAGTTACCCCCCTATAAAAGGGGGTAACGTAGTACTATACCACAAGCGGTTTTCCCTCAACCGCCGGCCGTTGGTTAGGAGCGCGGCCGGAACGGGATGGCCCTTCTGTGAGACGAGGACAAAGAAACACATAAAGCGAAAAAACTGCAAAACTGAAATAAATCGAGATTATGGCTATTGTTCAGCTTTCCATTCCTTTTGAGGAGATTCATGGCGCTGTGGAACGCAAGGGTATTGTCCATCGCCGGAAGACGTACCGTGATGCGGACGGCCGCATCGTTTCAGCGGGTTGTCAGGAGGCGTATGTGATCCGTCATCCGCGCGATTACAGGAAGAATCCGCCGCGTGGTGCCGAGTTGCGCAACCTGGAGGTTTTCAGTGAGGCGAACCGTCTCACCTCCCTCATCCTCCATGCAGAGGACACACCCTCCGCTGATTCCGCCGCTTCTGCATCTCCCGTCTCCCCTGCCCCTCCTGCCTCACTTGCACCTCAAGACTCACCTGCATCTTCTGACTCACCCGATTTTCGTGCATTATTGGCCTCTTATCGTCTGCGTTTTCAGGCCCAGTTGTGTCGTCCGGATTCGGAAGCGCCGTTTGATTCCCGCACGCATTCCCGTCGCAGGTATCACACGCTTCCCACTTTCATCCGTGCCCTCCTCATCCGCCATCTCCACACCACTCCGCCTTAAGGATGTAAATATACTCTGACTCTGCTTATTATGCATCTCAAAATAAGAAGATGGAAAAGAACAGATTCCCATAGACAAATCCCTTCGTCCCTACTTTGGCAAGTAAACAAAGACTTAACAATGGGCATGATGGGTTGAAAAAAAGCGGAATTTATTTGCATATCCCGCAAAAAAGTTGTACTTTTGCGCCTGTTTGGTAATTTTCTATTATATTATGGAGAAATATATCTCAAGATATTTTTCATTGCTCTTCTTTTCGCTTTGCCGGGGCATGTCCCGTTGAAGGCGGACAACTCCAATTCCCGTTTTGCGACGTATAAACCCATTCCGATGCGTTCCACCTCCGCTATGCCGCTGGCTACAAGCGGCATGGAGATAAGCAGCACGGCGTGGGAGAAACCTGGCACATGGAGCGACCCTGTTGATGACGATGATGAAGGCGGAGGCGGTGGCGGTTACGACAAGCCCGGTAACTGGGACGATCCGTTTGAGGGGGCCAATCCTGAGGATTTGCCTGTCGGTGACGGTCTGCTTCCTCTTTCCGTTTTCCTTGTCGCCTATGCCATTGTGAAAAGGAAAAGACGCAAAGGCCTTATGCCTGAAAACAATTGAGAAAAAACAATATCTTTATGAATTTTAATACATACGAAAATATGAAACAGTTTTTTACTTATTTTTTGGTGTTTGTCTCGACACTCTTGCTTTCAACTTCCCCTGCATGGGCGGATGACGTATATCTCTCGCAGGAACTCACCTTCCGCGCCAATGCCACGACAACGGTCTATCTGACAAAAACTTCCAGTGCCCCTACTGTATCATTTGCTAACCTATTCTTGCAATATAGTACAGACGGAGGTGCAAATTGGGAATCTTTTGGAGCATCTGCTGCAGCCTCAAAACTGACAATTGAAACAGGCGGCACATTACGCCTGCGCCGCAACCCTGAAAATGGTATTAATGCCAACGGATTCGGTTACAATGGTAAGGATGTATATGATCGCCGCTGGTATTTTGTTACATCAGGTGATTACTCTTTGGAAGGCAATATTATGTCGTTGGTGGACGGAAATGATTTTGCCACCAACACAACGATTCCTGCCACGTATGAGTGTTTTAACAGTCTGTTTATTAACAATACGTCTCTCAAGAATATTGACAATCTTCGCCTGCCTGCCACTACTCTGAAAAACCGCTGCTATCGTTCAATGTTTGAGGGATGTACAGGGTTAACCAATATCAGCAATTTCACATTGCCTGATCCAACAACAGCAGACCCATATAGTTACCTGCGCATGTTTTATAACTGTTCAGGACTGACAACTCTGAACGGATTCCGTGTCCCTGACGCTTTGGGAACCTACGCATGCGAAAGCATGTTCTATGGTTGCACGGGACTGACCAATATCAATGGCATCAATTTCGCTGCAGATACACTTAATAGTTATTGCTACAGATATATGTTCCAGGCTTGCACGGGATTGACTTCGGTAATGGACACCTTCCGTGTTTCCGTGATTGCTACAAACAGTTGTGACCAGATGTTTTTAGGTTGTACGAACTTGCGCCAAACACCGGCTATCAAGGTGGATTCGATTGGTACGGCAGGTTGTATCAATATGTTCAAAACCTGCGGTACGACAACTGGAACCGACTCAATGACCGCCGGAGACATCATTGTCAGCAAAGCCATCTACTACCAGGGCTGCCAGACTATGTATGCAGGTAGTACGCGGCTGAGAAACGCTCCCGCCATTAAAGCAGGCAGAATCTTCGGCACAACGGATAAAAACGGTGGATGCCGGTACATGTTTCAAGATCTGACGGGTATTACTTCCGCAGGTGTAATTAACGTTGGCAGATTGGATGCATACGGCTGTAGTTATATGTACACGGGATGCACCAAACTGAAAAGCATACCAAAGATAATAATTGGCGAGTATGGCGGGAGTTTCCCGATGCAGTATATGTTCAATGCCTGCAGCTCTCTCACTTTCGACAGAGATACGCTCTTCTCCAAAGAACTGGCAAGCTACAACTATTACTACATGTTCAGCGGCTGCACGGGCATTACCGATGTATCGGAACTGCACTTGGCTGCCGACACGGTTGCACCATACGCCTATAATGGTATGTTCAACGGCTGTACCGGCATCACCGATATGTGGGACACACTCAGAATATCGGTTATCGGAGACCGCGCGTGCCAAAACATGTTTCTCGGCTGTAACCACATCAAGCACACTCCGACTTTAGTTGTGGACTCTATCGGATTGTTAGGCTGTAATGTTATGTTCAAAAACTGCGGTACTGCTACTGCTGCTGCGGACTCTATGACGGCAGGTGACATCATCGTTAACAAAGCCATCTACAATCAGGGCTGTCAGGATATGTTCAACGGAAGCACCAAACTGAAAAAGACACCTAATGTGTATGCGGAGCGTGTTATGAGTAACAACGCAACGAAGACAGGCGGATGCTATCTGATGTTCAACGGATTGGGCAATGTGCCGCGTATGGGTAAGGTGGATATTAACGAGGTTGATAATTTCGGCTGCGAATATATGTTCAATGCTTGTTCAAAGTTGAAATCCTCTGATACAATAAGTATCGGTACGCTTGGCTCGTGTGGCTTGAGTTATGCATTTACAGGTTGCTCGGCATTGCCTAAGATACCAAAGATAAAGGTTGGTGAATTGGAAGGAGACCGAAATATGCAGTATATGTTCAATGCTTGCACATCTCTCACTTTCGACAACGACACACTGTTCATCAAAGATCTGACAAACAATTGCTACCTCGGTATGTTCACAGGTTGCAACGGACTGACAGACATTGAAGGCCTTCACATTGCTGCCGATACGCTTGCTCCGTATGCGTGCAACGCGATGTTCAGCAGTTGTGCCAACCTGACTTCCGTAAAAGATACACTGCGGTTTAAGGTAATAGGCGACCACAGTTGCTACCAGATGTTCAGCACCTGCAAGAAACTTAACGAAGCACCTGTTATTGTGGCAGATTCAATAGGCGTGGCAGGATGCCAGCAGATGTTTACAACCTGCTACACGGATGCGTCCGTTGGTTTGGAATCGGCAGGCAATATCATAGTAAATAGAGAGATTTCCTCTTTGGGTCTGAATGATATATACGTGGGTTGTAACCGTCTGACCACTGCTCCGAGCGTATTTGCCAAGAGAGTGGGAAGTAATGGAGCAACACAGACAGGCGGCTGCTACAATATGTTCAACAGCCTGAAGATTACTTCAGCCGACTACTTAAAGATTGATACGGTTGATGCCTTCGGCTGCGAAATGATGTACAATAAATGCGCATCACTGGCTGCAATGGACACCATCATAATGGACTCGGTGGGCACACAGGGGTGCTGGAAGATGTTCGACGGTTGTACGGTTCTCACACAGGCTCCGAAGATTAAAGCCGGTGTCATTGGTTACAGAGGCTTGTTCCAGATGTACACAGGGCGCACACCATTTCTCACGTCCGACACAATCTTTGTCCGCCTCATAGGTGAAAATGGCTGCGAACAGATGTTCAACAGCTGCTCAGGACTGACCAAATTACCTTACATAGCTGCCGACTCTATCGGATTGGCAGGATGCCAGAATATGTTCAAAAGTTGCACCGCATTGGATTTCGATAATGACATACTGCCTTGTAGCAAACTTGGTCCGCAGGCATATAGTTACATCTTCAATGGCTGTAACGGTATTACGGACTTGAGCCAGCTCAATTTGCCTGTTACACGCTTGGAGGAAGACTGCTACCAGTTTATGTTCAATAGTTGCTTGGGATTGGTGGATATAAGCACTTTCGTACTGCCCGCAACGGAAATAGCTCCGGGCGCTTACAAAAATATGTTCAATGCCTGCACCAATCTGACAACGGCATGGCCGGTATTCAGTACTTCCATTATTGGCGACTACGGCTGCTACCGTATGTTCAACGGCTGTATCCGGCTTGACCCGGCACCTGCTATCACCGTCGATTCCATCGGTCCCAACGGCTGTCAGCAGATGTTCATCAATTGCTATAACAGCACGACAGCAACCGGTATTCATACTGCAGGCGACATCACTGTAAGCGGCACGGTTGGTGCGCACGGCCTGAACGACATCTATAGCGGCTGCCTCTACCTGACCACTACTCCGATTCTCACTGCCGGCAGCATTATGAGTAATGACGCTGTCAATACCGGCGGTTGCTACCGTATGTACAACGCTCTTACAGGATTGACCTCCGCAGGATATATGCGCGTAGGGACTATCGGCAGTTTCGGCTGCCAGGAGATGTTCCAGGGCTGCACCAACCTCTTGAGCATGGACTCCATAAGAGTCGATTCGGTTGGAACAAAGGGTTGTTACCAGATGTTCAAAACCAATGCCAAGTTCGCTAATTCACCAAAGATTACAGCGGATGTGATAGGTGAGCAGGGGTGCTTACAGTTTTGTAACTGCACCACACTGGTCTCCTCTGACACCATACGCGCACGCAAAGTATATCAGGAAGGCTTGCGCGAGATGTTCAATGCCTGCACCAAACTGGCAGCAAGCCCCTATATAGCTATCGACTCCGTAGGAGAAAGCGGATGCTACCGTATGTTCGGCGGTTGCTATGCAAGTGCATCAGTAGGGCTTCAGACTGCCGACAGCCTTGTCATTGACAAAATAGGCGACTGGGCTTGCGAGAGTATGTTCGAGGGCTGCAAACGCCTCGCAACTATCAACGGTATAAAGAACACCAAGATATACGACCATGGTTGCTATAATATGTTCAAGACTTGCACCGCTCTTGTTGATATAAGCGATTTGGCACTCTCCGCACCGATTATGGGGGCGCACTGCTACGACAATATGTTCAACGGCTGCACGGCACTGACAACTATTATGCCGCGTATCGAAGTCTCCTATATCGGCGAGCAGAGTTGTTACCAGATGTTCAATACTTGTAAGAAACTTGAAGCGGCACCTGAGATTATAGCGGACTCCATTGGTCGTAGAGGGTGTCAGCAGATGTTCGTCAACTGCTCCACCTCTGCCGCTGTAGGCTTAAGTTCGGCAGGCAACATTGTGGTCAATGGCAAGATTGCTTCGCTTGGCCTGAACGATATGTATCTGCAGTGCACGCGCTTGACCACGGCACCGAGTGTCACGGCAGGCAGCATCGAGAGTGACGGTACGGTTAATACAGGTGGCTGTTACCGTATGTTCAACGGTCTTCCCAACCTGACATCCGCAGGCGACTTGAACGTCGGCACTATTGGCACCCTTGCCTGCCAGCAGATGTTCTACAACTGCGCCAAGTTTGCCCACGCACCGAAGATTACTGCTGACATTATCGGCGAAGCGGGATGCTGGCAGATGTTAAGCGGCACCACCAATGCTGCCATCCAAACTGCTGACACCATCCGCGCACGCGAGATACATCAGGAAGGTCTTTGTGAAATGTTCAGCGGCTGCAAGAAACTGAGCGTCAGTCCGTATATTATTACCGACACCATCGGCTACTTGGGCTGCTACCGTATGTTCAACGGCTGCTATACAAGTGGAACGGTAGGTCTGCGCAAAGCGGACAGCATCATTGTCAATAACGCAATCGGCCGTGAGGGATGTGAAGAGATGTTCCTCGGCTGCCAGCGCATGGATACAGCCCGCGCTATCCTCACTCCGAGAATACACGAAGCAGGCTGTAAGAACATGTTCCAGAACTGCTTCGTTGTAGCCACCGCTGCGGATGGTTCACGCTATTCCGAAGGTTTCGGCGACAGTGGCACGCTGCTGCTCGGCGACTCCGCCTGCCATCTGATGTTCAACTCCTGCACACGCCTTGACTCGTGTCCCGACCTCCGCTTCTCAACGGTAGGAGCACACGCTTGCAACAAGATGTTCTACCTCTGCAACGGATTGGATGTCAGTCCCGCTGTCACAGCTGCAAAAGTTAAGGACTACGGCTTCTACCAGATGTTCAACTTCGCCAATACTGCTGACAATGTTGCTCCCGTCGGCTTCGACCATGCACGCGACATCAACATCGGCGAAGTGGGCAACCGTGGATGCTACCAGATGTTCTTCCAGTGCCGTAACCTCTCGGCTGCTCCTAACCTCACTATCAACAAAGTGGGCGACCACGGCTGCTACCAGATGTTCCTTAACGCCTATGCGTTCAAGACGAACTATTACGGAATCAACTCCATCGGCACCTTCAATATTAACGAAATAGGCTCTTACGGCTGTCAGGAGATGTTCAGCGGCTGCAAACGCTTGGATGCTGCACCTGCCATAACTGCGGTCAGCGTCGGTGCTCACGGATGCGAGAAGATGTTCTACAACTGTTGGGTTAATGCTTCTGTCGGTCTGCAGACTGCCGGAGCTATCACCGCCAACTCGGTTGCCAACTACGGCTACGCAAGCATGTTTGAGGGCTGCAAGCGTCTGACAGGTGTTCAGAACAATGAAATCAGATCCGGCTTTGCAGGTGACTATGCTTTTACCAGGATGTTCAACGGCTGTTCGGCTCTGGCAACAGCCCCCGCACTGCAAGTGCCCGAACTTGGCAAATACGCCTGCCAGTATATGTTCCTCGGCTGCACGTCTGTCGCTGCTATGCCTGTGCTGCCCGCTATGAAGATTGACGACTACTGCTATTCCCACATGTTCGAGGGCTGCACGGCTCTTGCTACTGTCAATCCGTTGGCTGTAACTACGCTCCCCGAAGGCGCGTATGAATATATGTTCAACGGTTGCACAAGCCTCACTACTGCGCCCGCTATGGCGGCTACCACCGTCAAACCCAATTGCTACCAGTTCATGTTCAACGGCTGCACACATCTCACTGCCGCACCCACACTGCCTGCTACCAAACTGGCAGTCAACTGCTACAACTCGATGTTCAAAGGCTGTACATCACTGCAGACTGCACCCGTTCTGCCTGCCACCGAACTGGAGACAGGTTGCTACACGCAGATGTTCAACGGCTGCACGGCTCTTAATTATATGAAGGTCAACTTCACCGACTGGCGCTTCTATGGTGCTGCCACCGACCCGACATATAACTGGGTGGCAAGTGTCGGCGGTGTAGGTCAGTTCTATTGCCCCGAAGGACTGGATATTATTAAGGACGCACACCATGTGCCCACCAAGTTTGTCAATCAGTCCACTACCGGCAGCAAACTCATCTTCGATGCCAACACAGGTCAATGGCCTGACGGAACGGATGAACAGATAACCATCAACCAGTCCGCCATTGAGGACATACCCCATGCCACCAAGCTGAACTGCGTCTTCATACGTTGGAACACAGAGGCGGATGGTTCCGGCGACGACCTCAACCTCGGTAACCTCGCGGACGAAGACATTACTTACTATGCGCAATATCAGGAGATAGGAGTTACGCTCCAGAAGTGGCTCTCCAATGCAGTCTTCCTCTCTATTACCAACCTGCCCGCCACTGTGGTGGCTGCCAATGTACAGGTGGTAGGAGGCGGTTCGGCAAAGAGCTGCTACCTTGAGTCCTCCACAGCCGACGAGGGTGTTTATAAACTCGTCTTCAACAAGAACGATGTGCGCTTGCATGCGGGTGGGGTGCTTGACATAACCCTCACCGATGACGATGATGTGGAAGTGGGTATATTCAGCGTACAGATTCCGTTCCTCATTGCCGAAAACACCAACTCCTCCTCGTTGGGCGACACCGAAGGCAAGGAAATCTGTGTACTCAGCGGCTCAACACTCACCTTCGACGACAACCGCTCTTGCGACAACCTCGTTGTCTGCGCAGGTGCCAAAGCTGTTATTCCTGAAGGTTACACGCTTACCACTAACAACCTCGTCCTCCGTGGCGGCGACCTCAATAACGGAACATACTCCTACACTTCGCCGCAACTCGTGGTGAACGGTGCTGTCAATAACGCCTCCGGCAAGGTCAATTACCAGTACCTCACAGGCTTGCAGCAGCAGTACTCACTCTATCTGCCCGCTGATGTGGACATAGCCGATGTTACATATCCTGACGGCACACCCGCTATCTTCGGCATAACTGCCTACGACGGAGAGAAACGCTCGCAGGGTAAAACAGGTTGGGTGGAGATTTGGGATCCTACCACTATGGACATTGCCGATGCTCCCACGCTTAAAGCGGGACGCGGCTACACCGTCTATGGCGTACCTTCTGAGATTATCGATGGCAAGCGGCGTAACTACTGCTACCTCAACTTCCCGCTCACCATTGACCTCACTTCAGGCGAAATGCCCGATGCCGACAGCAAGATAGTTTCTGTCACTCACTTCGGCATGACCGACGGCGCGCTTGACGCAGGTATTGCACCCAACAACGCCGGTTGGAACCTGATTGGTAACCCCTATCTTGCCAACTTCGCCGACGATGACGAAGAGGGCTTCGGTAACGGAGTCATTGGCGAACTGCAGAAGAACGGCAGCGACGAGTATGAATGGGTCGGCTCTGCACGTTATGTGGTCATTCCCGCTAACAACGGACAGTCCTATCACGCAGAGATGGTAACAGGCACCACCCTGCCTTCCTTCAAGAACTTCTTCATACAAGTCGGACAAGGCGACATGCTCTCGTTTGCCAAAGCAGCACGCTCGCAGAACGCACCGGCACGTATGTTGCAGGCTCCGCAGGAAACAATGCTGGGTGTACGCCTTGAGGGTAACGGCACCAGCGACCGCATGGCACTCCTCCTTGGCGACGACTTCACCGACGAGTATGAAATCAACGCTGACCTCGACAAGTGGAGCACATCTTCGCAGATGACTGTCGCAGCAGCCGTTGGTAAATACAGCCTTGCCGTTGCCGCCATCAACCACGAGCGCGGCACACTGCCCGTCGCCCTCTCCGTCAAGACGGTCAAGGACGGCAGCTACACCTTCTCTCTGGCTGAGGAATGGACGCGCAACAGCACCACTATCTCACACCTCTATCTCTACGACAGCCAGGCTGACACCTACACCGACCTGCTCAACGGCACCTATACCGTCAGTCTGGCAAGCGGCAAGCACAACAACCGCTTCTCGCTCCTCACCGAGCGACACGCGCTGCCCACCAACACCGACTTCCTCGCCGAAGACGGCTTTAGCGTCAGCCGCAGTGCCGACGGCCTGTCAATCAGCGGACTCGACGGCGAAGCCTATGTCAGCGTGTTCAATACGACCGGTTCTTGTGTCTTCAGTGCGGTAACTGACGGCGATGTCCGTATATCCCTGTCCCGCGGTGTCTATGTCGTACAGGTGACTAAAGACAACAGGACTTACACCTTCAAGACGGCAGCGGAATGAATCCGTAGTCTTTCTGTCTTGATATAGGATACGAAATGATAGCGGGGCAGCCATTTAACTGCCCCGCTATCGTTCTGCCTGCACTTTCAAAGCGACGGGTTATTGTCTTCCGGAACCTCCTGTTCAAGCGGTTGTTGCAGTTCCTTCTCACTGACAACACTTTCTGTCCCGGCTTTCATCAGTTTTCTGCCGATATGGAAATAGTTGAACGGTTGTCCCGACGACAGCAGGAACAACGCCGCAAACGAAAGGTATATCCAGCGGAAACGCTTGCGCGGGGACAGCATTATCACAATACATACCGCATAGAACCACAGCAGCAACGTGAGCAGATACAGGCGCGGCGTTGTCACTCCGTAATCGGCGAAACGCCGTATCACCCCTACCGTCATCAGCACCAGCAGCGGCAGAATGGCCGCCGGCATCCAGCAGGTCAGCAGCCGGCTCTGCCACGACTGCCGGTCCGTCACTACCGGATAAAGCAGCGTATAGCAAAGGACATACCCGCCCATCACCACCGACACCAGCCACGACAGCATGCCTTTCGGCAGTTCCCAATGCACCAGAATTTTGACACCGTAAACATAAAGCACCGCCATATAGCAGCCGAGCAGCGGCAGCAGAAGCCAAGAAACGGTCTTTTTCAGCAACGGAGACATGCCGGCGGAGTCGTTGTGCTTGCGTTCCCCTTCCGGAACCAAAGACAGAAAAAGCATGCCGAACAGAAATATCAGGCATACCGACAATATCAACCGGGGCAATAGAGTCCCGTAGTTGATATCAAACAGAACTACCGTCCCCAAAACAAGCCCCTCCATACCGCCGAGCATCACGCCTGACACCAAACCGCCTGTCAGCAGAGCCAGAAACAGGGACATCATGAAATGCCAGACTTTGAGGTCGTCTTTCTCCCCCAGAAACGGGACAAACGGAACCAAAACCATCACAGCGGTAATCCATGCCGCGTTACCGAGCAGGAACGACCAATCGCTCTCCAGCGTGTAATCCGTCGTATAAAGCCAGATGCAATATGCCGCCCACAAGGCAAACAATACTCCTTCGGCAACCGGTCTCCGCCGACCGGCCTGCTCCTCGCCCCATAGCGAGACAACCAAGTCTATCAGCAGTCCGCCCCAAAAGAAATAAAACAGACATCCGGCAGCACGCGACATGAGATGAGGCTCAGTAAGAAATACTGCCGACATCAGCGAAAGGAAAAACAGCAGGGTCACGCCTACCGGAAAACGCCGCAGCACACGCAGCAGCGACCGGCCGATATTCTTCAACAACAAACGTTGTCTGACATTTCCGACATTCATAAGCAAACGGAATTTTATGATTTGTTATTTTTTCTGTTTCTTCTGCCGGAGCATGCGCACAAACTCAAGCAGGAAAGAGGACGGCTTGCCCTCCACAAGGAAATCATGTATCATGGTGTCCAAAGCGGCATCATCGGGTTCACGGACGACTTCGCTTTTCCGGCTGCCAGCCGTTTTTTTCTTTGCGGTTTTTCTTACCGGCTTTTCCATCACAGGGCGGAGACCGGACTCCGGAGCGGCAAAGGTATTGCGCGCCTCCAGCAGCGTGTCAGCCGACGGTGCGGCTTCCTTTTCCATTGAATGCATCAGATGTATCTTCTGATGCAGAACCAGGAAGAAATCGCCGAACAGGGTCTCGAAATCAGCGGCATCGCTCTTGTTCCTGCTCCTGCAGGGATGTACAGCCACCGCATCCGCCATTCCGCCCAGCAAGGGGAGGAAATATCCTGCGGCCGCCTTCAGCCGACTGCGCAGATAATCCGTATCGGAAGCCGTCCGTTCCGTATTCAGGATAATCCGGGTTAGTTGCGCCTGAAACTTTTCCGACACAGGCTGCATGGCGCTGATACGCCGATCCATGTCTTCCAGGAAAGGAATGGTGTCGGCATTGAACGACACGGCTTTCCCGACCAGCGTTCGCATCTGCTCCACCAGCGATGCCATGCGCCGGAAGTCGAACAGTCCGGAGAAGAGTTGCAGTTCATATTCAGTCTGCGCCTGCGGAAGAAACTGACTGACAGTTTCCAACGCCGGCTGTGCCTGCGTGTAACGGATGACGCCCGGGTCGTTGGCAAGCGCGACATGCTGCAAGGGCGTGGAGAGCACAATGCCCTCCAGCGTGCGGCATCGCGAGAGCGCCACATACACCTGCCCCGCGGCGAAAGCACGGGCGGCGTCGATAATCACACGGTCGAACGTAAGCCCCTGGCTCTTGTGTATCGTCACGGCCCAGGCCAGACGCAACGGGAACTGCGTGAAAGTGCCCAGCACCTCTTCCGTTATCCTGCCCGTCCGCTCATCCTCGCGATAGCGTATGTTCTTCCATTCCATGCGCTCCGCCTCAATCACGCCGTCCTCGCAACAGACAGTCACCGACTCGTCCGTGATGCCGGTCACTACTCCTGTCTTGCCATTATAGAACCGCTTTGGCTTCTGGTCGTCATTGCGGATAAACATCACGCGGGCACCGGTCTTCAGCACCAGCGTCTCGTCCGCCGGAAAGTTGTTTTCGGGAAACTCTCCGGTCACATCCGCCTTGAACGTACAGGCCGTTCCTTTGATTCCGGCGAGTTCCCGCTCATTGATTGCATCGGCGGAATGGTTGTGAGTGGTGAGAGTGATATGGAAATCGTCCTCTTTATTGCGGAAATCGGGCAGATAGCGCGCATTGAGCATTGCCCTCCCCTCTGCCGTCAGCCGGTTCTCGCGCACCTCGTTCAGCAGGCTGACAAACTGCCCGTTCTGCTGGCGGAACACACGGTCGAATTCAATATATACGGGCTGCAACTGCTGCATCACCTTCGCATGGAAGAAATATGGCCCGTCGTAGTATTTGCCGAGCGCCTCCGCGTCATCGCCTTTCGTAACCACGGGCGAGAGTTGGAAGAGGTCGCCGATCATCACCACCTGCACACCGCCGAAAGGCTGGTTCTGGCGGTACTTGTAGCGGCGCAGTACGGCATCAATGGCATCCAGCACATCCGCCCGCACCATGCTGATCTCGTCAATGACCAGCATCTCCAGATGATAGAGCATGTTGCGCTTGCGCTGCATCATACGCTGCTCGGCGAACATCTGCCGGTACGACTGCGGCGTAGGCACAAGCGTGCGGACCGGCAGCTGGAAGAACGAATGGATGGTCACGCCGCCGGCATTGATAGCTGCCACGCCTGTCGGCGCCACCACGGCCATGTTCTTTTTCGACTCCTCGCGCAAGTGCCGCAGGAAGGTGGTCTTGCCCGTCCCCGCCTTGCCCGTGATGAAAAGGCACCGTCCGGTCCGTTCCGAAAACTCCTCCGCTAAACGATAAGCGTCCGTTTTTCCCGTATTATCCAAAGAAAGCACACTCATGATTCCGCACTTGCTTCCCGCCTGCCGGCAGTCTGCTCATTTTCCGACAAACATCTGCATAAAATAGCACCTTCTGTTTTTTTCCCCATTCTTCATAATCGACAGAAATACAAATCCCAGCATAAGGTATTTCCGTCCGGCAATCCGATGATACTCCGGTGACACTCCGGTGATACTCCGGTGGAATCCCGAACATAACAAAGCAAAACCTATCTGTCGGCCACCAAAGGAACTATATATCTCCTGCACCACTCCGCCTCTACAGAATCTGCTCCATGCAGGTCTTCCGGACACGCATGCCGCAGTGCACATAGAACTGCAAAGCGGCTGAATTGCCCTCCCAGACATTGAGCGTGAGGTTGTAACAGCCCGCCTTGCGCGCGTAGTCCGCAGCAAAACTGTACAAAGCGCTTCCGATATGCCGCCCACGCAACGCCTCATCCACACACAAATCGTCAATATACAGCGTTTTCACATCCTTCATCAGACCATCACCCCGCACCTCCTCTATCCGGCAAAATACATACCCCGTCACAAGGCCGCCTTCGTCACAGACAAAAACCGGCGTCCGCGCAGGCTGCTCCAACAGAGCCGCCAGTGCCTCCGCATCATACTTGGCTGCACCGGCACGAAAAACATCCGGACGAAGCCCGTAATGAATCTCCGCCACCTGATGCAGCAGCTCAAAAATACGAGCCGTATCTGATTTCCGAGCAGGACGTATCATCTGTCTGTGTATTCCGAATATGTGCATGTTCCTCCCTGTTCCAAACACGAGTTTAATGCAGGTAATCCACAATAGAGGCTATAATATTCTGAGCTGCATTACCGTCACCAAACAACGGCGGGAAATGTACCATCCTGCCGGACAGGTCGTTATATGCCTGCATAATGCGGCTGTAGTCAGCATCGGCAATGATGCCTGCACCCGCTTCCACAATCTCCACCCACTCTGTCTCAGGACGCAGGATAACACAAGGCGTGCCATAGAAAAACGCCTCCTTCTGCACTCCGCCGGAGTCGGTCATCACCACTCTGGCATGCCGTTCAAGGCAGACTATCTCAAAGAACGAAGCAGGTTCAATCATCTGGAAACGAGGACTTTCCTCTATCCGCCGCAGCAAAGCGGACGGCAGTTTGTCAGGCAGCAGTTTGCGAGTGCGAGGATGTAGAGGCAGGACTACATCAGTACCGGCTTCAGCAATGTCCGCAAGAGCCTTCATTATATTGGTCAGATTGTCAGCATTATCCGTGTTGGCTGGGCGATGGATTGTAGCCAGCACAAAGTCCTTGTCCTTCAGACGGAGCCGCTGCAATATATCGGATTTCTCCTCTGCCATACGCGCGAAAAAGACGGCATTGTCGTACATCACATCACCGCTCAACAGCGCGTACTGAAGTTTCCCGTTCTTGAAACGGCGGCTTTTGACCTTATCACTATCTTTCTTTCCATCAGCATCATACACTACAAAACCCTCGTTTTCCAAGTTTCTGATTCCGGTCATTGTGGGGGAGAAAAGGATGCTTGACAATTGGTCGCAGACGATGCGGTTTATCTCCTCAGGCATCGACATATTGAAAGAGCGCAAGCCCGCCTCGATATGAAAGACCGGGATGTGCAACTTGCTCGCCGCCACCGCGCCTGCCAGGGTGGAATTAGTGTCGCCGTAAAGTACCACTCCGTCAAAGCCATGTCCTTTTTCCTGCGCTTCAATCAGCACATTCTCAATACCTTCCAACATTCTTGCAGTCTGTACCCCGTGCGAGCCGCTGCCCACATGCAGATTGCAATCAGGCTCCGGAATACCCAGTTCGCGGAAAAAGACCGCTGACATATTGTCGTCATAATGCTGACCTGTATGAAGAATAAATTCCTCCACTTCGGGTTTCTGCGCGTTCTTGTTCCACGCCGCCACAGCACGCGAGAAAGCTGCCGCTTTGATAATCTGCGGACGCGCGCCGATGATAGTAAGCAAACGTAATTTCATAGTTATCACAAATGGCTGATTACCAGTTTTCCAAGCCGATATTTTAAATTGTTGTTTATCCACAGAAAACGTCCGAACTCATGCAGCGTACCGCCCATCTGCAGTTTGAAGTCGCGCACGCCGTAACTGACATCCGGCTCTCCTGCTCCCATCATATCTATCATACTGATTCCGTGCATGCTGCCCCACTCCATCATAGCCCACGTACTCATCACTCCGCCGCAGATGTACCACTCATACGCCACATTCTTTTCTCTCATCACCGGCATAAGCACTCCGCCCGTGATGCTCCTGTTCTGCTCTGTCACCAAGACAGTTACACCTTGACGCCATGCCTGCAAAAAGAAATCCTGACTCGGCAACGGACGTTTGACCTTCTTGCGATAAAGAGATTTGAGGAGGGCGTAAAAAGCACGGATATCGTCTTCAGTCGCGGCTTCGCGCCACGTCTGTCCTTCTGCCAAAGCCCTTTTCAACGCACGCTGCTTCGACTCATGCATCCGTGCCACCATCTCATCCTGCGAGGCAATATGCAGATGGACATCATAATGCGGGTTATAAGTAAAACCTGCACGAGAGAAAGTCTCCTTAAAAGCGGCGTAATCGTCAAAATTGCGTATCTCAACATAGACACAATGCTTATTCATGCACACCGCCCTAACCTCCCCAAGAAGGTTCGAAAGGTCCGTCTTCTGATGAGATTCAGGCAAATCCACCACATCGTTTTTTTGCGCCACACCGCCTTGTACAATGCCGCGCCTGCACCACCATGCCCCCGAAACGACAACCTGACAAACCCAACATTCAGAACTGACACGCACGACCTCAAAGTCCCCGCATTGCGCGAACAAGTCATACGCCTCATCAGTCTGAAACCAGTTTGTCATACGCGGTTATTTTATATTTTCAAGCCATTGGACAATCTGCATATTTGCATCACCAACAGCCTCAAAATACGCGGACTGCTTCTGCTGCCACTCACTTTTTCGGTTGTTGCAAGCAAAGTCTGTGACCACAGGAAGCACCTCTTCAAAGCGGCGTATGTTGCGTAACAGTCCGTAATTCTCCTCCAAAACCTTGAAGTTGGTCATGTCATTAGGCCCGACAAAAGAGTTGGAACGAATAGCAGGCGTGCCAAGCAACGCCGCCTCGGTCGCCATCGTCTGACTATCACCAAGATAAAGGTCTGCAAAAGCCAGCACACTGTGTATTTTGTTGGCAGGAGCAGGCAAACGATAGTGTTCAAGCTCCGAAGGAAGAGGCTTTTCGGAGGAAATATAAACCCGCATATACGGCTCTATGGCTGCAATGAGCCGCTTCTTCTCTTCAAGCGAGAAACCGCTGTTATTGACATCATGGTTGGCATACCAGCCCACAAAACGCAAAACAGCGTAAGGCCTATTACCGTTGTCAGAGAGAGAAGCACCCACTGCCGGCTCCGGCTGAAAAACAGACGGAGCTAGATAGCAGTCCTCAAAAACGCCTTTTATGCGGACATGTTTAGCGCCGTATTCAAGCCCGAAAGCAGCAGGCGTGACGACAAGACTCGCCAACGGAACCACATAACGATTAGTCAACTTAACTAACTCTGAATCCGGAAATATAACCGACTTTGCACCACACAACTTAGCAACAAAGCAGCCATAAAAAGAAGCCTTGGATACTATGACATCAGGCTTCCAATGGCGAACTATGCGAAGATAATTAAAGATAAGTCTGGGAGTCTCCAAAAGCTTGTCTCTCATGGTCTTGCGATGTTCGCCGAAGACAGTATATTCCACGCCCTCGTCTTTGAGTACCTGCAATAGCACATCCTTGTCACGAGCCAACACTTTCACCTCATGCCCATCATGCCGTAGAGCCGCTATGACATGCTTGAACTGGTAATAGTGCTTAGGGTGGTTAAGCTCGAAGATATATTTCATAGTACACCTTGTTTAAGCGTCTTTAACAAAACTTTTTATCACCTTGGCAGGGGCACCGACGGCAACACAATAAGGAGGAATGTCACGGGTGACAACACTGCCGGCACCGATAACTGCCCCTTCGCCAATAGTAACGCCAGGCATGATAATGCTGCCTATGCCTATATGTGCACCATCCTTGATGTGAATCGGCTTATAGAGCAACTCACAGTCCATCACAGGCTTGCCGACCTCATACTGTGCCAGATTGCGCTGATGGCACAACAACATGCAGCCGCGAGTAACCCACACATTGCGCCCGACAGTAATAAGTTCAGGAGCAGAGTGGTCAATGTCCACCGTGGCGGCTATCTTCGAGCCTTTGCCAATCTTCATTCCCGTAAGCCGGTAAAGAGGAGTACGCAACTGCGCAGGAAACAAATGCCGCGCCAGCGACAGGCAAAGTCGGTTAAAAATGCCGCGTGTCACATTGCCAAATGTGCGATGATTGTTTGCCATGTTAAAATGTTCTAATACGGGATTATAGGCTCATTATGAACTATGCGTCGTATGCCCTTGTAGAAAATTGTAGCCGCCATGTGGTAGGCATAACACGGGGCATAAGGCCATACTTCACGGACATCCCGCATACGCCCGAAGAAAGTATATAACTTCCTGTAAACCACATTCCAACTGCCGTGCAACCTGCGCGCCTCATCTTCAGACATCGTGCGACCTTCATGCTCACGAGACAAGAGGTAGTTGAGGAAACGAGTGCCGTGACGCTGCGTCCACCGCGAGTTGTCATACAACGGCCACTCCTCAGCCGGCAAGCCGAGATAATGCACCGCCACATAACCAAACAACCGCCAGGGTTGCATCAGCCCCATCTTGCAAAGAACAGGACGCAGATAATCAGTAAGTTTCTCCACCCCGATGCGCCCAATGACATCATGCACCAGCAGGACAACATCGCAAATCTGCTTCATGCCCCCCGTCTCGGTCACACAATGATCCCAAGCGTGGTAGAAAGTGAAAAGCACATTGAAACGGTCTTCCGGAACAGCAATCTGCATGTCTTCGGCCGTGACCTTGCGTGCAGCCTGCGGAGTGACTGCGGCATCCTCCAACGGGAAATATGTGCGTATGTCACGCGGATGGTCAAGTTTGACCGTGGTGCGGTGCATCTCCACCAACGCACCTTCCGGAAGCGTGAAATTGTAGTGTTTGAGTTCCTCCAGTTCATCTTCGTGATGGACAGAAGCAGGGAACGCATCACGCAAAAGACCCGCCGCCTGATGATACTGCGAAGGACCGACATAGACATCCAAATCACCCCAAGTCCGCAAATAAGGAAGCGGATATAGGACTGACAGACCAAACCCCTTGAGGCAAACAGGGAAGACTCCACCCTGCTCCAAGGCCTTCCATGTGCGGCGCAGGACAGAAAGCAACTTCTGCTGCTCCAACATGTTGGACATGCAAATCTGCTTCATCTGCATCTTCTGCGTCTCTGAGCAACGCGAAACCAACACCGACATTTTGAGAACCTGATTGAAGACAAGCGGTGCTGTCCCCTGCTTCAAAGCAAGCCGCATCAAATCCGCCATGTCATCAGGCAGTTGCACAGGCATAACGGCCTCCGTGTCCCAAATGGCAGCACGCAACAGAGAGAAATATAGATGTTGTGAGTCAGTCATAATTAATATCAGGCATAACAATAAGTCACATCGTTGATTCTGTGCAGACTTTGACGAGTTGCTGCAATGTGCGGACACACCAATGCGCCGTTGTCTGCGCGGCATCATCCATAAGAGGATTGTACTCCACAAAATCCATTGAGCGCAACTGCGACAATGAAGGCAAGGCTGCAATAAAATCATCCAAATCTCTCTGTAACAGTCCTTCGGGGACTCTGGTTCCTGTAGCCTGGACAACAGACGGATCCATACCGTCAATGTCAAAACTGAGATGGAGAGAAGAAATGTTCAGCCGAATCATTTTCTGCCGTATATCCTCCATGACCGATGTCATGCCGTGCTTGCGTACAAAATCAGAAGAATACACATGGTCAGTTATTCCGAGGCTCTCAATGATACTAACTTCTCCTTCGTCAAGGTCGCGCGCGCCTACCCAGAAGATATTATGCGGCTTAAGGCGCACATCCGCAATGTTATTGAGTTCGGAATGACAAAGCCCCATCAATGCTGCAACCGGCATGCCGTGGGCGTTGGCAGACGGTGAGGAGGCCTCAGTGTTGATGTCGCCATGCGCATCAAACCAAATAACCCCGACATCAGGAGTATGCCGCAATATGCCTGCGATACTGCCAAGAGCCAGAGAATGATCACCACCAATAACAACCAACGGGCGGGCGGGCTGCATATCAAGAGCGACTGTATCGCGGAGCAGACGGCTCATTTCCAACACCGAATCGTAATTCTTGACCTGTTGCTGCTGCTCGTCAGTAAGCGGCTGTGTCTCCGATGCAAAATGAAGGAAATGCCAATCGGACTTTTCCAAGCCCATCATTTCGCACAATATTCCAGGCGCCAACTGCGCGCCTTCGCGGTTGCATCCGGAGCGGAACGGGAGACCAATGTATTTGGGAGGATTCATAGTATTTAATAACACATATTAATTAAATGAAAACGTGCGATTTTACACTGCATATCATCATAAAAATGCACGCATTTATTCATGCTGCAAAGATAAAACATTTGTTTCATATATGCAAGAATAATTTGCAATATTTTATTAAATAGCGGTAAAAATATGTAAGGAGTGTAATATTTAGTACATGACAACATCCTTCAAAAGAGAGCGTGACAAAGTTTTGTCACGACAAACAGTCGAACAAGTACGCTGAATCACTAACTAATCACTAATGAATCACTAAAGAATCACTAAAGAATCACTAAAGAATCACTAAAGATTTATAGCAGAAAAATTGTAATTAGACAAATCTAACGTAACACAAAAGCGTCAACAAATTTAATTTATAAAAGAATTAGAGAATGACTGGATGAAATACATTAACGTTCTAAAACCTATACATCATCTTTCTAGTTGTTAATTTTATGAACATTATAGTCTTTCTATAATTTCTGCTTTATTCAGAGCTGCAATAGAAGAATGTGTACGAGCTATCTCCCTATAATCCGTTCCCATTAAAGAAGATGCTATTGTGATTAAAGCACTTGCAAGTGGTGTGTCCACATTTCCTTTTTTTGCAAGCAGTTCCAATTGTCCAAGTCCCATCGGAACATCTTCATACATAAACCTAGTATCAAGTGAGGATGGTCCTTGCGGACCTCCTGTATTTGCATATTCCTGAAAAACTTTTAAAGAGTCCATGCCCAAATCCTCTTCGTTTCGCCATTTACAAGCATCTAGATATGATAACGGAGTTCCCCCATAAGTCTCTATAACAATATTTTTCTCCCTATCCAATTCATTAACCAAATTCCATACTGCCGGTGAAAAAGACTCTCTATACATCCAAAACTCACCTTTCATCAATTCTATCCGACTTGCAGACATAATTGTGCCTATTGTATGAACTATCATATTAGGATTGTGCATCGCACTCTCCACAATATTACGACGAAGATACTTATGGCTATCAAACAACTGGTCTATTTGATTTAGGACAACATTATCCGACAGATGGTGAGAAGACACTGCCACCGCATTACGAACATTCTTGAACAAAACATGTACACACCCAGGTTCAACAATTCTTGCATCATAAGGAGTGGATTCGCCTTCTACAAAGATTACTCCATCTTCAGCATATTTCCTAAACCACAATGAACCCAAATTACCAGGAATAAGAAATACTATTTGTCCCTTTCTAAAACATTTGCCATATTTTTCAGCTAATATCTTATGTTGCAGGCTCTGTGTCAAAACCATGACAACATCTGCCCATTGTATACCTTCGCACACATCAGTTGTAGCTAACAACTTGGCAAAAAAACTATTATTTTGAGTATTGTCATGCATCAATATACCACCAAGTCGTTGAACCATATAAAAATTATCATTATGAACGGCTCGTGACGTTTTTACCAACATGACCTCATGACCATTCTCCACTAATTTGGCAGCATGTGCACAACCAGAATTACCAGCACCTAAAATTGTTATTCTCATACTTTTTTAAAAGGTTTAATATCTTCATCTTTTTCAATGCATTCCTGCTTCAGCGGAATAAAATCCATTGTCTCTACTGCAATATCCATTATATAAAGACTCGTTTTATCTTAATAACATTTATTCATATTCACTTACACAATAATCCTCTTTGCCGGATGGCATTGTCGGAATATCAGACACGAACTCCAAAGTAACCTGCGAACCGACAAAATGGTTCTCAAAATTGGTGACACAATAGGCGAACTGCTCATGCGGCTCTGCAGCATCTTTGAGTTTGAGCAAGATGCGGATATCGCCCTGTTTGTCCTGACGTATCTGGAAGCGGTCTATTTTGTTATATATTACGCAGTTCGCCTCATTGTGATAGTCGTTGTCACGATACAACATAATAGGCAGCATTGTAGGGGAAATTGGTACACCTTGTTTATTATAAAGGAGTTTACCTGCACGACCAATCACCTGCCCTAACACGCGAGACTGACGGCCACACGGACATTTGCCCGGTTTGATATATGCCATATCTCCTACAGAATAACGCAAGAAAGGAAAGACAAAGTTTCCCAAATCAGTAGTAAGTACATGTCCTATTTGTCCGTCCGGCAAAACATTGCCGTCTTTATCCGCGATTTCCACAACACACCTTTCCTCAGACAAGTGCATGCCATCATGATAGATACATTCATGGGCATCTATACCACCGTCACCAGCACCATATTCATCCATAACCTTGCATCTGAAAACGCGCTCCAGTGTCTCCCTGTATTCAGGCATAAGGATTTCACCTGTCGTCATGACCAGTTTCAAGGGATATACCGGAAGATTATTCTTTTCAATATATCTGGCAAAAATAACCAACGAAGAGCCATAGCCACGTATTCCGACAGGATGATATTTCATAAACGCCTCATAATGAGCCTGCATAGCAACATCATCCACTTCGGCACTGCTGCGCTTCAAATTACGCATGATAACCCTATCGAAGACATCCTTTGTTGTCCATAGTTTGCGCTGATTGACCAGCGAATTGCCCCCTAAAGTAAAGAGTTTCTCTCCAACATGAAACCCGCTCCACTCCCATGCACGGAAAGACGAAGCCCACTGCATATTCCACGTCGGAATATCCTTCATAAACTTTAACGGAGTGCCCGTGCTGCCTCCTGTACTGCCATGCTGATAATGACGTTTATGAGCATCAAGGCTGATAAGGTCATTATAATTATCACGCACCATCTGCTTTGTAAGAACAGGCAGTTTCTGAAGGTCTTCGCGGCATTGTATGTCAGCTGGATTAATATTCAGCCTGTTAAACAACTTTGTATAATAAGGTACATTGTCATAACAATGCTGTATCAAGGCTTGAAGCCGCTGGTTCTGCACATTGCGGAGCTGCTGCTCGGTTGCCATGTCAAGACGTGTCATAAGCCTCCATTCTTTGCTTAATCCACGCCTTGTCATTACATCGGCAAGCGGCATCAAAAAATATCGGTCTATTTTACTATATACACTCATACCATTTAATAATTTTTTTTGCGGTTTGTTTGATTGTCAGGCCATCCGTGAGGATGCGGTCGTGACCTTTTGTGCGGCTGCCAAATTGCAATGCAGACTGAATACAAGCTGCCAATGCCTCTGCATTTTCCTCTGCATAAAGGGCGTGAGTGGCAGAATTGGCGACAGGATGAGGAGTCTTAGCCACAAAGCAGCCTTCAAGATTTTCCAAGCGTTCATTCACATCGCCGACATCAGTAGTCACAATCGGACAATTACATGCCATCGCCTCCTTGATAACATTGGGACTGCCCTCCGACCAAGAAGTAAGCAACATACAATCAGCAGCATTCATATACACAGAGACTTCCTGTGGAGTTTTGTTATAAACGGGAACTAACTGAATATCTGCATCAGGCGACAGGTAATTTGCCAAGCATTGCATTGCCAACTGCGCCAACGCCCAGTTTTTCTCAGGACGCTCTGGGTTGGAACACCAGATAATATATTTCTTTTCAGGCTCAAAACCGACATTCTGACGCGAGTCTTGATAGTCCTGCGGGTGAAAGATGTCAAGATTAACCCCATTGGGAATTACCGGCAAGGCAATACCAAGCTGGTCGGAAGTACGTTTTGATTTTGTGAGAGTAGCATCCCACAAGTGCCGCACCGCCCAACGTACACGCCGTCGTTTGGCACTATGAGTCGGAAAACTGCCAAGAATAGAAACTGCTATTTTAGGACGATGGAGCATAAACAGCGTTGCCAGCGATGCCACAAAACCGCATGTAGTATAATGCGCGTGGAT
>Ga0310690_10003113_pt1 | contig 25511 bp, 18 predicted proteins | sample AusTroGonzalo_MG_2_FD_207661 | JGI IMG/M metagenome (GOLD analysis project Ga0310690, IMG submission 207661) | Bovine rumen microbial communities from tropical cattle in Woodstock, Queensland, Australia - Gonzalo_04 (v2) (version 2) | ecosystem: Host-associated > Mammals > Digestive system >... | reverse complement strand
TCTGCTACAAAGAAAGTGATGAATCAGGGAGAAGAACGCGGGATTCTGTTCTTGCAAACGATCTTTATCATCAGCTGACTCAGGAAGGTTTCAAAGTCTTTTTCAGCCGCATCACCCTTGAAGACAAACTGGGAACTGCCTATGAGCCATACATTTTCGCAGCACTCAACAGCGCGAAAGTAATGGTTGTAATCGGCACGAAGCCTGAATACTTCAAAGCAGTCTGGGTAAAAAACGAGTGGTGGAGATATCTCGCGCTCATCAAAAACGGTGCGAAAAAAGTTCTTATTCCGGCGTATAAAGACATGGATCCTTACGATCTGCCCGAAGAGTTTTCTCATCTTCAGGCACTGGACATGTCGAAACTCGGTTTCATGCAGGATTTAATCCGTGGGATCAAAAAACTGACGACAGTGGAAAAACCTAAAACCGTTATCAAAGAAACAGTTGCCGTAAACAATGCCGCATCAGCAGAAATAACAGCATTGATCAAAAGGATTTTTCTTTTTCTTGAGGACGGCGATTGGGAAAACGCGGACGAATACTGCGAAAAAGTTTTGGATAAGGATCCGGAAAACGGCGAAGCATACCTCGGCAAACTGATGTGCGATCTCAAAGTAAAAACAAAAGATGGGCTGAAAAACTGTGCGGAGCCTTTTGATGACAACAAATATTATGCTAAAGCGCGTCGTTTCGATGCAGAAATCGCAAAACAATTGGACGCGGACAATCAATATATTCTTGAACGTTATGAAACGGCAAGAAAACAAAAAATTTACGACAGTGCTGTCGAAAAAATGAAAAGCGCAGGAAAAGAGTCTGATTTTAAAGAGGCTGCCAATATTTTCAATTCGATAAGAGGCTACAAAAATGCCGATGAACTGGCACAAAAATGTGTTGAAAATGCCAAGCAGGTGCAAGTTTATAACGATGCGAAAAGAGCAATGGATGCAGCTAAAACCGAGTCGCAGTATGTCTCGGCGGCAGAACTCTTTGAATCAGTTTCTGATTACAGGAATTCTGCCAAACTGGCTCAATTCTGCCGGGACAACGCAACCAGATGCAATGAAGCGGTTCTTGCGTATGATAGGGAACAGCGCAAAGCAAGAAAAATTGGTATAATAGCAATAATAATTGTAGCAGCAACAGTTATTGGAGCTTTCATTTATTCCGCATACATTGAATAATGGGAACTACGGCTTTGTCCGTTGTGTCAGGTGGCTTTTTAAAAAACACATGGATTTTTTAGGAAAATTGAGTATAATGGGGCGGTTTTTGTCGTAGAGACGTAACCTGATACGTCTCGTTTTTAGGAGATTTATATGGAAATCGAAACGCTTAAAAGATTATGTTCGGCATCAAAAATAAAGTGGACAAAGCACGGAATGGAGAGGATGCAGGAACGGAATATTTTGAGAGCGGATGTTAAAAACTGCATAATGAACGGCGAAATCATTGAGGAATATCCGAATGATTTTCCGATACCCAGTGCTTTGGTCTTTGGACACAACATGAACGGTTGCGTTCTGCACACTGTCTGCGGAACTGACGGTCTGTTTTTGTATATCGTGACCGCATATTTTCCTGATTCCGAGAAATTTGAAAGCGATTTAAAAACGCGGAGGACAAAATAAATGTGTATGTATTGCAGAAATTCAGAATTAAAAGCGGCGACAACGACGCATGTTGTAAGTTTCGGCAACTGCGTGATTATTATCAAGAATGTTCCTTGCGAGGAATGCACCCAGTGCGGTGAAAAATATTATTCTGATGAGACGGCGGAACGCCTGGAACAGCTCGTTGATGCTGCAAAAAAGATAATGCAGGAAATTTCGGTTATTGATTATCGTAAAGTTGCATAAATTATAATTTTGTCAGGTCGCAAATTACCATCTTGAACCTTCAATCAAAAACAATCCTTCTTTTATGGCGAAGCAAAATTGACTAATAATCATCAAATTTGACAATATGTTATTTAATTGTAAGAATATACGGCTATTTTTTAAATAGCGGGCTATTAGAAACTTTGCACGGAGGTTGATTTGGAAGCGTTCCCTACAGTGGTGGGAGTTATTATCTGCATTATCATGAGTGCCTATTTCAGCGGCACGGAGACAGCACTTACAGCACTTTCGGAAGTCAAATCGGAGATAATGAAAGATAAGTATCCTTTTGTTGCGCCTGTTCTTAAAAAATGGAAAGAGAATCCAAGCCTTATTCTTTCGGCACTGCTTGTCGGAAACAACATCGTGAACATTTTAGGAGCCGTTCTTGCGGGAAAAATCGCATCATTCGCCCTTGCAAGTCACGGTCAGGCTGTTGCGGATGCTGCAGCGGTTGCAGGGATGACTCTTTTCGTTCTTATTTTCGGTGAAGTCACTCCGAAGACTTTTGCGAAACTTATGCCTGAGCGCTGGCTTTTTCCGGCACTTCTCCTTTTCAGGATTTTCAGCTGGATCCTCCTTCCGTTCGCGTTCGTTCTCTCGAAATTTGCAGGCTGGGTCGTCAGATTCATGGGCGGAGAAAACGAATACTCCGAAATGACGCAGAACGAAATCGAATACATGATCCAGAAAGGAAGCGACGAAGGAGTTTTCGAGCAGGAGGAGCAGGGAGAACTGCTCACAAGCGTAATCGAATTCAAGGATACTCTCGTCAAGGAGATAATGACCCCGAGAACCGACTCCAATTTCCTCGAAGTCGATACGACGATTGCCGAAGCTATGGAAAAAATTGAAGAGTGGGGACACAGCAGGATCCCGGTTTACGAGGATTCCGTCGACAACATCAAGGGAATTCTCTATGTCAAAGACCTTGCGATGCTCATCACGAAAGATAAATCTGTTCTTGACGACAACATTCTTTCGGTTGCGAGAAAAGGTGTTTTCTATGTTCCCGAAACCCAGAAAATAAACGAAACTCTGAAGAAAATGAGGGCGGAAGGAAATCACCTCGGCATAGTTGTCGATGAATTCGGCGGAACTTCAGGTATAATCACTCTTGAAGATGTTCTTGAAGAGCTTGTAGGAGAAATTCGCGACGAAAACGACAAGGATGAGAAACAGTTTGAAAAGATTGAAGAAAACATCATTCTTGTCGATGCCCACATTTCAATAAGCGATCTCGAAGAAGAACTCGACATCAAAATTCCGGATGACGGCGAATACAACAGCCTCGGCGGTTTTATAGTGAGCGAAGTAGGCGAAGTGCCGCAGACCGGATTTGTTCTAAACTATGAAAACTATGAATTTAAAGTAGTTGAAAGCAACGAAAAAAATATTCTTAAAGTCGAAATCAAAATTCTTGATACTGCAACTGAACCGGTCGAATCTGAAAAATCTTAAATCCGACAAATTTTTGTTTTTGTGAAAATCAGTGCATCCGTAAACGCAGTTATTGGTTTGAATTTTTCTTGTCAGTTTTGCATGCGGAGCAGTTCCGGCAGTCAGACCCCATGCCGCATCCGCAGTCGCCGTGCATACGCTTTCTGATAATATTTACCAGGGCGAATACGAACATTGCCAGAAGCGCTACTGAAATAATGATCGTTGCCAGCATAAATCACCTACATTCCGAGAGCGATTCCGATGAGATACACGGCAAGCGAGCAGAGCCAAGCGATCACGCACTGCCATACAACAACGCCTGCCGCCCATTTTGCGCCAAGCTCGCGCTTTACGGAGGCGATAGCCGCGACGCACGGAGTATAGAGGAGACTGAATACGAGAAGGCTTGCCGCAGTCAGACTTGTCATCATCGTTTCAACACCGCCGGCAAACAGAATTTCCAGAGTCGAGACTACGCTTTCTTTTGCCATAAAGCCGCACACGAGCGCAACGACGATCTGCCAGTCGCCAAGTCCTATCGGTTTCATGATTGGTGAAATCAGTTGTGCTACGGAAGCGAGCATACTCGTTTCGGCATTCTCGACTAACTGCAGTTTCCAGTTAAAACTTTGCAGGAACCACACGACGATCGTCGCTACGAAGATAACTGTGAACGCCCTCTGCAGAAAGTCTTTCGCTTTTTCCCACAAAAGTTGTGCCGTGTTACGCACGCCGGGCATGCGGTAGTTCGGAAGTTCCATCACGAAAGGCACAGCCTCACCTTTGAAAAGCGTTCCTTTGTAAAGAAGCGCGATGAGTATTCCGACAAGAATTCCCAGAAGATATAGACCTGTCATGATGAGGCCGCCGCGCTTCGGGAAAAAAGCGCTTACAAAAAAGGCGTATATCGGGAGTTTCGCCGTGCAGCTCATGAAAGGGGTGAGGAGGATCGTCATTTTGCGGTCGCGTTCGCTCGGAAGCGTGCGTGTCGACATGACGGCGGGAACAGAGCAGCCGAAGCCGACAAGAAGCGGAACGATGCTTCTGCCCGATAGTCCTATTTTCCGCAAAAGTTTATCCATGAAAAAGGCGACACGAGCGATGTAGCCGGAATCTTCGAGCATGGAAAGGAAGAAAAAGAGGGTAACTATGATCGGCAGGAAGGAAAGCACGCTTCCAACACCCGCAAAAATACCGTCGATGATAAGTCCGTGAAGCACTTCGTTCACGCCGGCAGCTGACAAGCCGGCATCCGTCACTTTCGTAAGCCAGTCGATTCCTGTTTCCAGAAGTTCCTGCAGCCATGCGCCGATCACGTTGAAAGTCAGATAGAAAATCGCCCCCATGATCGCTATGAAGCAGGGGATGGCCGTCCATTTTCCGGTCAGAATTTTGTCGATTTCCTGACTTCTTGCCCTCTCTTTACTTTCGTGCGGCTTTTTGACGGTGAGGGAGCACAGCCTGTAAATGAAGGAAAAACGCATGTCGGCTATTGCCGCGCTCCTGTCTAAACCGCGCTCGCTTTCCATCTGCAGTATGATATGCTCCAGAGTCTCCTTTTCGTTCACGTCAAGGTCGAGTTTGTGCAGGATCTGTTTATCGTCTTCAAGAAGTTTTGTCGCTGCGAACCGCACCGGGACACCTGCTTTTTCGGCATGGTCTTCGATCAGATGGATCGTTCCGTGAAGCGCACGGTGAACTGCGCCGCCGCCCACGTCTTTGCCGCAGAAATCCTGACGCAGCGGGCTTTCCTGAAATTTTGCAACGTGAACGGCGTGGGAAACAAGTTCTTCGATTCCCTGACCTTTTTTCGCCGAGATCGGAACGACAGGCACGCCGAGCAGCGATTCCATTTTGTTCACGTCGATTGAACCGCCGTTTGCCGTAACTTCGTCCATCATGTTGAGCGCGATGACGAGCGGAATGTTCAGTTCCAGAAGCTGCATCGTCAGATATAAGTTTCTTTCGATGTTAGTAGCATCCACGATGTTTATTATCGCGTGCGGCTTTTCGTTCAGGACAAAATCACGCGAAATCAGTTCCTCGGCAGAGTAGGGCGACATCGAGTAAATGCCCGGCAGGTCGGTGATCAGAGTATCGGTGTGTCCTTTGATCGCTCCCGATTTTCTGTCAACCGTAACACCTGGAAAGTTCCCGACATGCTGATTTGATCCGGTAAGGCGGTTGAAAAGCGTGGTCTTTCCGCAGTTCTGGTTTCCGACAAGCGCGAATGTGAGAACTGTACCGTCAGGGAGCGGATTTTCGCTGTTTTTGTCGTGGAATTTTCCGCTTTCGCCGAGTCCCGGGTGCTCAGTTGCGATTGATTCTTCGCTTGCAGAGCTTTGCCTAAGTGCAGGATTCGCCGCATCCGTCTCGGTAACTTCGATCTGCTGTGCATCAGCTACACGCAAAGTCAGCTCGTAGCCGTGAAGCCTGAATTCCATCGGATCTCCGAGAGGCGCGTATTTTACGAAAGTGATTTCCGCCCCCGGGATTATTCCCATATCAAGAAAATGCTGGCGGAGCTCGCCGTTTCCTCCGAGTTGTTTGACCCGAACGGTTTCTCCTGTCTTTATTTCGCGCAATGTTTTCATATTTTATGCCTTAACTAACAAATTTTCCTATATTAAAAGAACTCAATCAAATTAGGATTGAGGATAATTGTTAGCAAAGACTAATAGTCAAGGAAAATAGGGAAAATTAAGAAAATTTAACCGGAATTTTCGCGGTGGGATTGTTTTTATATCACTTTTTAAGGATCCTCATCGCGTTGAGAACCGCTATCACGGTGACGCCGACATCGCCGAAAACAGCTTCCCACATTCCGGCTATTCCCAGAGCTCCGAGAACAAGGAAAACTCCTTTGATTCCAAGAGCTAACGTGATATTCTGGATGACGATGCTTTTTGTCGCTTTTGCAACATCTATAGCTTCGAGAAGTTTGGAAGGTTCGTCCGTCATGAGTACTACATCGGCGGCTTCTATCGCGGCGTCGGAGCCGAGACCTCCCATGGCGATACCGACATCGGCTCTTGCTAAAACAGGTGCGTCGTTTATTCCGTCGCCGACAAAGGCGAGCTTTCCCGAACCATCGCTCTTTTTCTCTAAGATCTCGATTTTTTCGACTTTTTCTCCGGGAAGAAGCTGCGCGTAGTATTCATCTATTTTCAGTTTCTCCGCTACGTCCTGCGCGATTTTTTCGTCGTCGCCCGTGAGCATTGCGATCTTTTTAACGCCGAGTTCTTTCAGGCCTGATACCGCTTTAAGGCTGTCTTCCTTGATTTCATCGCTTATCAGAATGCAGCCGGCATAGCGTCCGTCAGTTGCGACATAGACTTTTGTCCCCGTTTCATTACACGGCTGAAAGGTGATTTTTTCGTCTTTCATAAGTTCTGAGTTTCCGGCTAGAACTTTTTCACCGCCGAATACCGCGCTGATACCGCGCCCGGGGATTTCCTGATGAGCGGAAACAAGGTCGTTTCCGATTTCTTTTCCGTAAGCCGCAGAAATTGATTTCGCGATAGGATGGTTGGAAAAATATTCGGCGGCGGAGGCGTATTCAAGCACTTTTTCTTTGGTAAAGCCGTCAGACGGAATGATTTCCGTGACATTGAAAACCCCTTTGGTGAGAGTTCCCGTTTTGTCAAAAACAACGGTCCCCAGGTTGTCGAGTGCCTCAAGGTAGTTGCTTCCTTTCACAAGCACGCCGTGTTTTGAAGCGGCTCCTATGCCTCCGAAAAATGTGAGCGGGATCGAAATCACAAGGGCGCATGGGCATGAAACAACAAGAAAAACAAATCCTCGGTGGATCCAGTCGGTCCATTCTCCTCCGAGAAGAAGGGGAGGAAGCACAGCTAAGAGCGCGGCGAGGATAACAACTACGGGCGTGTAGTATCCTGCGAATTTTGTTATGAAATTTTCCGTTTTTGCTTTTCTTTCAGAAGCATTTTCAACGAGGTCTATGATTTTGGAAACTGTCGATTCTCCGAAAATTTTAGTTGTTCTGATCGTCAGCGTGCCGCTCTGGTTTACGCATCCCGAGAGGACTTCACCGCCTTCGCGGACACTTTTCGGAACAGATTCGCCTGTCAGAGCCTTCGTGTCGAGCATCGAGTTTCCTTCAAGCACGATGCCGTCGAGAGGGATCTTTTCGCCCGGTTTCACGATAATCGTCTCTCCTAAAGCGACATTTTCCGGGAAAACAGTTTCAGAAACGCCGTCTCGCAGCACTGTGGCGTGGTCGGGACGGATATCCATGAGTTCTGAAATCGATTCTTTCGAGTGTTTCACTGCGAGCGACTGGAAAAATTCTCCAATCTGGTAAAAAAGCATTACCGCTACAGCCTCGGGATATTCGCCGATGACAAAAGCCCCGACAGTGGAGATCGTCATCAGGAAATTTTCGTCGAAAACCTGTCCGTGAGCGATATTTTCCAGTGCTTCAAGGACAACGTCGTAACCGAGAATGATGTATGCCGCTATCAGGAAACCCAGTTCGATGTGCAGCGGAACATCTGCCGCAAAAGTTAGCACAAGCCCTGCAAGATAGACAAAAGCTCCGATAGAGAGGCGTAAGATCAGTTTTCTGCCGCCTGAATGTTCATGCTCGTGATGATGTTCGCAGGCGTGACAACAGCGGCATCCGTGTTCGTGTTCACAAGATTCATGTTCGTGATGTTCGTGTGCCATAGCTGCCTCCTGATCAATGCGTTTCCCGGTAGTCCGGCATCAGTTCTTCGAGATGCTCGAATCCCGTGTCGATAATTTTTTTGACATGGTCGTCTGCCAGCGAGTAGTAGACTATCTGCGCCTCGCGCCGGAATTTCACGAGTCCCGCAAGACGTAAAGCCTTCAGCTGGTGCGAAACCGCCGATTTTGTGAGCCCTAACAGCACGGCGATGTCGCAGACGCACATTTCGCTCTGTTCGAGAGCGTGCAGGATCTTGACTCTCGTATAGTCGCCGAAAAGCTGCATCAGATCCGCCAGGTTCAAGTATTCATCATCTGACACCATTTTTGATCTGACATCATTCACGATGTTTTCGTGTATAACATTGCAAGTGCACAAAGACTCCGAATCTACCATTTTAGACCTCCTCTTTTATTAGTTGAACAAATGAACAACTAATCATTACTCGTTAAAAAAGTTTTGTCAAGAGGTTGGAATGCAAGTTTCTGGATTTTGCACCTTTTCAGTTCAAAAAGTTCAATTTTCTTTCTGATTCCGCCGCTTTAACCGGCGAGTTTTAAAGACTGTTATAGATTTTTTCGTATTCTTTAGCCGAATTTTTCCAGCTGAAATCGCATTTCATCGCCGCTTTGCGCATCTTGTCGATGTGTTTCGGCCGGTCGAAATAGGTGCTTACTGCCCAGCCGACGGTATCGAAAACGGCGTCGGTGGAGAGATAGTCGAATTTGAAGCCGGTTCCGCTTCCGTCTGCTTCGCAATATTGCTGGACGGTGTCGGAAAGGCCGCCAGTGTTGCGGACGATAGGCAGCGTGCCGTATTTGAGCGAATAAATCTGATTAAGTCCGCACGGCTCGTAGCGCGACGGCATGATGAAAAAGTCGCTTCCTGCCTCGACGAGGTGAGACATTTCGTCGCTGTAACCTATGAAACTGCCGATTTTTCCGTGTTTTTCGCCGGGGATCCATCTGAAAAAGTTTTCAAGCTCTGCTTCACCGGACCCCATGATCGCAAACTGGACAACCATCGAATCGACAATGCGTCCGACAGTTTTCGCAAGGATGTCGAGCCCTTTCTGGTGCGCGAAACGGCTGACAACGCCTATAATCGGAATATTTTCATCCTCGTCAAGAGCAAAACGTTTCTGCAGTTCGCGCTTGCAGGCGGCTTTTCCCTTGAAACTGCGGGCCGAAAAGTTTTCGGGAATGTTTTTATCTGTTTTCGGGTCCCAGACTGAATAGTCAACTCCGTTGAGTATTCCCAAATATTTCTCGTTTTTGCTTCTGAGATAAGGCGCGAGACCGTAACTCTGCGAGCCGCAGAGCGTTTCTTCGGCGTATTTCGGGCTCACTGTCGTCACGAAATCGGCAAAATGGATGCCTCCTTTGAGGAAGTTGACTCTTCCGTAGTCCTCGAAAATCCCGCTTGTGAAGAATTTCCAGTCGAAACCGCAGTAGTCGAGGCAGTCGGCGCTGTAAATCCCCTGATAGCCTATGTTGTGGATCGTGAGGACCGATTTCGCTTTATCGATTCCGCTTTCGCCCCAGTCCCAGGTCTTCATGTAGGCACATACTGCCGCAGTCTGCCAGTCGTGGACGTGGATTACATCCGGTCTGAAATTCATATCGCGGAGAAGCTGCAGAGCGGCGCGGCTGAAAAAGGCAAAACGGTAAGGATTATCCTGAAAGTCGTTGTTGAAACTGTCGCAATACAATCCTTCGCGGAAAAAGTATTTGTCAGATTCAATGAGAAAAACGCGGACTTTTCTGCCGAGCACCGCCGTTTTGACGGAACACCATTCTTCGATTCCCGAACCCATGTGGACGCACATAGTCTCGAAGAAAGGGGATATCTCGATGTTTGAAGCGACATTTTTTTTGTAGTAGGGGATTATTACTGCTACTTCGTGACCAAGCGCTGCAAGTGCCTGCGAGAGTGAGCCGACGACATCGGCAAGACCGCCCGTTTTCACCAGCGGGTAACATTCGGAAGCGATAAAAGCGATTTTCATGGTAACCCCCGATAATAAATTGTTATCTCAGCTTTAAACCGTCGAATGTATCTTTTGCGAGCACTTCCCACTCAGAGTTTTCTTCAGTTGTTCCGGCGGAAAGAGCCCAGTCAGTCGTGCCCTGAATAACAGAGAGTTTCCTTCTTAAAGTGTGAGCTTCTGTTGCACTTGGAACACCGGCGACACTCCATGCGGATACGGGATTATTTCCCTGAATGCCGATCTGATCAACAATGGAGTTCCCGTCAAATAATGCTATACCGTCATCACCGTTGAAATTAAAGACTGCACTTGTCGGTGTCTGGTCGCATTTGGCCACAAGTTCGGGATCTGATGCTGCATTGCAGAATACAAAAGTCTGACCGGAAGAAATTGATGCTGCCGGGAAATTGAAGACATAGTTTGCGTCGCTGCCCCAGTTTTTTCCGTTGTTTGCCTGCTGAATTGTGAAATTGCTTAAATTTACTGCTGATTTTGAGCCGTTGTAAATTTCTATCGCCTTGTTGTAGCTGCTTCCCTCGACATATTCAGTGATGAAAACGGCGTTTGCGATACATTCAGAAGTCGATATAGAACAGTATGGAGTAGCTGGAGTAGTGCCGGAGCAGTCTGCGTTGGAAGAACATTGACCTGCCGGCTGTTCAGTGTCTTCGTCATTGTTTTCATTGTCAGGAACATTTTCCGTATCGTTGTCTGTGATTTCCGTATCGTCCGGGCCGGTAGGATCGTCCGGTTCCTGATCTGTCTGCGGTTTGTCATCAGAGTCGTCTGTGTCTGCAGGATCTTCGGAAATCGTGTCACCGTCAGGAGTTTCGTTTTCAGTATCGGAAGTGTCGTTTGTGTCAGGAATTTCGTTTTCTGTGTCGGAAGTTTCTGGATCAGGAAATTCTTCATCATATACCTCACCGCCGAAGCAGCCGAAAACACCGGCAGAATTCTGCCCGCACTGTTTTCCGATGGAAATATTGCACTGTTTTTCTATTGTCCAGGTGGAAGACTGACAGATAAGGAGATCCATTCCGTTGTCGGAGCAGTATTCAACCCCTTCTTGTGAGCATTTTTGGCCGGCAAAAATTCCTTCTTCCTCCTCTTCAATACCGCATGCCGAAATGAAAAGCGCAAAAACTGCAATCAGGAACAAAAAAATGTTTTTTTTCATAAAAATCTCCGAAAAGACAACCATAAAACATAAAATGATAGGCGAAATCGTAAAAAAGGCAATATATAAAAGTTGCCAACAAGTGTCCTGGAGTTAGAATAAGCCGTTTTTTGACCGGGGATTTTATGAATAAACCTCTTGTTTCGGTGATTATTCCGGCTTTCAACCGCGCAAATGTCATAAAACGCGCAGTAAATTCAGTTCTTGAGCAGAGTTTCAAGGATTTTGAATGTATCGTTGTCGATGACGGCTCAACTGACGAAACGGAATTGGTTTTGCAGGAATTTTCTAATAAAATCAAAGTGATAAAAAGTGAGAACAGAGGCGTTTCGGCGGCGAGAAATCTCGGTGCGGCAGAGGCTGTAGGCACTTTTATCGCATTTTTAGACAGCGACGACGAGTGGAAACCTCAGAAACTTCAAAAACAAATTGATTTCATGCATAAAAACGGTTTTCGCATTTCGCAGACCGATGAAACCTGGGTTAGAAACGGAAAATTCGTAAATAAATCAAATAAATATAAAAGGCCTTCCGGCGATATTTTTTATAACTGCCTTGAAGTCTGTGCCGTTACTCCGAGCAGCGTGATTATGGAAAAAGAACTTTTTTTCGGATACGGCGGCTTTGACGAGTCGTTTCCGGTATGCGAAGATTACGACCTCTGGCTCAGAATGTCTCTCAAGGAAAAATTCGGACTGATTGACGAACCTCTCATAATAAAATACGGCGGCAACCCAGACCAGCTTTCAAATTCAACGTGCCTCGATAAATACAGAATAATCAGTATTTTCAATATGTTGAATGAAAACCGCGAACTTTCTGCCAAGCAGGAAAAAGCGCTTCGCGAAGTTCTCGCAAAAAAAGTGAAAATCTATTCCGAAGGAGCTAAAAAGCGCGGAAAATCCGAAGAAGCTGCCTGGGCGGAAGGACTTTTGAATTAATCGATTTCAAATTTCACGGGTTTGATGTCCCAGATATCTTCGGCGTATTCGCGGATCGTTCTGTCTGACGAGAATTTGCCGCTTCTCGCGGTGTTGAGGATCGACATTTTTGTCCATGCGGTTTTGTCGAGATAAACTTTTTCGACTTTGTCCTGCATATCGACATACGAACGGTAGTCGGCGAGAAGCATGTAGTTGTCGCCGTAGTTGACGAGATCGTCGTAAAGCCTTGAAAATATTCCTGATTCCGAATTGAAGTGATCGTTTTTGATCATGTCGAGAACCTGCCTGAGTTCGGGATCTGAATCGTAGTAGTTACGCGGATTGTAGCCTAATGCCTTCATTTCGCTCACTTCGTTCGCCTTGAGGCCGAAAATGAAGATGTTGTTTGCACCGACTTCTTCGAGCATTTCGACGTTCGCGCCGTCGAGAGTTCCGATCGTCATCGCGCCGTTGAGCATGAATTTCATGTTGCCGGTGCCGCTCGCCTCGAATCCCGCAGTCGAAATCTGCTCTGAAAGATCGCTCGCCGGAATGACTTTTTCAGCCATCGAAACGGAGTAGTTGGGGAAGAAGAAAACATTGAGATATTTGTTTACCCCGGGATCATTGTTGACAACGGAAGCCACTGAATTTATTAGTTTTATAATCATTTTCGAAATGTAGTAGCCGGGAGCCGCCTTGCCGCCGAAGATCTTCGTTCTCGGGACGAAGTTTCCGTTCGGATTGCTCTTTATCCTGTTGTAAAGCGTGATCGTGTGGAGAACGTTGAGGAGCTGACGTTTGTATTCGTGCATTCTTTTGACCTGAACGTCGAACATCATATCTGTGTTGAGATTGAAGCCGAGTTTATCGTGAGCGTAGATTTTAAGCCGCTCTTTTGCCTGAACTTTTGCATCATACCATGCGGCCTGAAATTCTTTGTCATCAGCGAATGCTTCAAGTTTTTTGAGTTCGTCAAGGTTGGCGACCCAGCCGTTTCCGATTTTTGAAGTGATTAGGTCTGAAAGGGGAATATTTGATTTCTTGAGCCATCTTCTCGGGGTTATACCGTTGGTTTTATTGACGATTTTCCCGGGGTAAAGTTCGTCGAAATCCTTGAACATGCTCTCTTTCAGGATTTTTGTGTGGAGCGCGCTGACGCCGTTCACCTTGTGGCTGCCGATGATCGCCATGTTTGCCATCCGCACGAATTTACAGCCCGATTCTTCGAAAATCGAGACATCTTTGATTCGTTTTACGTCGAAATTGCGGAAATCGCGGGCTTCGTTGATGAATCTGCGGTTGATTTCGTAGATTATCTGGAGTTGTCTCGGAAGGAGCGGCCCCATGATCTCAACGTCCCATTTTTCGACTGCTTCAGGAAGAACCGTGTGGTTGGTATAGGCGAAAGTGTTGCGTGTGATTTCCCAAGCCTCGTTCCAGCCGAGTTTCTCCTCGTCAATGAGGATTCTCATAAGTTCCGGTATCGCGATGCTCGGATGGGTGTCGTTGAGCTGGATCGCGACTTTTGAAGGGAAATCGTCGAATTTTTCAGTCCCGTAGTTCTTTTTGTAGTGGCGGATGATGTCCTGAAGCGTCGCCGAAACGAAGAAATACTGCTGTTTGAGACGAAGGACTTTGCCCTGCTGCATGTTGTCATTGGGGTAGAGGACTTTCGAGATGTTTTCGCTTCTGTTTTTGTCGTTTACAGCCGCCATGTAGTCGCCGCTGTTGAAGTAGTGGAAGTCGAATTCGTTCGTGCTTTTTGCCTGCCACAGACGGAGGTTGTTGACTGTCGGAGTCTTGTAGCCCGGAACCGGAACGTCGTAAGCCTGCGCCAGAACATCTTCGGTATCGACGAGTTTGTATCTCTCTTCGCCGTTGTCATCGCGGTAGGAAACGACTTTGCCGCCGAAACGGACTCTGTATTCAAGGTCGGGACGGCAGATTTCCCACGGGCAGGTGTATTTGAGCCAGTTGTCGGGAACTTCGACCTGGTATCCGTTTTCGATGCCCTGACGGAAAATTCCGTATTCATATCTGATGCCGTAGCCGTAAGCGGGAAGCCCCAGAGTCGCCATCGAATCGAGGAAACACGCCGCAAGCCTTCCCAGACCGCCGTTGCCGAGACCCATGTCGGGTTCCATGTCGCGGAGTTCCTCCATATTGTAGCCAAGTTTTTCGGCAAGACGCGAGACTTCATCGTGGCAGTCAAGGTTTATGAGAGTATTTCCCATAAGGCGGCCCATAAGAAATTCCATCGAAAGGTAATAAACTCTTTTTGCCTTGTTGCGGCGGTATTCGTGCTGCGTTCTAAGCCAGTTGCGGATAAGTTTGTGTCTGATCGTAGTTGCGAGCGCTATGTAAACGTCTCTTGCCTTTACCGTAGTTTTATCCTTTACCTGATTGTATTCAAGCGTTTCAAGCAAATCGCGCTCGAAAAGTGACGATTTTTCGTCCAGAGTATCAGTGAAAAATATCGAATCCTTAAGTTCGTCTCTTGTTTTAGTCATAATTCCTCCAAAAAAATCAAAAAAGCGAAAAAACAAGCCGCATTTATATTGTTTTAGAGCGAAATTTCAAATTTTACGACAAATTCGATGAGAGAGGGGGCCGCAGAGCCGTCAGCGAGTTTTCCAGGCGAGAATTTGTATTTTTTTACAGCCTTCAGAGCCGATTCCGAAAAAAGTTCGTGGTCGCTTTTTATAACCCTGGCTTTCAGGACTTTTCCTTCTTTTGAAATCAGAAGTTCGAGAGTGACCGAGCCTTCAACGCCTTCATCTTCAAGACTTTCGGGATAATCCGGGGTTTTCGGATTGAGTGCTTTCGGGATCACGGCAAGTTCTCCCGCTATTTTCGGGGTGTTGTCGGGCGCGCTGTTGTTGTCGATATTTCGAGATTCCGATATTTCGATATTTCGATTTGGCACGCCGGTTTTCTCATCAATATTTCGATATTTCGATATTTCGATATTTCGATCTTGCGCGCCGGTTGTCTCGTCGATATTTCGAGATTCCGATATTTCGAGATTTCGATTTTCCGGCGCGCGTTTTTTCCCGATATTTCGAGGTTTCGGTATTTCGACATTTCGATTTTCCGGCGCGCTTTTGTTTTCTTCACGAAAAATCGAAATCTTGGTGATTTTTTTTATATAATCACTTGGATTTATTTCACTTTTCAATTCTGGAGCGAAAACAAACGCCAAGGCGTGCAGCAGAATCGAAACAGTAAACGCAATAAGAAGAAAACGGTTTTTTTTCAAGTCAGCCTTTTGCCAAAAATCCAAAACCGCGTGATTATACGCAATGAAAAAGATTGTTGAATTTTATTGCCTGAATATCTGCAAATTGTAGAAATTCCATAAAAAAACAGGTGCAGATAATTTTTTCTGGTGTTTTTTTAAGGAAAGACTAAAATCCCGCCCATGTTTGTTGTTGGAACGCCTGTTTTTTATCTTGCCCTTTTTGTTCTTGGGCTTTTTTTGATCCTGAAAAAGTTTTTTAAAGGAACTTTATTCAAGGTCATCGGCATAAATTTTGTCGTCATTCTTTTTTTGATCGCGCTTTTTGATTCTGTTGCGGCAATGCTTTTCGACCGTTCAGATTCGTTCCGTGTCGTTGACAATTTTTATCACCACGGACTCAAGGCGATGGCCAACGAAAAGACTTCATGGAAAAGCGACGGAGTTTCTTTTTATCAGATTTATACAAATTCCCTCAGCTTTGTCGATGAGACAGACCGCGAAGTTCCGCTGAAAAAAAACGGAAAGCGCATTCTTATTCTAGGGGACAGTTTTATGGAAGGTGTCGGCTATCCGTGGCCTCAGACCGTACCCGGAATTTTGTCGGAGCGCTTCAAAAAGCAGGGAGTCGAACTTCTTAACGCGGCGGTTATAAGCTATTCTCCGAAAATTTACTATCTCAAGCTGAAACATTTCCTCGAAATGGGCCTGGAAATCGATGAACTCTATGTTTTTATTGATATTTCCGATATTATAGACGAAGTGGTTTACGACTATTTCGTGCCGAAGGAATTTTCTCAGTCCGAGCTTAAGTGGCAGGCTCTTGACAATTTCTTTATAAAAGGTTCATACATTTATCGAAGTACGAAAACCGACTATTTTGCGGCGCAGATAAATCCATACCACGAAAATGCGCCTGTCTGGGGCGGACTCGCAAATTTTTACGGTTTGAAACCGCGCTGGACTTATGATGAAAATGCGATGAAACTTTACGGTGAAAAAGGTATTGCTTCTGCTAAAAAACACATTGATCTGATCCGGAAAATATGTGAAGAGAAGGGAATAAAGCTCCACATCGGCGTATGGCCCTGGCAAGAGCAGGCAAAAAACAAAAACGGCAGGATGCAGTACGATATATGGAAAGAGTATACAGACAAATATCATATTGATTTTATTTCACTTTTTGATACTTTCGAGGCGATGCCACCTGAAGAACTCGGTACTATTTTCATCACTAACGACATTCACTGGAACGACAAAGGTAACAGAATCGTTGCAGATTATATATGGCAGCATATTGTAAATTCGGAGGGAAAAAATGAAACTGCTCAATGAAATCAAAGGAGATAAAATTGTCGAATCGGTCGAAAAACTCGTAAAAATACCGTCTCCGACCGGTTTTACCGGAAAAGTAAAGGATTTTCTTGTCGAAAACGCCGAAAAGAAAGGCTTTTCATATACTGTAACCAAAAAAGGGGCCGTAATTTATTCTTTCGGTCCGCAGAATAAGCCAGGAACGTTTTTTGCAGCTCATGTTGATGCGCTCGGCGCGATTGTCACTGCCGTTGACGATTCTTCCGAAAGAGTCAAAATCGCGGCTGTCGGCGGCTATCCGGCACTTTATATAATCGGTGAAATCTGCACTATCCATACCCGCAAAGGTAAAGAATACATTTCAACTTTCCTTCCCGAAAATCCGGCAGTTCACGTAAATTCCAAGCTCAAAGAGATGGTTCCCGATTTTGACAACTGTTCGCTCAGAGTCGATTTAACGCTCAAAAAAGGTGAAAAACTTAGTGATTTCATTTCCGTCGGTGATTTTGTTTCGTTAGACTGCGGATTCAGATATGTTGACGGTTATGTCAATTCGCGCCATTTAGACGATAAGGCTTCAGCCGGAATATTTGTTTATCTTGCTGATATTGTTAAGAAAAATGAAAGTAAACTCAAAAGCAGAGTCTCTTTTTTCTTCAACGTTACAGAAGAAACGGGGCAGGGGATCGCGGCAACTCCGCAGGGCGATGATTTAATCGTTGTCGATATGGGTGTCGTCGGCAAAGGAACTGCCGGCAGCGAAAAGTGTGTCAGCATCTGCGCGAAAGATTCGTCCGGCCCTTACAACTATGACCTTACGACAGAACTTATCAATCTTGCCGAGAAGAACGGAATCGCGTTCAAAACCGATGTTTTCCCGTTTTACGGTTCGGACGGTTCGGCTCTTCTGCGTTCCTGCAGCGATACGAGAGTTGCTCTTATCGGTCAGGGGGTCAACGCAAGCCACGGCTACGAAAGAACTCATGTCGAAGGGCTTACGGCAACGGCTTCTTTGATTCTTGCATATATTTTCGGTTAAATCATGAAAAGACCTGACGGTTCGCTCATAAGTTTTATGAGCAATCTTGTAAAAAAGAACGGCGGTATCAACTGTGCGCAGGGAATTCCCGGCTTTGAGCCGCCGGAAGAGCTTATCTCGGAACTTGTTTCCGCGGCGCAGACTCCGATACATCAGTATCCTGCCGGGAACGGAAACCCGAAACTGCGCGGACTTGTTGCCGCAGGGCTTTGCGGAAACTGTGGAATGAGTGCTGAAAATGTTCTTGTCACGAACGGTGCAACTGAAGCGATTTCGCTGATTTATCTTTATTTAAGGCAGAAAACGGCCGGTAATTTCACGGTTATGTCTTTTGATCCGGTTTATGAAAGTTATGCCAATCTGCCGAAAATTTACGGTGACAGGTTTTTGTGCGAATATCCTGACGAATCGGGTTCTTTTGATTTTAATTCTATTGAAAGCCGCGTGAAAAATGAAAAAGTAAACCTGATTCTGCTCTGCTCGCCTGGAAATCCGCTTGGAAAAATCTGGAAAAAAGAAGAAATTTCAAGGCTTTACGAAATCTGCAAAAAATACGGCGCAAACCTTGTTTTTGATGCGGTTTACAGTGATCTTTACTTCGGAGAAAAACCGTATCTTCCGTTCGAACTTGTTGACGATACGCTTTTTGTGGTTTCGGCGTTTTCAAAGATGCTTTCTATTACCGGCTGGCGTGTCGGTTACATTGTCGGATCAAAACAGCACGTCGAAAATCTTGCAAAAATTCATGATTACACCGGGCTCTGCACTCCTTCAATTCTGCAGGAGGCAATTGCCGGATATCTGGAAAAGAACGGTTTCGGCAAGGATTATCTGGCTTTTTTGAGAGGAAAAGTGCGGGAATCTTTCGAAATTATGCATTCTGCACTTCAAAAAAGCGGTTTTTATATGCCTTCTATTGACGGCGGATATTTTGTCTGGGCAAAGATTCCTGAAAAATTCGACGACGGCCTCAAATTTGCGATGGATTTGTATGAAAATCAGAAAGTCGGCACGGTTCCCGGTATTCATTTCAGCGAAAAAGGCAATAATTTCATAAGAATAAGCATCGCAAAAGATGCGGCTGAAATAGAAGAAGCGGCAAAGCGTATCTCAGTTTTCGTAAAGCTGTAATTTTCTTTCAATAGTTTCCTTAAGGATTGGACTTTAATAAATTTTTTCCTATAATTCATAGGTTTTCAGGAGGTGCTTTTTGGGCAGGCTGCTTTTTTTTCTCTCTTTCTGCAAAAAGATATTTTTTCTCTTTGCAGTTTTTCTTCTTTTTTTCTTGCAGGGAAATCTTTTTGTATATCTCGAAAATATGGTTTCATGCTTTCCGGTAACTATGATTACGACGCAGAAAGAGCCTGTGGAAAAGGCGCTTTCGGAAATGAAAGTCTGTTCTCTTTCGGTGCAGAGCGAAAGAATGACATTCGATTCGTCGATTTTCAATCATTATGAAGCTCTTCCTGTGAAAGAAATCTATCTTTATTACATGAAGATCCCGTATGAAAACTGGGGTGAAGTCAAAAACATGGAGGACGTGATAACCGAAGCGAACCCATACATTGAGGACATTGTTTCTTTGTATGCTGCTTCAAAGATCAGGTTTCAGCTTTTCTCTTTTATTTTTCTTATGCTTATCGGTGTTTATTTCGTTTTTAAAATTGTTGCGTCAAATAAAATGCCCAAAAAACATTTTTTGGCTGTTTCGATAATTATTACAGTACTTTATCTTATAGCATCCGTCGTTCTGCTGAATGCTTTTCCTGCATTTCTGATACCGCTTTCTGCAGTTTCGGCCGGAGTTTTGTTCATGGCTTATATTGTTATGACTTTAATAAATTATAAATTGTTGAAAAGGTGGTGAAATGTACCGGATTCTATCTTTTGTCTTTGTACTTTTTATGTTTGTTTCATGCGGTTCGGGTTATACCGGTATAGCATCAAAACCGGATTCTGACAGATCTTCAGATATTAATGATGTCGATTATGAAGAGGTTTCAGATACAGATTCTGATGAAGTTTCCGGACCGGACGAAAATCCTGATACTGGTGAAATTCCTGAATCCGATGAAGTTCCTGAATCCGATGAAATCCCTGAATCCGATGAAGTTTCTGATTCCGATGAAATTCCGGATACCGATGAAGTTCCCGATCCTGACGAAGTTCCCGATCCGGATGAAACTGATGATTTCGACGGAGATTCGATTCAAATCAGGATCGTTGCAGGAAACATCACGAGCGGAAACAAACAGTCTTACGATCCGGGTCACGGAATAAGGATCTTTCAGGCTCTTAAACCCGACATCGCGCTGGTTCAGGAGATGAATTACGGAAACAATTCGGTAAGTGACTATAAAAATTTTGCGCAGGAGATCGTAGGAACGAACTATTACGCTGTCGACAACAAGCAGAAATGCAATAACAACAAGTGCAACATTCCTAACGGTATAGTCAGCAAATATCCCATAACTGACTCGGATTCATGGGATGATCCGAATATCAATGACCGTGCTTTGCTGTGGGCAATTATCGATATTCCCGGTGAAAAGGATATTTTTGCGGTAAGCGTCCATCTTCACACGGGTCCCGAATCGGATCAGGTTACTGCTGCAAAGCTGATTGTTGATGAAATAGCGAAAGTCAAAGAGAAAAATCCCGGAAAATATTACTATGTCGTAGGCGGCGATTTCAACGGAGATTCTGCTGTTTCGCAAAACGGATTCGGCAAAAACAACACTTTTTATGTCGACGGCCCAGATCCTGTCGATGAAAAAGGAAACGGCAACACAAATGCCAAGAGAGAAAAGCAGTATGACTTTGTTTTAGCCGATCATCCTCTGCACGAATTTCAAGTTCCCGTGGTTTATTATTCTTCAGAAGATGCAACAAAAACAAAGATTTATGAAAACGGTTTGGTTTTTGACACGCGCCTTTACGATCAGAGCGTGCTGAATGAATATTTTTCACCGGCAGATCAAAACGATTCTGGTGCTTCGCAGATGCAGCATATGGCTGTTGTTAAAGATTTTCTGATAGAGCTCAAATGAAGGAAGATTTTCTCCCCGAAAACAGATTTGAAAAGATCTACCGCTTCAATGAAGTCACTTCAACTATGGACGAATGCGAAGAGTTGATTAAATCAGGAGTCCGCAGAGGAATTGTCGTCGCAGAATCGCAGACTTCGGGTCGCGGCAGAAACGCGAAAAAATGGGTTTCTGAAAACAACGGAAACATCTATCTCTCGTTTTTTGACGAAATCGATCCCGAAAATCCGATAAATATCATTCCGCAGAGGTGCGCGGCCGCAGCTTTTCTTGCGGTTAAACCTTTTGTCGAAGGCGTTGCTGAAATTGCGATAAAATGGCCGAACGACATTCTGATCGAAATGAAAAAAGTGTCGGGAATCATTGCGAAAACCATGCTTTTTGAAGGAAAGAGGTTTTATATCTGCGGAATCGGGATCAATGTCTTTCCGCCGGATGAAAACGGTCAGAAATTTGTCTGGGAGCCGGCTGCGGTTTCGGAATACGCAGAAGTTTCAACGGAAGAGGTTTTAAGCTCTCTCGTCGAAGCCGCAGATTTTGCATTTTCTATGCAAGATGCTGAAATTATTGATATTTATTCAAAAAATATCAGCTGGATGATTGATCGCGAAATTGTTTTTTCCCAGGATTTAGTCCACAATGAAAAAGGGAAAATCGCCGGATTTTCGGATGATTTTTCGGTGATAAAAATATTGACTGAAAACGGTTCGAAAGAGCTTTCGGCTCTTTCGGTTTTATCCATAGTTTAAATGGTGAGCAGATGAAAGCATGGACATACAAGCCGCTTAAACGAAACAGATTCTTTATGGCTTTAATCATTATCTTTTTGGCGTTTTTGCTGAACTATATCCCGTCAAGGATAGCGCAGGCATTGGATATGCCGCTGTTTTTGGATTCTATCGGAACTCTTTTCGCCGCAATGCTCGGCGGAAACCTGCCGGCTGTAATAGCGGGATTCTGCGGGAACGCGGCCAACGGGATTTCCAATATCGCGACACTATACTACTGTATCATAAGCGTTATGATAGGAAGTATGGCGGCAATTTTCCAGAGAAACGGATTCTTCAAGAGTTTCGGGCGTGTGCTTTTTACCATACTTGTTTTTGCTCTTTTGGGCGGCGGTCTAGGCTCGATCCTGACATATTTTCTTCAAGGAGACGGTTTCGGCGCGGGGAAATCGGCCCCGTTTGCCCTCTGGATATACGGAAATCTTGGGTTTTCCAAGTTCTTTTCTCAGTTTTGCGCTGATATAATCATTGATTTTTTTGACAAGTCCGTTACCGTTTCATGTTCGCTTCTGCTTTATCATTCAATCTCTGAAAAATCCAAAAGACTGGCAAAATTTATGTTCCTGTTTTTTCCTGATTCCGATGACGAATACAGAGTTAAGCTGCACGACCGCGACATACGGCGCTCTCTTATCAAAAAAGTTGTCGTTCTCGTCATTACTGCCGAAATTCTTCTCGGAACTTTGGCTAGCGTCACCGCCTTTGTCCTTTACAGAGAGGTGGCGCTCGGCAAATTCACCGGGATTGCACACGGCGTAACCAAGGCCGCGTCGGTAGTGATCGATTCAGAAAGGCTGGATGAATTTCTTGAAAAGGGGAGAGCTGCCGAAGGTTACGCGGAAATAGAGCAGAATCTTTATAAAATAAAGGAAAGTTTCCCTCAGACTATGTATCTTTATGTCTACAAAATAGAGAAAGACGGCTGTCATGTCGTTTTCGATCTCGACTCTGAAGGCGGCGTGGAAGCAAGTCAGCCCGGTGAAATCATGGAATTTGATCCGACATTCGTGCCGTATCTTCCGAAACTTCTCAAAGGCGAGGAGATCGAGCCGATCATTTCGGATGACCAGTTCGGTAAACTTCTCACGGTTTATAAGCCTCTGAAGGGTTCCACTTATGTCGCGGCGGATATTACCATAAGTGAGATTACGGCTGATGAGGCGAAGTTTGTCATCAAGCTGCTTTCGATGTTTTTTGGCCTTTCGATAATTATAATGAGCATCGTTCTTGAATTTGTAAACCGCGGTATTGTTTATCCGGTGAACAGAATGGCGGTCGCTTCGATACAGTTCGCATATAATCTGGGCAGGGGAGACAGCAACAGCGACACTCTTCTCAAGGGGATAGAAGCTCTGAAAATCCACACTTTCGATGAAATCGAATACCTTTACAGAGCGATAATGAAGATGGGCGGTGATTCTCTTAGCTACATCGGTCAGCTTCATAAGCAGACAGAGCGGATAATGAGAATGCAGGAAGAAATTATTCTTAACTTTGCCGAAATGGTTGAAGCGCGCGACAACAGCACCGGCAACCACATCAAGAAAACGGCGTTTTATGTCGGGGCGATAGCGAAGGAACTCCGGAAAAACGGAAAATTCACGGATATTCTGACTGATGCCTATATTGCCAAGCTCAAACGCTCGGCGCCTCTTCACGATATCGGAAAAATCGCCGTTCCCGATTCCATTCTGAATAAACCGGGAAAACTGACTGAGGAAGAATTCGCGATAATGAAGAGCCATGCGATCGAGGGGCAGAAAATACTTAAAAAAATCGAGGCCAACGCAAGTGATTCCATGGATGACGATTACCTGAAGGAATCGATCGAAATGGCGCTCTATCACCATGAAAAGTGGAACGGAACAGGTTATCCCAACGGACTGAGAGGCGAGGATATCCCTCTTTCCGCAAGGATCATGGCCGTTGCCGATGTCTTCGACGCACTTGTGGCCGAGCGTGTCTATAAAAAGGCAATGCCGTATGAAAAAGCAATGGAAATAATTCTCGAAGGAGCGGGAACGAGCTTCGATCCGGTTATTGTCGAAGCCTTTTCACATATCGCCAAAGAGCTTTATGACAAGCGCACCGTACTTGAACAATAATTGAGATTTCAGGGGGTAGGATGATAAACGAAAAGTCGACAAAGTGGAAAAGTTTCGGGAATGCCCTTCTGTTTGTTTTCCTGACTCTTTTAATCAACATAGTTTTTTCAAAGATCGTAATTGCCCTGAAACTTCCGATCTATTTTGACTGTGTCGGAACGCTTCTCGCCGCAATGACAGGAGGAAATCTTCCTGCCGTTATAGTCGGTTTTTTCTCCAATGTCATCAACGGATTTTCCGACATCGCGACGCTTTACTACGGCATAATCAGCATTCTTATAGGTGTCGCAGCCGCTGTTTTCCAGAAAAACGGCTTTTTCAAGACTCCCGGCAGAATAATTTTGACCATTTTTGTTTTTGCATTCCTTGGCGGCGGACTCGGTTCGATTCTAACATACTTTCTTTTCGGCTACGATTTTGGTGAAGGAGTTTCGGCTCCTTTGGCTGTCCTGATACACAACCAGCTCGGGTTTTCAAAGTTTTTTGCGCAGCTTTCGACCGATTTCCTTCTGGATGTCTTTGACAAAACGCTCGTCGTTGTCTCGGCGCTTTTTATTTCAAAATATGTTCCGCGGGTCTACAAAAAATATATCGGCAGGATTTTCCTTTTCGATGCCGATCCCAAAAAACCTGAATACGAAAAATTTCTCGACAAGAACCTTATCAAGCGTTCTCTTATCAAAAAAGTCGTGGTAATGGTCATTATTGCCGAAATCCTTCTCGGAGCTCTCGCCAGCACTACTGGTTACATTCTTTACAGCGAGGCCTCTGTCGGAGAATATGCCGATATTTCAAAAGGTGTTTCCAAGGCTACGGCCGTTGTCGTTGACGGCGACAGAGTAGACGAATTCCTTGAAAAGGGAAGGGCGGCTGAAGGTTATGCCGAGATCGAAAAAAGACTTTACAAGATAAAGGACACTTTTCCGCATGTCATGTATCTTTACATCTACCGCATTATGGAAGACGGTGCTCACGTTGTTTTCGATCTCGAATCCGAGGATCGTGAGGATGTAAAGGCCGTCAAAGCGGACAAGCCGGGCGATGTGGTAGAGTTTGACGATGCTTTCGCTGACGTTAAGGAAAATCTGATACGCGGTGAAAAGGTCGAACCGAGGATTTCCGATGACGAATTCGGCTGGCTTTTCACGAGCTACGAGCCTCTGCTTGATTCCAACGGAAAGCCTGTTGCTCAGATCGGAGTCGATCTTTTAATGGGGGATGTCCGTGCCGACCAGGCAAAATTTTTCATAAAACTTCTTTCGATGTTTTTCGGACTTTCGATAATTATAATGAGCATTGTTCTCGAACTGGTAAACCGCGGCATTGTCTATCCGGTGAACAGAATGGCGGCTGCTTCGATACAGTTTGCCTATAATCTGGGACATGGTGTCGAGCGCGGCAGCAGCCTGAAGGCGATCGAAGACCTTAAGATCCATACTTTCGACGAAATAGAATATCTTTATAAGGCTATAATGAAAATGGGCGGGGATTCGCTCTCTTACATCAACCAGCTCAACAAGCAGACCGAGCGGATCACGAATATGCAGGAGGAGATTATCGTCAACTTCGCTGAAATGGTTGAAGCACGTGATATAAGTACCGGAAACCACGTCAAAAAGACGGCGTTTTATGTCGAGGCGATAGCGAAGGAACTCCGGAAAGAAGGAAAGTTCAAAGATATTCTTACAGACTCCTACATCAAAGTCCTGAAACGTTCGGCACCTCTTCACGATATAGGAAAAATTGCGATTTCAGACCTCATTCTGAACAAACCGGGAAGATTCACCGATGATGAATTTAAAATCATGCAGAGCCACACTACCGAAGGAAAGAACATTCTTACAAAAATCGAAGCCAACGCAAGCGATATG
>Ga0310690_10003112_pt1 | contig 25518 bp, 16 predicted proteins | sample AusTroGonzalo_MG_2_FD_207661 | JGI IMG/M metagenome (GOLD analysis project Ga0310690, IMG submission 207661) | Bovine rumen microbial communities from tropical cattle in Woodstock, Queensland, Australia - Gonzalo_04 (v2) (version 2) | ecosystem: Host-associated > Mammals > Digestive system >... | reverse complement strand
ACAGTATCGGGACGACGTGAACCAGAGCCCTGGCCTCCTAAACCTAAATGGTCATAGTGCGAGCCTACGACAATGTATTCGTGCTTCAGCCGCTTATCCTTCCCCGGAACAACGGCAATGATGTTATGGGTGGTTCGCTCCACATCCTTACCGTATGTGAAGTCGTGATAGAAGCCTTTTTCCTTCTTTCCTTTAACTATGGGCTTCAGCTTCAGGCTGCGGAGCTTGGCGGTAATGAATTGCGAGGCAAGCGTGTCGCCTACTGTGGCTGGGAACCGGCCTCCAAGTTCCTGCGAAGCCAGATATTCCACCGTCTGCCTCATGCCGTCCTGAGCCTGTGACTGCAGGACCAGAACGAAAGCCAGGGCCAATATCAATAATCTACTCATCTTTCTCTTTCAGTTTGCGGGTGCAAAGGTACGACATTTCTGCCACTTCCGCAATCCTAATTTATAGGGATTTTACAGAAAAACTGGATAAAGTTTGCTGCTTTACAATATTCTTACTATATTTGCAAGCGAAACACCAAATAACTACAAATGAAAACCACGAGAATGATACTGGCCGCAATACTGACGGCTGTTTGCTGCATGCAAGTTGCAGCACAAGGGTTCCGCAGGGAGACGTTCCCTGAAGAATCGTATTCCCCAGTGACTAACATCAACCGCAACAGCTATCCACGCGTGCTGAAGGACAACAGCGTGATGTTCCGTGTGAATGCCCCGCAGGCACAGAACGTGCAGATTGACCTGGGCGGCACGAAGTACGACATGCAGAAAGGCGAAGGCGGTGCCTGGACGGTAACCACCAAGCCGCAGGTGCCAGGGTTCCACTACTATTCCCTGATAGTCGACGGCGTATCGGTAGCCGATCCTGCCAGCCAAACATTCTACGGCTGCAGCCGCTGGTCGAGTGCCATCGAGATTCCCGAACAGGGTATGAACGACTTCGAGGTACAAGAAGTGCCACGCGGCGAAGTGCGCACCGTTTATTATTATAGCAAGGTGGAAGAAGCATGGCGTCCGCTGATGGTCTACACCCCTGCCGGCTATAACGAGGGCCAGCAGACCTATCCTGTGGTGTATATCCAGCACGGCGGCGGCGAGGACCATCGTGGCTGGATGGAGCAGGGCCGCACCGCCCAGATCATGGACAACCTGATAGCAGCAGGCAAAGCCGTACCGATGATTGTGGTAAGCTCCAACAGCAATGTCAACTCACGCAGCGGAGGCTTTGGCGGTGGTGGCTACAGCTGGCAGGGCATGCAGACATTCCGCAGTGAACTGATTGACAACGTGATACCGTTCGTGGAAAAGAACTACCGCGTCAAGAAGGACCGCAAGAGCCGCGCCATGTGCGGTCTCTCGATGGGTGGCGGACAGTCGTTCTACATCGGCCTGCGCTCCCCAGAGGTGTTTGCCAACGTAGGCGTTTTCTCCACTGGCATGTTCGGCGGCATTCGTGGCGCTTCGAACTTCGACCTTGAGAAGGAGGTGCCCGGCATTCTGAGCGATACCAAGACCTTCAACAGCCAGCTCGACGTCTTCTTCCTGAGCTGCGGCGAGCAGGATCCCCGCATTGAATACACCCGCACCATTGTGAAGAAAATGCGCGAAGGTGGTGTTGAAGTAAAGTTCAACTCCTACCCCGGCGACCACGAGTGGCAGGTGTGGCGCAAATCACTTCACGAGTTCGCCCAGTATCTGTTCAAATAAAAATTCCTTTCCATCATGCTGACACGTATAATATGGAAGCTTGCCATGCTGTTATTCTTCAGTACGGCAGCGTTTGCATCTTGTGCAGAGAACGACGATCATCCGTCAGAACAGGATCCTGTTGCGCAATTCATTCCGCAGCATCCTGACCAAGCAGACTGACATGAGCAGTTACGTCACCACTGTGCCCACCAAGATTGAGCCGCTGGCACAGATGGTCAATGCTAAGGACGATGAGTCGCTCATCCGTGATGTCTATCTGAGCAACGGACAGCACGTGGCCCGCATCTGCTCGGAGTTCATACCCATCATCAACCCCACGAAGCGCATCAATGTCATCTACCCCATGGTCAACGGCAAGTGCCGCTACAACCTCGGCATCTTCACTGGCGACGAGCAGTCGTATCCCGCAAAGGTCAGCTGGGGATGGGCAGAGGACCCCTCAACGGCCGTCATCACCTCGATGTCTGAATACGGCAAGGGCCTGCACAACGTGGCCTACCTGCGCGGCAACCACATGACGCTGGAGGCTGACCCGAAGTTCAAGGATAGCGATTATGCCACCACCAACTCCAAGTCCTACACGCTGATTCTTAATGACGCTGGCGGTAAGGTTGAGTATCCGCTGGTGAAGATCAACGAGTATGTCTATACCCGCAGACTCTACCGCGCCCGCACCTACCAAAACGGTGCAACACAGATGTCGGAAAGACTCTACAAAAAGAATAATACTTACTCGACGTGGGGTGATCTGGAGTCCATGATGTCTTGTCCCGCACTGGCCGTTGATTCCGACAATGGTACGGTAGCCATGACCTATTACAAGGCATAGCCGCCCGTTCACATGAATGACGTACAATTTAAGGATAATAATTATTATCCGGAAAGTATACGCAACAAGGGGGACTGGAATAATTATGCAAAATATGGCAACCCCGTCGGATATCTCAAGACAGTGTACGACAGGGTGGCAGATGAAAAAAATCATGTAGACTGGATTGGTAACCACCTCTGCTATCCGATGATTATCTGCCAGCAGGTGGCTAAGTAATTATATCTATCTCATTTTACAGGAGAGGCGGCAGCTTACGTCTACCGCCTCTCCGTTTTTTATATATAAATAAGGCTACGAAGAAATACCCAATTCTGTTAGACTGTAAAGAAAAGTGATAATAAGAGAAATTCAACGGAATGAACGAAAAAGGGGGTAAAACGGGGTTTTGGAGTTTAGTCGGAGTAAACTCGGAGTTTAGTCCGGGCAAACTCCCAGTTTAGTCGGAGTAAACACCGAGTTTGCTCCAAGTGGTTTTTCCGCCTTTTTCGGCCAAACACAATTGTAAGGATAATTCAAAACGGAAGAGACAAGCGGACTTATTACTCATTGAGCGCACCACAATGGGGACAGGTGCCCTTGTCGTAGAGCAGGGCACCACAGCGGCCACACTGGTAGCGGGGACGGGGATGGCTGAAGTAGCGCCAGAGGGCAAAGACGACATAGGCCACGAAGAGGGGGTAACCTATATAATATAAGGTGAAGATGCTGAACACGACATAGACTACGGCACAAGTGGCCCCGAGTCCCAACAGGTAGAGAACAGCCTCGCCGAGGGTCAATAGGCGACGCACCTCGTCGAGCACGGCGACGCCGACAATGACGATAGCCCAGACAGAGACCAAGAACAGTCCAAGACTGAAGGGTACGGCATAGGGGTTGAGCGTGGGGTGATAGTAGAAATGGCGCCACTTCTCAGGGTCGAACAGCTGGATGCTGCTGTAAAGCGTTGCTGAGGCAGCCACCAGCAGACAGAGCAACGTGGGATAGAACGAGGCGATGTCGTTGAAATGAACCAGCTTGGACTGACGGCTCAGCAGTTTACGATTGATATAGACGGCTACCACTACAACCACCAAAGCCATAAATATCAGCAGATGGGTATTGGAGAAGAAATCGATGAACTCGGAGATGGGGTCATCGGGCGATACGGCGTTGAGCATGTCGTGCTCATGAATCCATCCGAAGGTGTTCTGATCACGTGCCACCTTCACCCACACAGAGTCGATGGTATCAACAGGGACGGTAGTGATATCGGCCACCACGAGATGCTCCCCCTTATAAACCATTAGCGTATCGACAGGCATGTCGCTGAGTGCCTCTGCGGGCAACTGGGGAATAATGGGCATGGAGTCGGCACGCACCAGGAAGTTGTAGTTCTGGGTGTAGTGGTGGGTGGTGTAGAACGAGATGCTGTCCAACTGCTGCTCAGTCAGATTCCAGGCATCAGGTGTCTGCTGACCACGATTGTAGCAGGAGGTAAACAGCAACAAGGGCAATATAAGATTAACGAGCCGACGCATAGACATTCATTTGGCAATTAAGACAATCAAATTCAAGACGGAAGCGGCGTCCGTCGCCAAGACGCAGGAAGAGTGGTTCACGCCATGAGGGGCGCTGCCCACCATGTTTTACACAATAGCCCAGCGAATAACGCAGACAGTGGCGGCATTGCATCAGCACGGCATCGGCCGAGGGATGAAGCTCATAGGCTGTAGGGCTGTCGACACCATAGAAGTGGCAGGCTTCGCGGTTGGCGATGTTGTAGAGGTGGGGAGAGGTATAGGGCTTATGGGGCTCATGGGGCCTATGGGACTCATAGGGCCTATGGGGCACATGGGGCTCATAGGCAAGTCCATCAACCAACTGCCGACGCAGTTCTGCCAGCTGACTGCTGGGGATGAAGTAGTTGAAGTCTTCGGGGAGGTCGACCTCTGAGCATTCGTAGGGCGTGTTACCCAACTTCGTGAGCTGGCGGATGATGTTCTCGCGCTGCGGTTTCTCAGCAGTCTGATGCTCGATAGGCAGTTCCACGGCAACGTCACCTGACGAGAGACAAAAGCCTTCTGCTGTAGGGCGCAGCGACAAAGTGATGGGAATCTTTCGCTCGGCACTGGGTTTCGAGAGGAGCCGTTCAAACTCCTGATCGTTGTTACGGTAAAGACGCAAGCCTGGATGCAGGCCGTCGGGCATACGCTGGGGGAAAAGCCGATTACCCTCTACCCTATTCACACGGAAGCCCTGCAACTGGCGCTCTTTGTCCAGGAAACACAAGCCGTCGCCATTGGCAAAACGGGCTGTTCCCGCTACGTTGAAGGAGTCGCGCCGCAGCTCTTTGACAGTACCCACAAACTCGCCCATCGCCTTCGGCGTGTCGAAGGAGGCAATGTCTGAACGTCGACCATTGGCGAAATAGGTGGTATAGCCGCGATTAAAGGTCTTTTGCAGATTGGGGGTAAAGGTATAACGACAGCGTCCCAAGGAAGAGCGATGGTATCGGTCGGGATGGCGGCGAATAATCTCGTTCAGCCGCTCACTATAGGCCGCTGTAACATTCTTCACGTAAGCCACATCCTTTAATCGTCCCTCAATCTTAAACGAGGTGGCTCCTGCCTCAGCAAGCGCCTCAAGGTTGTCTATCTGACACATATCCTTGAGCGACAGCAGATGGCGATTGCGTTCTATCACCTGCCCATCGGCATCCAACAAATCGAACTGCATGCGGCAGAACTGGGCACACTCACCACGATTGGCTGAACGATGGAAACAATGCTGCGAAGCATAGCAAAGTCCGCTATAGCTGACGCAGAGGGCACCGTGAACGAATACCTCCAGTTCGACATCAGGCACCGCCTCATGGATGGCACGGATCTCGTCGATAGAGAGTTCGCGGGCCAGCACTACCCTACTAAAGCCCAAGTCGCGCAGCCACTGTACCTTTTCCGTTGTACGGTTGTCGGTCTGGGTGGAGGCGTGGAGGTGGATGGTGGATAGTGGATGGTGGATGGTGGATGGTGGATAGTGAATGGTGGATGGTGGATAGTGGATGGTAAGAAGGGCCATATCCTGCACAAGAATGGCATCGACATGGGCATCAGCCAATTCCTGAAGGAGCTGACGGGTGGCCTCTAACTCATCGTCGTAGATAATGGTATTGACTGTGACATAGACCTTGGCCTGAAACTGGTGGGCATGGTCGCAGAGTTTGGCAATATCAGCCACGCTGTTGCCAGCCGAAGCCCTTGCACCAAACCGCTGCGCACCGATGTAGACAGCATCGGCACCATGATCGATGGCGGCGATGCCACATTCCAGATTCTTGGCCGGAGCGAGCAGTTCGAGGGGGCGTGTCACTTAATGTCTTCTATATTATATGGCGTCTCCTGATAGACGTAGTAGTTAATCCAGTTGGAGTAGAAAAGGTTGGCGTGTGCCCTCCAAGTCACGAGCGGTCCCTCTTCGAAGCAGTCGTTACGATAATAGTGCTTCGGCAGTTCGACGTCATCGCGGATGTCCTTATCACGGCGGTATTCTTTGTCAAGGGTATCAGGCGCATACTCCAGATGTCCCGTGATAAAGAACTCACGTCCACCACGGGCCATGACGATGCTGACGCCACAGTCTTCGGACTCAGCAATCAGCGTCAGTTCAGGACAAGCCAGGATGTCATCGCGATGCAATTCGGTATGACGACTGTGAGGCATCTGGAACACGTCATCGAACCCGCGGAAGATGGGAAGATGTGCATCGAGTTTCACCTGCGGGAAGATGCCGAACATCTTCTTCGGCAGCGGGTACTTGGGCACGCCGTAATGATAGTAGAGACCAGCCTGAGCAGCCCAACATATATATAAGGTACTCGTGACGTGCGTACGCGCCCACGCAAAGATGTCAGTTATTTCGTCCCAATAGCTGACATCCTCATAGTCCAATTGTTCGACAGGAGCACCAGTGATAATCATGCCGTCGAACTTCTCATTGCGCATCGACTCGAAGTCGCGGTAGAACATCATCATGTGCTCTATCGGCGTGTTCTTTGGCGTATGACTCTTCAGCTTCATGAAACTGATGTCTAACTGTAGCGGAGTGTTGGAAAGCAAACGAATGAGGTCAGTCTCCGTCGTAATCTTCAGCGGCATCAGATTCAGGATGACAATACGCAAGGGACGTATATCCTGGGCATGAGCCCTCGAATCGCCCATGACGAAGATGTTTTCACTTTTCAACAAGTCGATGGCCGGCAAGCGGTCAGGTAATCTTAATGGCATAGTTATTCTGAATTATTCAATCTTTATCACACAAGCAGAGACATTGTCATAGCCACCGGCAGCGATGGCTGCTTCACACAGGCTATTGGCATCGGCTCCCTTGTTCAACATCTGTTCTACTATATTATCGCTGACCAGATCTGTCAGTCCGTCGCTACACAGCAGATAAACGTCGCCTGGGGTCACATCCTGGGTGCATTTCACTATATCAATATACGATGTCTTGCAACCGCCGCCTATACAATTGGTGATAATACCGGAATGACCACTTTCGCCCATCAGGTTGTTCAATGAATGGTCGGTGGAAAGCTGTGTCAAGACTCCGTCACGAAACCTGTAGACGCGGCTGTCACCACAGTTCATCCAATAGAATTCCCCTGCATAATAGGCAAAAGCAACGAGTGTCGTTCCCATCTCACGATAGAGAGGATTTGAACGTCCCTTGGAATCGATTATACAGTTAATAGACTCCATCCACCCGAATATGGACTCATTAAAATCGCTGACATTCAGGCCTACAGGCAGGTCGCCAAAGAAGAAGCACAGGTTATGAAGCACATCGCTACTGGCAATGTCGCCTCCGTTATGGCCACCCATGCCATCGGCCAGAGCAACGAGATAACGGTCGACAGACGACAAATCGACCTCACTTTTAATATCGTCGTCACGAACATAGTCGGAACCGACGAGTATCATATCTTCATTATTCAGGCGGACAGAGCCAACATTGCTTGCCGCATAGATATTAAGTTTCACTTGACGTATTTATTGGTTTAACTGATATTCACTTGAAGACTTATATTTGCCAGCGACAAGATGTCACCTGTTTTCAGAGACATCTCGACATCAGGCTGCAAGGCATGCTTGTTCAGCGTCGTGCCATTTGAAGAGTGTTTGTCAACCACACACCAGCCCGTCTGGGCATTATACTTCAATTGTGCATGTACGCCGGAAATGTACATATTATTCTCGAAGTACTTGGTATAGGGCCCTTGTCGACGACCAATTACAGCACCGTTGATACCGTCCAGACGAATATTCAGGCTGGGGTTATAAAGCGTCAGCACGGGCACACCATGACGAGAGGGTCTTTGAGTATTATCACGTTCTGAATGGTCAGGATGAATACTCCCGGAATACGATACGACACCCGAAGACACCGACATGGACAAGGCCGTCTGGGAACCGACAGCACGCTGGTATTCCTCCAACGTCACCATCAGGCCTCCACAATGTGTACAACGACGACCGATGCCTACGCGACCACATTGATTACAGTACAACAATGCCTGTCCACACTGATCGCAGAAGTGGCTATCATCATCTATCTCTTCTTTACATTTCGGACAAATAATCATTTCTTATCTACTATATCTTCAGGTAATATGATTTGGTATGTTTCCTTCGTCACTTGATCGGGCGGCATCTGCGACACGCGAATGGACAGCTGCTGCACCGTCTGATCCAGCAGATTACGCATCTCACGGGCATTGCCGAAAGTAGAATCCTTGGTCATGACCATCTTGAAGATGACATCCAATGCCTTGAACTCTGCCGTCGGCGACAGCATGTACTGCTCCTTCTGTGCCATTTTCTTGAAGATGGCCAACAGCTCGTCTTCGTTATAGTCGTCGATATGCAACTTATGGGTGAATCGGCTGGCCAGCCCTGGGTTCATCTGCAGGAAGTTCTCCATCTTGTCCTTGTAGCCAGCAGCTATCACCACGAACTTGCCACGGTCGTCTTCCATTCGTTTCATCAACGTGTCGATAGCCTCCTTGCCATACTGGTCGTTCTGCTCGCTCAGCGTATAGGCTTCGTCGATGAACAGTATTCCGCCCATCGCCTTGTCGCACATATTATTGACAATCTTCGGCGTCTCGCCCATATACTTTCCGACAAGGGTAGCACGACTGGCTTCCAGCACTCGGCTTGTAGGCAGGATATCCATGGAATTCAGCACTTCGCCCATCTTACGGGCAATAGAGGTCTTACCGGTTCCTGGATTACCCGTCAGCACGAAGTTCATGACCATCTGCTGCACATTACCAGCACCCAATGCCGCCCTTTGTTTCATAAACATGCTCTGCACAGCCAGTCGTCGGATGCTGTTCTTCACTTGACGCATACCCACGAAGTCGTCGAGTTCGTTGAGCACTTCATCCAGAGGACGAGCCTTCTCGTTCTGAGCCATTGGCAGGTCATCGGTAGTGATGCTGTACATATCATCCTCCTTGAAGCCAGGATCGCTCATCAGGCCGACAAGTCGCTGACTCTGCTTCTCCACAGCCTCGTCGAAAATGCGACGGGCCTCGCGGGCGTTGCCAAAGTTCTTGTCACGCCGCAGATAGAGCTGTTCAAACTGACGATGGATGGCACTACGCGTTTCGTCGCTGATGGTGAAGTTCTTGGCCGCAGCCATGTTCAGGAATATCTGCGTCAGCTCGTCAGGCGTATAGTCGTCGAAATGGATGGTCTGCGTGAAACGGCTCTTCAGTCCAGGGTTGGAGTCTATGAAGTCGTGCATCTGGTTCGTATAGCCAGCCACGATACAGATGAAGCGGCCACGGTCGTCCTCCAAACGCTTCAGCAGGGTGTCGATGGCCTCTGCACCAAAAGAGTCGCCGTCGTTCGACCTCAGCGTGTAAGCCTCGTCTATAAACAGCACGCCACCCATGGCAGAGTCAATCAGCTGGTTGGTCTTAATGGCCGTCTGTCCACTATAGCCTGCTACCAGCTTGGCACGGTCGGCCTCAACAAGCTGTCCACGCGACAGGATGCCTAACGTCTTGAACACGTCGGCCATAATACGGGCCACAGTCGTCTTACCTGTACCAGGATTACCTGTAAACACATAGTGCTTGCCTTGGAACGTATTGGACTCGCCACGCTTGATTTGCAGGTTCAAGAAAGCTGCCAGATTGCTGATTTCCTTCTTGACAGCCGAGAGGCCCACCAGTCCGTCGAGCTTCTGCAAGCACTCCGTATAGTCTACCGCCTTAGGAGCCTCGAACGGGATGTCTCCATCCTCAATGGTCATCAGCTCTGTATCGCTCAGCGTGGAAATATCACCGTATTGGAGACGCTGAGCCTGCTTCTTGCAAATCTCGTCGAACAGCGAACGCATGGTACGCCCGTTGGCAAAATCCTTTTCGCGTGACTCATACATCTGCTTGATACAAGCCTTAGCCTTAGCCTCAGCCTGTGGTGACATGATATAGTGTTTCTCACTTGCAAACACCATCATAATCTGATAGAGCTGCTCAGGAGAATAGTCCTCAATATTCAGGAAGTAATTGAAACGGCTCTTGAAACCTGGATTGATACGGAAGAGATTATCCATCTCGTTACGGTAGCCTGCTGCAATAACCACAAACTTGCCGCGGTCGTCCTCCATTCGTTTCATCAGCTTCTCCAAGGCCTGAGCGCCCTGATTGTCACGCTCACCCGAATGACTGAGAGGCGCCAACGTGTAGGCTTCATCCACGAACAGGATGCCACCCATGGCTTTGTCGCACAGACGGTCGACCACCTTGGGAGTCTCACCCTGATAGGGGCTCACCATCTTGGCACGGTCAACCTCTACTACGTGGCCACTATCCAGATAACCGATGGCAGAGAGAATCTCGCCAAGCTTACGGGCAATAGTGGTCTTACCAGTACCGGGATTACCCGTCAGGATGATATGCATCGACATCTTTTCCTGTTCACCAAGACCACGTTCAGCACGCTGCACGCTGTTTTGGACCGAATAGGCAATCTCACGAACCGCCTGCTTCACTTCATCCATTCCGATAAAGTTGTCGAGGTCGTGAAGGATATCATCGAGCGAACGTTCCTCAGGCACATAACCCTGGATGTCCTCACGCTCCACCTGTGTTGCATCGGCTCCACGACTGATAAATGAAGTAAAGATATCTTCCGCTGTCTTCATGGCAAGATGAGCATTACCAAATGTCTCATCCTTCATCTTGATCTGATACTTGAAGAAGCGGGAAAGCTGTTTGTCGGCTTCATCCGAATATTCGGTGATACCGTATTTCTTCCGCAGTTCGAGTTTCGTGATGCCGCACAACTCCTGATAACCTGGTGTTGACAGGCGGAATATATACTTGAAGCGGTTCTTAACTGCGGGATTGCTCTCCAAGAAGTCGTCAAGACCTTTTGGCAATCCGGCAATCACCACAATGGGGTTGTCGTCCCACTTATCCATCTCGACAAACAGCTTGTCGAGGGGATTCACCTGATTCGAATACTTGTCAGGAAGCAGCTTCTGCACATTGTCAAAGAAGAGGATTCCGTTGCGAGCCTTCTTGATGTTATCGTCCCATTTGTCAACAAAACGGTTATAGTCGACAGCATCAACCATCGTCAACTTGGGCTTCTCAATAATCTTATACTGATAGAAGTAGTCACGCATGATTTCAGCCAGTACAGTCTTACCCGTTCCCGTCTCACCGACGACAATGGCATTCACCGACAGGCGCACATTGGCAATATCCTTGCGCGAGTGCAAATATGTATAGGTGTCGACGATGGTCTTCAGCTGAGCCTTCACGTCGTCCAACCCCACCAGCCTGTCAAGTACATTTTGACTGGCCATGGGGCGCCCGCACCACTTGCAGAATTTCGCAATGCTTCGATTCTCCTTATGACAATGCTCGCAAATCATTCTACATCCTTTTCTAATTGTTTGATGACCTTATGGGTTTTCAGTTTCCAGTTGCCGTCCAGATTCGGATTACGTACATTCATCAGCTTGGGGCTGAATACGATAAACTCGGCAACCAACAAGAGCACCATCAGACACCATAATATATAATGCAGTACGGATTCACCAGATACGGAACGTACTTGGTCGGATACATCGTCAAGCATGCCGAACTTCGAGCCCTTGTACTTATACGACTTCGTCTTGAAGGTATAGTAAAGCGGCTCTATCAATGACGACTGGATATCATCATCGAGCACGTCGCTGATCAGTTTGTTATCTGCCTTCTGGTCGCCCCTGAAGTCAGTCATGTGGCATATCAGCATATAGACCGCAGTAATCAATACGATAGCCAGGTTGAACAGTATCGGGAAAGAGCCGTTCACGAACTTCAGAATCGTGATGGGGATAAACGACGAAGCCAGACCCAGCAGTCCCCACAACACAGAGAGCACAAAGCCGTAGCCTCTGAAGTAGGCACGCGTGCTGACAATGAAAGCGGAAATACCACCGACTGGCAATCCAATGGTCACAAACGAATTACGCAGCAGATAGTCGCGGCCTGAAACGCCAAGAACAAGCACCAGCAAAGCCCATAGTCCACACAAAGAGTAGAAGGACATTCGCCATATCTTCTCCTTGCGCTTGGCATGATTCCACTCGGCCTTCACATTCTCCATCTTCTGCTGTGTCGACTCACGTGCATCAACAAAACGCCTATAATATTGGTTAGAGGAATCTATCTCGCCCAATGTCATCAGCCACTTCTCAAGTTCATACTCGTAGGAGTATTGCTCCTCAAAGTCCTTCGACGGGTCTTCATGATAGAAGACGGAGAGCCATTGAGAGAAATTACCCGTCCGCATCTCACTACGCATCTGGGCATTCTGTGCGTGGTTCAGTTCCTTGCCGTCGGTGATTTCCATTCCATTCGTTAACAGGTAAGACGGTGTCACTCCCAGTATCCTACAGAAACGGTAGACGGCGGTCTTCATGTCGTAGGCACCCAAACGGTCACGGTTTTCTTCCAGCTTCATGTCGAACGTTCTGCTGGCTTCCGCCTGCAACTCAATCCAACCGTGCAACTGAGCGAAGTAGGCAAAACGGCCATTAGGTTCAATGATGTCGCGCATTTCGCGTTCAAAGTCTTCGTTGCTGAGATGCTCGGCATTCTTCAGTCTCTCTGCCAACAGCTTTCCAACCTTTGCGGGCGTATCAGCAGAACGAAGGTCGTAGGCTGCATCGCGATCGAGATTGTAAAGCACTTTGTAGGCCAGCGTTTCCGAATATTTCTGCCCCTGAGTCATGATTCTCAGGCTCTCACAAGCCATCATGTCCTCATGGCTATACATCCACGACAATAACCGTCCGTCCGTCAGGCTCATCCATTCGTCCTGCGACAGCTGGTCATGGCCGAAAGCCTTGACAATCTGCTTGATATTGGCCGATGGCGACTTCGACAGGAAAGGAATATCCTTGTCTATCTCGTACACCATCTTCAGGATGGAAATACGGTAATCGGGCTGAACGCCATTGTCTTCATCCGTCGCAAAGTAAGAGCGCAGACGGTTGACGTCGCACTTTGAATGCGACTCGAGATACAAGAACAGGGAGTCGTTGGGATTTCTCAGCAACAGCGAGTACTGCTCCTGATAGCTGAGCACGGAGATGGCGATGCTATGGATATCGTCACAGAGGTTACCATTCACATCCGTGTAAGGATAGGTTGGCTCCATAGCATAGACAGACGCCATCAGACCGGCATGCTGGTCAGCTGGGTATCTGTTGACGACAATATCCTTCACAACCGTTGCCAGCTTCATATTGCCACACGACTCCAGCCATTGGCTGATACGTCCATTATACAGGTAGCCCGTTGCCAGCCGCTCATTATCCACCAGCAGGGGTATAAGCTCATGCACGTTGTCGGCTACCAGATTGCGGTCGGGGTCAACGATAAAGTTCTTATATCTCAGGAACGGTGAGCTGATGTCCACAGGCACTTCCTCGCCCAGGAACCACTTCTCCACCTGCTCATAGCCCCAACGGCTCATCGGATTGACAGCCGTCAGACCCTGAACAATATGCTTGACCGTCTCAGGCAGCTCATTCAAACGCGGCAGGCGACCCTCATTCTTCTGGCGCATCATCACGCGCTCATTCGAACTCATCGGGTTTTCACCCAGCCATAGGGCAAACAGGGTCATACCCAGCGAGTAGTAGTCAGCCGCCGGCGTCAGTTCTACCACACCGTCAATCACGTCGGAATACATTTCCGGAGCAGCATAGATAGGCGTACGCGCTTGGGAAGTACGATGTGCCTTACCATCCTTCTCCAGCATCGACGATATGCCGAAGTCACCCAATACCAACTCGTCATGTGAGGTGTCACGGAAGAAGAAGTTCGACGGTTTGATGTCTTTATGCAGAATATTGTTGTTGTGACAGTAGGCCAAGGCAGCAGCTGCCTGTAAAGCCAACCGTCTGAATCTGTTCAGGTTGCCACCTAACTGATAGTGGTTCAGCGTACCGCCTTCGAGATATTCCATCAGCTCGTAGTAGCGATGCTTTCCTTCCACATAGGTTTTGCCGAAATCATACAGTTTGACGATCATCTCAAAATCAAACATGCGGATGGTCAGCAGCAGTTTCTTGTTGACGTCGAAATTGGGGTAATATACTTTCAGCACATACTGTTTGTCTTCGTGCTCAACAAGGAATACCTGTGCCTCACCTGAAGTGTCACTCAAACACTTCTCATTCCTATATCGGACGCCTTTCAGATTAAAGAATCCACTATTGATCCTGGAACCTGGTTCCTGTTTCTCGTCCCTGAAAGTACGATCCACTTTCGAAGTGGCAGTGGTGGATAACGCTTGCTGATCAGATTGCACACGGAATGTCTGTTCCGGTACATTGGTCACCATCGTTGTTTCAAAGCCCACCGTGCGATTGAGAGTTCTGTCAGTTGCCATTATTGTTTGTCGTCTTTTATCTCTTGGTTGTTCTTTTTGCCTAAAATCACCCATTTGCCACCCAACTGCGGCTTAGCGCAGCCACAAGGGCTTGAGTGTAAGGCATGTTTCCAGTTGCAGACCCAAGCCAGCCTCACTCCGGCTGGTTTCTGAGCCATGGCGTAGTTACGGGCTTTAGCTGGTGTTGGCAATGCGGGCAGAGCCATCCGGTCGAGGATGTCGGTTATCAGTCGCATCTTCTCTTCCTTACGTATCTGCAGTTCTTCCTGCGAGAAACGTCTTGTCTCTTTCTTTGGAATTTCCGGATTAGCCACGCCTTTGTCTTTGGCCAGCAACATCAGTACACGTTCACGGAGCCTGTCGTTCATCTCATCACGCAAGACGTCGCGCTCCGACTTATAGGGGATTTGCATATTCAGCTCTTCCAGTTCCCGTGCCGTTTCTGAAAGCAACTGATAATCAGGAAGCTTGCGCAGATTGGCAGCCAGTTCGCGTGCATCTTCCGTCAGGGGCGTTCCACATTGCTTGCAGAAAGCAAAATCGTTCAGCGTGTTACATATCGGGCATACAATGCCGCCCCGCGGATTACCGCATTCGTGACAATAAGCCTCGCCTTCGGACAACGCTGCACCGCAGAAGGAGCATACATCCTTCTTGATATAATGATGACACACCTCGCAGAAATCTGCATCAGGATCTATCTCACTACCACAGTTCGGGCAATTGGCGAGCCGCAGAGGACGGCCACAAGAGGCACAGAACATAGCTTCCGGGTCGTTGACCGTTCCACACGAAGGACAGGCAACACCCATTGCCTGATTGGTTAATTGCTGGTTGTCAATCTGTTGAGCATTGTCGGAAGCCTGATTCATGCCTTCATATTGCATCATCCGCTCACCTTGATTGGATGCTCCTGGTCTGATTGTTGTATCTTTGGTCATAGTAAATGATTTTCTAATATCCGTGCAAAGATATAAAAAAAAACGTTATTCTACAAAAAACCGCCGTAAATTTTCATTTACGACGGCATTTTTTTCACTTTTCGGCCTGTTTTACCAGAGTTGCAGGCGTTTTTCCTTCGGAATATACATCTTATCGCCTTCTTTTACGCCAAAAGCTTCATACCATGCATCAATGTGAGGCAGGGCACCGTTCACGCGCCAACGACCCAATGAGTGAGGATCACTCTTCGTGCGGTTACGGATCTCTGCTTCCGTAATGTTGCCTGCCCATACACCGGCATAAGCCAGGAAGAAGCGCTGGTCGGCGGTCAGACCGTCAATCACAGGCAGCGGGTTGTTCTTTGTGGCGTTCTTGAAGGCTGCGTAGGCCACCATCAGTCCGCCGTGGTCGGCCAGGTTCTCACCCAGCGTCAGACGACCGTTGGCCTTCAGATCGGGCAGCACGTCAATAGCCGAGAAGAAGTCGGCATACTTGTCTGTACGGTTTGTAAAGTTCTTTCCGTCCGATTCCTTCCACCAGTCGTGCATGTTTCCGTCCTTGTCGTACTGACGTCCCTGATCGTCGAATCCGTGGGTCATCTCATGACCGATTACCACGCCGATGGCGCCATAGTTGAAGGCATCGTCAGCCGTCATGTCGAAGAACGGAACTTGCAGAATACCAGCAGGGAAGCAAATTTCGTTCGTGGTAGGGTTATAGTAGGCGTTCACCGTCTGCGGAGTCATGTACCAGTCCTCTATATCGACAGGTTTTCCTGCTGTATGGTCGATGTAGTAATCGTTCCAGAACTTCAGGCATGCCATGTGATTCTCGTAGTAAGATTTTTTCGCATCAATCTGCAGCTTGGTCATGTCAATCCATTTGTCGGGGAATCCCACCTTCACGTAGAACGTATTCAGCTTCAGCAGGGCATTCACCTTCGTCGAGTCGTCCATCCAGTCCTGGGCGGCAATGCGCTCGCCAAGGGCTATCTGCAGGTTCTTCACCAGCTTCAGCATGCGGGTCTTGGCGGCCTCAGGGAAGTACTTGTCCACGTAGATGCGACCAAGGGCCTGGCCCATGGCACCCTGCACCTGGTTGGTGGCACGACGCCACAGCGGATGATCCTCCTTACGGCCCGACATGGTACGGCCGAAGAAGTCGAAGTTAGCCTCGCGTACCTCGTCATTCAGGTAGCCAGCAGCGCTGATAATGACCCCCCACTCCATGTAGTCGCGATACTCGGCGGGCTTCATCTTGGCCAGCAAGGCATTGGCACCCTCCATGAAGGCGGGCTGGCCGACTACCAGTTCCTGCATGTACTTGCTCTGCAGGCCCTGGGCGTTCATCACCTGCTCCAGCTTCAGGTTCGGATACTTTGTGTTGAACTCCTGCAGGGTCATCTTGTTGTAGTTGGCCTGAGGGTCGCGCAGCTCGGTATTGCTCTTCGACACCTTGGCCAGTTCCAGTTCCAGCTTGAAGACGTTCTGCATCTTCTTCGTGGCCTGCCCCTTGCTGAATCCGAACAGTTGGAACATGCGCACGACATGCTTTTTGTAAGCCTCGCGAATCTTGGTCGTAGCCTCGTCGGTCTCCAGATAGTAGTCCTTCTGGCCGAGCGTCAGTCCACCCTGGTTCACGCTCAGGATGTTTTGCGAAGCATTCTTCTCGTCGGCACCCATACCGGCATTATAGAACTCAGTATCACCAAACTTCGCCATCTCTAATTGCACGTCAAAGAGCTGCTGGATCGTCTTGGCGGCCTCCAGCTTCTTGATCAGCGGCATGGCGGGCTGTAAACCCTCCTGCTCACGACGCGTAGAGTCCATCGCCAGTTTGTAGTAGTCAGAGAGTTTCTGCTCGATGGTCCCCTGCTTGTAGGTTCCCTCCTGCAGTTCCTTCAAGATGCCATTGACACGCTCGTTGTTGTCCTCGGCCAAACGGTCGAACGAACCATAGCGTGAATAGGCGGCAGGCAGCGGATTGGCCTTCATCCATCCACCGCATCCATACTCGTAGAAATCGTCGCCAGCCTTCACGCTGGTGTTCATGTCAGCCTTGTTAAGTCCCGACTTCAACGGCTCATCGGCCATCGTGACTGCCGACATCATTGATAATGTCAACATCATTAAGATTTTCTTGTTTCTCATACGTTTTCTTGTTATTTGTTTAATTCATCCAATTCCATTGAGAGCTCTTCCCAGCGCTCCACTTCCTCATCGAGGGCTTTCTTCGTCGTGGTGTATTCCGTGACCAGCGTCATATCCGACGCGTTCTCTGGCACCATCAGCAGCTCGTCCAGCTCCTTCAGGCGCTGTTCCATCTTCGCAATCTTCTTCTCGCTCTCCTCCACGGCCCGCTCTGCCTTGCGCAGTTGCTTCTGCTGCTCCTTGTGCTCGGCGTAGCTCTGCTTGTTGGCCGAAGGTGCCGGGGCACTGGGTTGCGGCGTTGCGGGAGCGGTCGTGGTCTTCCCCAACTCGCTCAGTTCCTCAATCTTGCGGCTCTGCAGGAAGTCGTAGATGCCTCCTAAGTGCTCCCTGACCTTACCGCCACCGAACTCATAGACCTTGGTAACGAGGCCGTCGAGGAACTCACGGTCGTGGCTCACGATAATGGCGGTACCATCGAACGCGCGAATGGCTTCCTTCAGCACGTCCTTTGAGGCCATGTCGAGATGGTTCGTAGGCTCGTCGAGTATCAACAGGTTCACAGGCTCTAAGAGCAGACGGATCATGGCCAGACGGCTACGCTCACCACCGCTGAGCACCTTGACTTTCTTGTCGGAGTTCTCGCCGCCGAACATGAAGGCACCGAGAATGTCGTTGATGCGCAGGCGGACATCGCCCTTTGCCACATTGTCGATGGTCTGGAACACGGTCAGCGACTCGTCCAACAGTTGTGCCTGGTTCTGTGCAAAATAGCCTATCTGTATGTTGTGGCCCACCTTCAGCTGTCCGTCGAAGGGAATCTCGCCCATGATGCACTTCACGAGCGTTGACTTACCCTCGCCGTTCTTGCCGACAAAGGCCACCTTCTCGCCACGCTTGATGGTCAGGTTCACATGGTCGAACACCAGATGGTTGTAAGCCTTCCGCACCTCGTCGCAGATCACCGGATAGTCGCCACTTCGGAGGCAGGGCGGGAACTTCAGGTGCATGGCCGAGTTGTCGACCTCGTCTACCTCGATGGGCACGATTTTCTCCAGCTGCTTTACCTTTTGCTGTACCTGCACGGCCTTCGTAGCCTTATATCGGAACCGCTCGATAAAGTCCTTCATATCAGCGATTTCCTTCTGTTGGTTCTCGTAAGCCCTTAACTGCTGTTCACGACGCTCCTTCCTTAGCACGACATACTCGTTGTACTTCACCTTATAGTCTATCACGCGCCCGCAGGAGATCTCCAGCGTGCGGTTCGACACGTTATTGATGAAGGCACGGTCGTGACTCACCAGCACCACTGCCGAGGCACTCTGCGCCAGGAACTGCTCCAACCATTGAATCGACTCAATGTCGAGGTGGTTCGTAGGCTCGTCCAACAGCAGCACGTCGGGCTTCTGCAACAGTATCTTGGCCAGCTCTATACGCATGCGCCAGCCACCCGAGAACTCACTCGTGGGCCGTTCAAAGTCTGTGCGTTCGAAGCCCAGGCCGACGAGCGTTCGCTCCAGCTCGGCCTCGCGGCTTTCAGCTCCCATCATCAGATAGCGTTCATGCTCCATGGTGTAGCGTTCCACCAGCTGCATGTAGTCGTCGCTCTCGTAGTCGGTACGCTCACTCATCTGGCGCTCCAAACGCTCTACGCGGGCTTTCATCTCGGCAATGTTGGCAAACGCCTTCTGTGCCTCTTCGCGCACGGTAGTGTCGTCCTGCAGCTTCATCACCTGCGGCAGGTAGCCAATGGTCGTGTCCGTAGGTACTGCCACCGTGCCCGCCGTGGGCTTTTGCTGGCCGCACAGTATCTTCAGCAACGTCGACTTGCCCGCTCCGTTCTTGCCGACTAAGGCAATGCGGTCGCGCGGATTGACCACGAAACTGGCCTCCGCAAACAGCGGCTTCACGCCGAACTCTACCTTTAATCCTTCAACCGATATCATTCTTCTTTTTCTCTAAGCGTGTGCAAAGTTACACTATTTTTGTCAATGTAGAAAACAAATCCAAAGAAATTTACCTCAAGATTGTATGTGCATTCAAATTATTTTCATATCTTTGCAACCAAATATACTTAACAGCAACAGAAAACATGATGAAGGAAATGAAAAAAACAAAACGCAGGGGACTTACCGCAGCCCTGCTTTTTTGCAGTAGTCTGTTGTCATTTGGCCAACAGGACAACGAGCAATTCTCGATAGCCACGCTGAACGTGGACGGACTGCCTCAAAAGGTTTTAGTAGTGAAGATAAATGCCAACGGCCCTGGTGATACCGGCTCGGCACGCATCGGCAAGTATCTGGCAAAGAAAGACTACGATCTGGTGATGATGCAGGAAGACTTCAATTACCACGGCGTGCTCTCCGTGTGGTTGGAGGACAACTACAAGATGGACGAGTGGAGCGGCGAGGTTGGTGTGGACGGTCAGAAGATTGACTTTCTGCACCTACAGAACCACCGTTTCAGCTGCGATGGCCTGATGGCCTGCTGGAAAAACGACCTGCAGGTGGCACCTTCGGCCCGCACGCCCTGGACCCAGAACTTTGGCAAGTTCAGCCATGCCAACGACGAGATGGTCACTAAAGGTTTCCGCCGCTACGACGTGACCCTCCGCGGCGACGAGCACATTGTGGTCTATAACTTGCACATGGATGCCACCCTCAACGAGGACGAGGCCGAGGGTAAAGACGACAAAGACCGCGAAGCCCGCATGGCCCAATGGGCTCAGCTGAAGGAAGACGTGCTCCAGCAACTCGATTCACGGCCCATCATCATCGCCGGCGACATGAACAGCCTCTACGGTCGCGACGATGTCAAGCGCGAGTTTATCGATGCCATCAATGAGAGCGGTCGCGGCACGGTCTCCGACGTGTGGGTAGAACTGCAGAAAGGCGGCGTCTATCCATCGGAGAAGGCGACAGAAGCAACTGCCGGCGACGAGACACTTGACAAGATTCTCTACATCAATCCCGTCATGGGCACCAAAATCCAGCCCGTAGCCATCACGACCGACCGCGAGGGCTACCTGTTCGACGGCAAGCCGTTAGGCGACCACTGGCCCGTGGCAGCAACATTCCAGTTCACTCGTTCGGACAAACAGGCTACCGGCATTGAAGAGCTGAACCCCGAAGCCGCTGAGAGTCAGTATTACAACCTCAACGGTATACGCATCGACCAGCCCCAAAACGGCGGCATCTACATTGAGCAACAAGGCAAGAATGAGAAAGGCAAAAAAGTAAGAAAGTAAAAGACATGGTTATGAGACATATATTCATCAATAAGGTAAGGGAAACGGTAGCGAGTTGTCTGCCTACCTGCATTTCCATCGTTCTACTGTTAAGTTTCAGCGCCCCATGTGCTGCACAGGACGTCACCTACAAGATTACCTACGACTGCGACACCGTCATCAAGACCCGCGTCGGAGGCTTCTCGCTGTCTTCCCGTGCCGTGCGTCGCATCATCTATGAGTACCCCTCAAAGGATTCCTACGGCAAGCCCGTCACCATCAGCGGCGTGATGATGATTCCTTCGAACATCATCGACGGCACACCCTGCGACGGCATCATGCTCTTCAACCGCGCTACTTTAGGTTCACCCGACGATTGCCCGACATCAGGCAACCAGGAGCTGATCAACGGTCTGATAGCCAATCCCCTGAGTCCCAATTACATCCTCGTGATGAGCGACTTCATCGGCTACGGCGCATCGAAGGACCATCCCATGTTCTACCACAGCGGCGACGTCAATGCCCGCAACTCGCTCGACGGTCTGCTGGCAGCACGCCAGATTCTCAACGACAAGCAGCTGCCTCAGGGCAAGTATCTCTTCAACCTGGGATTCTCACAAGGCGGTTCGGAAAGCCTCTACGTAGCCAAGCTGCGCGACATGGAATACAAGGACAAGGGCATCACCTTCACCAAGACCTTTGCCGGCGGCGGTCCCACCGACTATGCCATTGCCTACAAGGAATACGTGAAAAGAGACTGGTGCGAAGACTGCAAGGACGTCATCATGATGATCATCTCCTGCGTCGAGAACTGCCACATGGACATCGACTACAAGGACCTGTTCAAGGAGCCGCTGGCATCAGGCGTCAAGGAGTTTCTCAAGACCAAGACCAAGGGAACGCTCGGCGACTACGGAGTCGACATGGAGGATTCGCTCCACAACCTGATACAGCCGGCCTACATGGACCTTGAGTCAGCCCAGACAAAGGCGTTCATCGCTGAGTTGGAGAAAATCAACCTCATGAACGGCTGGGAGCCCGACCTGTCACAGCAATACTTCATTGCGCACAGCCGCCACGACAACTACGTGCCCATCAGCTGCGTACGCGCCATCATTCCCTGGATGAAGGAAAAGGGGTTCACACCGAGCCTCGTGCCTGGCAAGACCAACCTGCAGACCAACACCATCATGTTCAAGCTCAACCACACCGGCGCGGCCATCGTGTGGCTCATACAGACCGTTGCCGCCATCCAGTTCTGGCCCGTACTCTACTATGAGGGCGAGCAAAACCGCTACTTCCACGACGTCGTGGGCGACATGAACCTGATGAAGGTCATCAAGACCCTGGAGGGCTGGGGCATCGACCTCAAGAAGATTGTCAGTCAAGGTGGGTTCAGCCGTCGTTATCTGCCATCCCACTACACCGTTTTCGACATCGTTCCCAGCATCAATAGCACTCTGGAAAAGGTCGACCTCAATACCGACGCCCTCGAAGAGATGTGCGCCGACGCCGGCATCACTACTGAAGACATTGCGGCGGTCGTCCTCTATTTCACAGGACTCGGAGCGAGAGAAGGCGCAGGCTTTGACGAAGACGAGAATGTCTTGGAGAAGCTTGAGGAGCGCATCGAGGCACCGCTATTCCTGCTGCGCAGCTACGAACAGACATTGGCCAACTGGTTCCTCCTTGCCGGTTACGACGTAAACTACAGCCTCTGGGGGATGTAGCATGACATTAATAAGACTCCGATGACTCAATTCGCACGACTCATAGCCGAAAGGCTGAATATTTCAGAAAAGAACGTCGACGGCACGCTGAAGCTCTTGGACGAGGGCTGCACCATTCCCTTCATTGCGCGCTATAGAAAGGAACGCACGGGCGGGCTCGACGAAGTACAGATCAGCGCCATCAGCGACCAGTATGAGCGCTTGAAGGAACTGCAGAAGCGCAAGGAGACGGTGGTGAAGACCATCACCGAGCAAGGCAAGCTGACGCCCGAACTGGAGAAGCGCATCAACGACACTTGGGACGCTGCCACCTTGGAAGACATCTACCTGCCCTACCGCCCGAAGCGCCGCACGCGTGCCCAGGTGGCCCGTGAGCAAGGCTTGGAGCCGCTGGCCAAGATACTCCTGCTCCAACGTGAGCGCGACCCGGAACGCGCAGCTCTCTCTCAACTTTCAACCCTCCACTCTCAACTGAGCGTCGAAGACGCGCTGAAGGGCGCCCAGGACATCATCGCCGAGCAGGTGAGCGAGGACGAGCGCAGCCGCCAGCAGGTGCGCGGAGCTTTCCGCCGGATGGCTGTCATCACCTCGAAGGTGGTCAAGGCCAAGCAGGACACCGACGAGGCCCAAAAGTACCGCGACTACTTCGACTGGCACGAACCCCTGAAGCGCTGCTCCAGCCACCGACTGTTGGCCATGCGCCGAGGCGAGGCCGAAGGCATCCTGCGCATCAGCATTGCGCCCAACGACGACGAGTGCATCGCCAAGCTGCAAAGTCACTACGTCTATGGTCACACACCCTGCGGCCGACTGGTGGCCGAGGCCGTGGAAGACGGCTACAAGCGACTGCTGAAGCCTTCCATCGAGACGGAGTTCAGCAACCTGAGCAAGGAACAGGCCGACGACGAGGCCATCCGCGTGTTTGCTGAGAACCTGCGCCAGCTGCTGCTCTCGGCACCGTTGGGCCAGAAGCGCGTCATGGGCATCGACCCCGGCTTCCGCACGGGCTGTAAGGTGGTGTGTCTCGACGCTCAGGGCAACCTGCTCCACCACGAGGCCATCTTCCCCCACCCTCCTGTGAACCACCGCATGCAGGCCACCATCCACGTGCAGCAGATGATAGAGCAGTACCACATCGAGGCCATCGCCATTGGCAACGGCACCGCCAGCCGCGAGACCCGCGCCTTTGTCGAGGAGGTGATTGAAGACAAGGGGGCCAATAAACCCCATGAGTCCCATAAGCCCCATGAGTCCCATAAGCCCCATAAGCCCCAGGTCTTCGTAGTCAGCGAAGACGGCGCCTCCGTCTATTCCGCCTCGAAGACTGCGCGTGAGGAGTTCCCCGACGAGGACGTGACCGTTCGCGGTGCCGTCTCGATAGGCCGCCGACTGATGGACCCGCTGGCCGAACTGGTGAAGATTGACCCGAAGAGCATCGGCGTGGGACAATACCAGCACGACGTCGACCAGACAAAGCTGAAGCAACAGCTCGACCAGACGGTGATGAGCTGCGTCAACAGCGTCGGCGTGAACCTCAACACCGCCTCGCAGCACTTGCTGCAATACGTCAGCGGACTCGGCCCGGCATTGGCCAAGAACATCGTCGACTACCGCCGTGAGAACGGAGCCTTCGAGAGCCGCGCCCAGCTGAAGAAGGTGCCGCGACTCGGCCCCTCGGCCTTCGAGCAATGTGCCGGATTCCTGCGCATTCCCGATGCCAGGAACCCGCTCGACAACTCCGCCGTACACCCCGAGAGCTACAAGATTGTGGAACAGATGGCCAAGGACCAGGGCTGCACCGTCGCCGACCTGATTAAGGACAAGGAGAAGCGCGAGGCCGTGGACTTGAAGAAATATGTGGCCGGCGACGTGGGACTGCCCACGCTGACCGACATCATGAAGGAGCTGGAGAAGCCCGGACGCGACCCGCGCGAGCAGATCGAGGAGTTTGAGTTTGCCAAGGGCATCGAGACCGTCGACGACCTCGTGGAGGGCATGGAGCTGCCCGGCATCGTGACCAACATCACCAACTTCGGCGCCTTCGTCGACATTGGCGTCCATCAGGATGGTCTCGTTCACGTCTCCCAGCTGGCCGACCGCTACGTCAAAGACCCGAACCAGGTCGTGAAGCTGCATCAGCACGTCCGGGTCCGGGTCATTGAGGTCGACCGACGTCGCGGCCGCATCTCACTATCCATGAAAGGCTTTAAATAAATAGTAAAGAATGATGATACGCCAACTACTAACTATTCTACTGGCTTACATGTCGGCAACCGTCTATGCCCAACAGGCGAATACGGAGTCGTTGTGCCAACAGATTGACGAAGCCATCGCCCAGTCGCCACGGTTTGTGGCTCAACGCGAGGCGAAGATAACGGCGGCGCTGCATGCCTACGAACAGGCCAGCGGTCGACAGAAGTACGAAGAGGGTTTCAAGCTGTACGAGCTGTACCGACCCTTCGTGAGCGACTCGGCCATCTATTTCCTGCGCCAATGTATTAGTCTGGCTGAACAGCTGGACGACCACGCGAACTCCGTACGCTGCCGTTCGCTGCTGGCCATCCGCTGCTCCAACATCGGACTTTACGACGAGGCACTCAACATCCTCGACTCCATTCAACTGGGCAAAGGGCTCGACAAGACGGTGCTCGGCACCTACTATGAGGCCTACAACAACGTGTATGGCGAACTGAGCTATTACACGCGGCTCGACGACATGCGGCAGACATATCAGGCGAAGGAGCAGCACTATAAGCAGCTGATGTACGACAACCTGCCACCCACGAGCGAGTCGTGCCTACTGCGTCGCGAACAGGGGGCACAGGCAGAAGGAAGGCTGGAGGAGTCGATGGCCATCAACGACGAATGGATGCAGACCGTCGAGCCAGGCAGTCATCCCTATGCGCTGGCAGCCTTGTACCGCTATATTGAGTTCAAGCTGCAGGGCGACACGGCACAGATGATGCACTGGC
>Ga0310690_10003111_pt1 | contig 25519 bp, 19 predicted proteins | sample AusTroGonzalo_MG_2_FD_207661 | JGI IMG/M metagenome (GOLD analysis project Ga0310690, IMG submission 207661) | Bovine rumen microbial communities from tropical cattle in Woodstock, Queensland, Australia - Gonzalo_04 (v2) (version 2) | ecosystem: Host-associated > Mammals > Digestive system >... | reverse complement strand
ATAATGGTAACACTCCACCCTTCCTTTTGAGCGGCCAGTGCTATATCTTTCCGATGGGACAGGAAAAACCTGTCTTCATTGACAATCATTAATAGTTCTTTCATGCGAGTGTGCAAAGTTACACATTTTTTCTGAATTATCGTTTTCGGGGGGGGGACAGTGTGAGAAACAACTCTTATTTAAAGATTACTTTAACATTGTGAGTTTTTATCTCTGATGGAGGTGGTACCTTTCTCCAGTCTCCATACAAGTTTGAAAGATATTTATCGTACTCTTTTGGAGCATTGAGTTCTCTATTTTCAAATGAAATTCTTTGCAATGGGTATATATCACTCTTCTCCCCAATATATTTAAAAGGTATCGGCACACCATAAGATACAATATAGGAATTTCTATATCGTTTATTTTTATATAAGCGACATAAAGGGATAATTATATCGTTGAGCAGATGCCAAATAAACATTCTGAATGGCTTGAGGATAATATAACACCATTTATTTGAAATCGTCGGCTTCGTTATAAACAGACTTTGAGATAAATCCACGCACCTTTTCAAACCCATTGAAACGTTTTCCTCAACAGGGAATATATCTACTTGTAGACCTCTGTATTTTAGTTTGTTATGAAATTTGCTATATTTGCCTTCTTGAATATATTCACTTTTCAAATCCCTTAATACAACCCATTGGCTTCTGTTATACCCTGGATCATTTTCATGACACTGTAGAACAAATTCTTCCGATGGGTTGTTATAAAGCATTATCTGCATAAATTTTCTCAAATCTTCTATGGGCATACAAATATCTGTATCATCATCCCATGGGATAAAGCCTCCATGGCGTACAGCCCCTAACAATGTTCCAAAACTGATCCAGTAACTCAACCCATTCTCTGTACAGACTTTGTCTATGAATTTTAATAATTCCGCCATTCGTAGTTGCGCTCTTCTCAGCGTGGATCCGTCTGGATTAAATTGTTCTCTCAACTTATTCTGAAATACGACATCAATCATCATGCTAACAAATTTTTGATTGGGAATGAATTACTTTTGCTCGTAATAAATCGTCTACATTATCAACCTCTGTCCAAAGATAGTCTTTGATATCTTTATAATATAATTCAAAATTATTTGCAAATATCATTTGCACCAAAGCGTCCTCATAAAAAAGATTGTACACTTCTTCATTGACCATCTGATTCACTTGTTCAAGAAGGAATCGAGATGAAACAGCATCAAACTTTATGACGCTTGCGTAGTTGCCAAGGTACTCTGTGAGATTTTTACTCATCACACACACCATGTCTTCTTGAACTTGGACGTTATATTTATTTGAATCTCTACGAGAACTGTCAAGCAGGACACAGGGGTAATCCGTGTGCTGACATATTATTTCTTTTATTAAATTGTTACTTGCAACAATATCACCATTGATAATGGTTATATTCTCACGCTGTAGATAATTCTTTGCGAACCATAATGACCCCATAGAGCCAGTAACAGAGTAGAACGGGTTGTGAACAAATGTCACGTTGTCATCTTTTAACTCATTCTGGATTTCTTCATACATGTAGCCAACCACAACTATTATTTCTGCTTCTGAATCATAATGTCTGATTGTACGAACAAGACGTTGCAAAATAGTTGTGTTATCATCCAGTTTATATAACGACTTCGGATGATTTAAAGTCAGAGGGTGAAGTCTTTCGCCTTTACCAGCAGATAAGATGATATATGTCATAATTAACTCTTTAATCGTTATACAATGGCAATGCCTTCTTGCTATACTCCTTCGCGAAATGATACCAAAGAGGTTTCAAATAACCGATTTCCTGACCTTGTGATTCTTTATACATGGTCCAGTGCATGTAGAAGAAACCTGAGATGGCAATATATGCATAAAAATGCCTCAATTCGTTCTTCGATGGTCTTCTGCCGAAATAAGTAAATAAAATTCTATCCACCTCTTCTTCTGAGTGATCGCCACCGCAAACATAAGTTCCTATGTCAAAACCGGGATCACCAAAACCTGCATATTCCCAGTCTATCAAGTGGATTTCTTCGTCATTGATGAGGAAGTTTTCATCACGGCAATCTCCATGTGTGAGACACTTCTTTATTTTGTCAGTTTTTGTCAATTCATACAACTTGTATATACGTTCTTTTATCTCGGCAAATTCAGGGAATTGAGTAAAGTTCTCTCCATATTTATCAGCAGGTGTCATATCACGGATAGATTCCCATTTTTCCTTGATATCAAATTCCCACCTAACTTTTGGACGAACTGCATGGAGCCTCCTAAGTTGGATGATACCTCTCACCATATCATTCACATCATGATAATTGAAAGGTCTGCTTTGTATGAAATGGGAAATACGCCAACCATAACGTACACTCATGGCAACCAAAGATTTATCCACTCCAGCATCTTCTATCTGTTTCTGTATTATAGATTCTCGACCACGGTCAATAAGTATTTCAGATCCTAAACCAGGATAACGAAACACATATTTACCTCCGTTGTATTTGAAGGACAGGACAGAGTTTGAAAGACCTTTTTGCAAAGGCTGTAATTCTGCAATTTGTGAGGGTTCACAATTGAACACATCACATATGCAACTCATAATATTATCTATATCTTTTGGATGCAAGACTCCCCCTGTTGTTTGAATCGTATCCATAATTATATCTTTATGTCATTTGATTTGTACTTTTGTAATAGAACATATCCTTCAAACATATCCAAGTCCTCCTTTGTGGTTATTTTTATATTTGCCTGATTACCTTTTGAAAAATAAATAGGAATACCAAGTTCTGTCATAATGGCTGTTGTATGTGGCTCAATCTTGTCCAAGAGAGATTCTTCCTGAACCTTCTTGTAGATTTCCACAATGTTCTTATACAAAAAACTTTGTGGGGCTGATAATATTTTGAAAGAATCGCGATTAATATTAGTTAGAGCACATTCGCCATCATTACTTCCATAGAGCAAATATGCAGGTGAGGAACTCATGGCATTGCCTTTTTCCTTGCATACGCGAATATTGTCTGAAATTATTTCATCCGTAACAAATGGAGCAGCAGCCCAATGAATCATAACCACATCGTCAGGAGTGGCTATTCCTGATAAACCATCTATTCCATTCATAATAGAACGTTCGTATTCACTACCTCCTGCTACTATTTTTATTATTTTAGTAATCTTGTTTTCATTAACAATTTGCAAAAGTTGGTCTTGAAAACCTTCTACACAAACAAGTTCTATCGCATCAATTTCTGGATGATTGTTGAAACGCTGTAAAGTATATGCTATTACAGGTTTCCCAAAAACATCAACAAATTGCTTGGGGATGCCAGCACCAAGTCTGTTCCCAATGCCACCTGCTAAAATTACAACATAATTCATCACTTATTAAATATATTCATACAGATATGCAAAGTTACGTATATTTTTTGATATATTGTGTATGATAGGCTTTTTTTTTTCTTTTTCTGTTAAATAACCTTGATAAACGACTTGTTTTAGATGGTAATCCAATAAAAAGTGTTACCTTTGCAGCGTCTAATCGAATAAAATACATTAACAATGCCACACTGGATTTTGACAGCCCTGACGGGTCTTTTGGTCTGTATGACAGCAGGTGCTGCCCCAACCTATTTTGACACAGAAACGGGCAGTGTACATCAACTTTTTAATAAAGGATCGGGCAAGTATGTACTTCGTTATTCCCACATATTCAGTGACACACTATATATTCCCCATGGCTGTGAGGTGAGGTTTAAGGGTGGAAGACTGACAGGACCTATTGTATTTGATGCTACCAGATTGAGTGGCAGTGTCAGACTCAAGGGATCTCATATTGGGGGCAGTGTGAGCAATGACACGTTCGATGCCTCATGGCTCTGTGCCAAGGATGGGGTGACTGACGATGCACCGAGCATTAATGAGATGATCACTGTTTGCGGTAATGTCTTTTTCCCTCGGGGGACATACCGTCTGGTATCAGCCTACAAGAGTGAAAAGTTCCATATAGGAATTGGTCGGGATAATGTTGCCCTGAAGGGCGAGAAAGGCACGGTATTCTTGACGAAAGAACAATTAGGGATTGTGTGCGTGTTTTCTAAGCCATACGACATACCCAACAGTGTGCGGAACATTAGCTTGAAAGGCATCACTTTCCGTACAGTGAACGATGGAAGCGTATTCTTAGAGTGGACGCACGCCATACAGACGAAAGGTGTCAATGGTTTCACTATCACAAATTGTATGATAGAGGATTTTTGGGGCGACGGTATATGCCTGAACCATTACAATGATAACCCTCAGACGGGCGAACGTGCGAGGAACCAGAACGTGAGGATAGAGAACAATACCATCGTTGGTGGTGACCTTCACAACAACCGCAATGGCATATCAGTCATCAACGGTCAGAATGTACTGATTAAGGGGAACACTATCCGCAACACATCAAGCAATAAAATGCCGGGAGCCATTGATGTGGAGCCGAATAACTCCGCCTACACCATTGAGAATATTAAGATTATTGGCAATACCATCGAGGAGTCTCGAGGAAATAGTGGGGCTATCAGCCTTTGTATGTTCAATGGTGGTCCAGGGTATAATATTTCTGTGGAGAACAATTACATCAGCAAATCCACTCTGGGTATCCGTATTCATCTGAAGACAGAGGATACTACTGGTCACTTCGTGATACGTAACAACCATGTCGCTGCTGACACACCGCCATATAAGTTTACAGGCGATGGCAAATCCAAGAACTGGCTCATCAGCGGCAACAGGTTCGAATGTCATACTGATCAGCGCATACCAGGCGACTTACAAATAGAAAATCTGCAGGTAAGATAACATCAGTACGAATACTGGCGCACCCGAGTGCGCATAGGGGCGCACTGGAGTTCCCCTTAAGGCGGACTAACAGACCCCTTCAAGCGGACTCCGATAGTGCTTCATAGATTTCCATGTATTTGTCCGTCATATTGGATATATCGTATTGCTTGGCCTGTTGTAATGACTTCTCAGAGAGTTCCTGGTAGAAAGTCGGGGTGTTAATCAACTTGCTGATGGCCTGAGCCAATTCTTTTTCATCACCTTGTTGAAAAAGCATTCCAGCACCTTCAACAACCTGTCGAAGCCCATCAACATTGGTGGCTATTACTGGTAGCCCTGCTGCCATCGCCTCTACGGCAGTCAGACCGAACCCCTCCCAGTGGGACGATTGTATGGCAATGTCTGCTTCTGAGAGCAATTGGGCGATGTCTGCTCTGGCTCCGAGGAAACGAACCCTGTCTTGCACATTTAGTTTTTTACACAGTTCTTTACACGCTTCAATACGACTACCGTCACCCACGAACATGAGTTGTATGTCTTGGGGTAGCAATGGCATGGCGCGGATGACTGTATCTTGGTCTTTCGACGCTTCAAACCTAGAGACTTGTATAAGTGTATAAGGTTGTTGTCGCTCTGTTTTTTTTCTTATGAACTTTGCCGTGTCTATACCGTTCTCAATGACACAGAGACGACTGTCGTTCGCTTGTGCCCCCATCCACTTACCTAACGAGTTGCTGGTTGCCTGGCTGATACAAATGATTTTATCATATTGTGAATAGGCCATTTTGTCGGCATAGCGGAAAAAGAGTTTTTGCTGGCGTCGGTTACTGGTGCTGTGCTCTGTCCATATCAGGTGTTGTCGCATTCCAGCCGTTGCTAACGGAACCCAGTAGAGTGCTGGGAAAAGATGAACATGTATGATGTCGTATCGAGGCTGTCGTTTCAGAAATTGTCTGATTTTCAGGGCAACCAGCGGGTTGTACAGCGATTTGATATTAAGGCAGTGCATCTTGATGCCAACTTCGTGTAGTTGCTGAGCAAATGGTGAAGGGTCATCTTTCAGCGTGAGCAGTTCCACGTCGTGCTGTCGGTTCATTAATGGCAGGAAATCTGCTAATAGGCGCTGGGCACCTCCAATCTGTAGGGAGTTGATAATCTGCAGTATTCTCATATGAACAAATCTTAATAGTGAAACTATATTTGTAGAATGTGCAGAAGAACTAATATAAACAGGTAAAATCCTTGGGATATACGTTTTCTGTATTTGAGTACATGTCTGACATATTTAAAACAGGAACCATAGTTTAGTCGACGCAATAGCAGGTATTGCTTGTAATGATTTCTAAAGATTCTTCGGAGATGGGTGGCCCGATAAGCAATGCCGATATTCATTGTGTTGACACTTGCTCCGAGCGTATTGTTTCCATGTTGCCTATAATAAACCAAAGGCTTGTCAATATAGTGTAAAACTCCGCCATTTTTCAATGTACATAACAGGAGCCAACAGTCGTGCAATGTATCAGCAGGCAATGTGTACGAATAACATTTTTTTGCTGTGTTATTAAAAAGCATCGTGCACCCTGTCACACCGGCTGTGGGTGCACAATCGTCAAATGTCTTGATATATTGCGGATATAGAGAGGAAAAACGGTTCCTTGACTGGAACGTGATGTTCAGGTCTTTGTCTGTTAGGTATAGATCCGTGCAGACGATGATGGGTTTCCCAATATGCGCACTTTCTTGTTGTATCATGGCTGTTACCGATATGTTGACCTTTTCGGGGAGCCAAACATCGTCCTGATCGCAGAACATATAGTATTCGGCATCAACCCTCTCCATCATACTAATGAAATTCTTGCCGGCACCTCCTTGAGGGGGGTAGTGGAGTAACGTGATCCTATCGGTGTTCCTGCGCTGATAGTCTTCTGCGATGGAAATAGTATTGTCTGTTGAACCGTCATCATGTATGTACAAATGCCATTTATGATACGTTTGGGAGAGTATAGAATCTATCTGTTCACCAAGATATTTCTCTCCGTTATAAGTGGCCATTAGGATGGCTATTTCCTTTTTATCCATCGTTCAATTAATATTCTTAGAGTGTTTGCTAATCATGTTTACGACATCGTTATCGAAATCATCAAAACTACGTGCATTTTGATAAGTGATTATCGCTCCTTGTGAAAGTTTGTTATACAACACCTTATTGGTTAAGAGGCTCTCAATAGCTTTGCCAAACGCCTCAGAATCCTTATTAGTTACCAGAAGCCCGTTATCTCCATCTTTGATAGTATATGGCATTGCCGAATTGTTAAAGGCGACAACGGGTAGTCCATGTCCCATGGCTTCTATTAGTACCATGCCGAATCCTTCCAACAATGATGGAAAGGTAAAAATGGCTGATGTTTCGTAATAATGGGCTAATTCTTCATCAGACACTCTTCCTCTGAAATGGACCTTCTTTTCCAAGTGATATTGCTGGAGCATATTTTGAAGAGCAACAAAGTATCTGTCGTCCATAACCTTCCCGATAATATTAACCTCGATGTCTGTTAAGAGTGCAATATCAATAGTATGTAAAGCCTCAATAAGGAAAACGAGTCCCTTTCGAGGTTCAATGGTCCCCACAAATAGCAGTTTCCCTTGTCGCTTGGTCTTAGATGGCATTATACTTTTCTCAAATGGCAGCCCAATATATGTTATCCTGTCTGGCGTGACATATTGTTTGCAACGATCTGATACATAAGGACTGAAGACAATGATTTCCTCGCACTGTCTGACAAACAACAGTTCAAGCAGACGATAGAGTCTTTCTTTCAGTCCTGTCAGGTTTTCATGGATAAAGTGGTGAAGTGTTGTGGTTAGCCCTTTCTTGCCGTAAAGTATTCTGAATAACAGAACAAACCATACTGTCTTGGGGAAGGTGGATGAATCTATCAGGATATTGTCATATGAATGGTATTTTCGTATGTTCCTTAAGTTTGAGAACAAGAAACCGAGATTACTGGAATATGATGCAATAGCAGTAGAGTAGTCTACCTGATGGCCATTGATCTCTATATCATGGTATAGGCGGTTGTTAATGGCCTGACCGCCCGTTATAGTGATATTGTGTTTCCTTTCTATTACGAGATACTTCATGGTCTTCTTAGTTTGTTTATTATTGTCTTGTATTTCCACATATTGGCAATCATACCTGGTGTGTTAATTAGGCACATCACATAAACTAAACTGGTCACGGTGTTGAAGGTCTTGCAGACATACCATGCTATCGGAAGATACAGGATGGTGGCTGATACCGAGAATATAAGTTGTATCTTCAATATACCCAAACCGTTCAAAATATATGAATAGCGTTGGCTAAGACTGAGAATAAAAATATATATAGCAACGCTGATAGTAAGATCCATAGGGATGGTAACATCGTTTCCAATCCATAGTTTATAAACAAAATTAGAAATTAGTATCAAAAGGAGCAATGCAGCCATAACACCAACCATCAGAAGGTCTAATTTCTGTGATGATTTGTGAAGCCATTCAACGTCGCCTCGGGAATAGGCATCGGTGGTAGCACTCCAAAATGGGATGCAGATGGTGGAAAAAATGACAAATACGATATGAATATACCGATAGGCAATTTGATAAGGAGTCACGTCTGCAGGAGAAAACAATTTGCTAATAATCAGATTTGTTGTCATGAAAAGAACAACCCCGCAAATATGGATAATAAAGAATTGTACCCCCTGAGAACATAGTTGGAGTGACATTTTAAAGTCAATGTGTTTAATAGATGGTCTGTATGCTGAATATTTTTTTAAAAAGGTATATGGCATACTTGCTGCCCATATAATGGGGGGGGCCATGGTGTTGATGGCTACCACCCAGAGCAGTGAATGTACCCCCATACAGTAGGCTGCAAATGTCAGTAGTAAAGCGAACGTCTGACCGATACAGACGATAAGGTTATTGACGGCAGGAAGTTGTAGACCCTGATAGAAACTTCCTACCGATTTGAGTACAAAGTTGCTGGAAGCAAAGGTGACCGCAACGGTTAGAATGGTTTTGAGATTGGGGATGATGGCTTCGTCAACACTAAAAAAAGAGTAGATGTTGAATTCCCAGATTATTAAATATAGTAACAATAGAATCGGAATTACTATAATAAAAAGCATGAAAAACGTTGATGATACAGCTTGACGTACTTTTTCATGCTCACCATTGGCTACGTATGTGGCCACAGCGTTGCGAAGACCACTCCCTAAGCCTATGTCCATAAAATCTAACCAAATAAGAACACTGCTTATTGTCAACCAAACACCATTGCTGTATACCCCAAGTATCTTCAGTGTTAATGGCACCATCAATAAGACAACTACGGCAGACCATCCCCTAATGAAAAAGGAGGCGGCCACATTCTTTACTAGTAGTTGGGTACGTGAGTCTTTGCTTTTATACATAATTAGTCTATTCTAATTTGATAATCAAGGTAAATCTTCCCTTTCATGAGAAGGGAAGACATTATTGTTCTTTGCTATTCTGGAAATAAGTTCATCTGCGATAGCCTCAGAAGCCTTGTATGACCAATGAGTATCATTAAAAAGAAAAACATCTTTAATGCCTTGATCCACTAGAGGCTTAAGGTATTGCTTTGATATAACTAAATCAGGCGATATGCCGATTATACGATTAATATCTTCTGATACTGTCATTCTTGGAAAAGTATTATCTATAATATAGTCTTGATATAAATCGTATTTGTCTACAGCAATCAACCATAGGATCTTTATTCCCCTTTCTTCTGCTTTGGAACTCAATACGTTAAACACATATTTTGTTTTTTCCTCCATGTTTTTATTGATTCCTAAGAATTGAATATCGTCCTTGAAGAAATATAGTTTTCGAGGTTCTTCCGAAGAGAAATAGTCATTGTTTAATTCTGCGATTAAAATAGGCGAATTTAAATGGGTTCGGAATAGAATATAGTCCCTAGCCCTTGAAACTGACCATTTGTTAGGCACCTTGGGCGTTTGTTGTGGGACATCTTGCTTCTCAACATCGAATTTTGCGATGATTCCTTCTAATGTCCTTCCAACACATTCTACAATTATGATTTTTGCTGTTGTTGAGTCTATATAAGTCTCATTCATCAAATTGTAAGTATATTGAATAGGACTTGAAAACAGTTCTCTACTGACATTTGCAACTGTAAGTCCTTTTGAGCATAAATAATTTTGATATCCGCTATTCCCTTGTTGTGAAAAAGAGTCTCCAATTGTCAAAACTTGTACGTTGAGTTGTTTTAATTCGTCAATATTTACGACTGTGTGAAACAATGTGTCCTTTATCAAATATTTGTTCAGATTGTCATCATATTCGTGTCCAAAAGGAATCCCTGCTAATCTGCCTATGTCACCACTCATTCTTGGACTTATGTACAAGGAGATATAAAGCACGCATCCAACTATTATTAGCCAGATTGGCAAAACGGTATATGTTATCTTTATTAGAAATCTCTTCATAGTTAGAATTGGAAATAGATAAATGTCTGAACTGTTCCTGAATACATAAAGATAATGTATAGGATTGCAGAATAGATAGAAAAGCGTGTCAGGGAGTATTTGAATATGCCCGCTGAAGGTAATTGTAGCGCATGATCTTTGTCGCGTTGAAGCCACTCAATAAATAATAAAGCAAATCCGTACATCAAATAACTCTTTCCATGAATCATTGACGCATCGAAGAATTTGTTGCAAATCATTGATCGTATGATTTCAAATGCCTGTGTTATACTATCTGCTCGGAAAATAATCCAACCGAAAACTGCAAGAACAAATGTTGTAATAATCTGTAATGTTTCCTTTAGATTTGGCATAAAATGTCCATACGCAACTATGTTCTTATATTTTGTATTTATTCCCCCAATATTGTAAATGGCAAGTAATGTTGCATGAAAAAGCCCCCAACATACAAATGTCCAGTTTGCTCCGTGCCACAAGCCACTTATCCCCCATACAAGGTAAACATTCCTAATCACTTTCCATTTTGAACACCGACTGCCACCGAGTGGAAAATAGATGTAGTCGCGAAACCACGTGGTTAGAGAAATGTGCCACCGTCTCCAAAACTCTGGAATGCTTCGTGAGAAATATGGGAAGTGAAAATTACGCATTAGGTTAATTCCAAAGAGTCTTGAACAACCAATGGCTATGTCAGAATAACCAGAAAAATCACAATATATTTGAAATGTAAATAAAACACCAAGCACAAAAATAGCAGTACCCGGGAGACTGTGATATTGGTTCCAATACTCATTGACAACTGCTGCACAATTATCTGCAACTACAAGTTTCTTTAAAAGTCCCCATAGCATTTGACGCAAACCATCTACCGCATTGGCATAGTCGAATTTACGTTCACTTTGAAATTGAGGAAGCAGATTTGTTGCACGTTCTATGGGACCTGCTACGAGTTGTGGGAAGAAACTAATATAGGCGAAAAAATCTATAACATTATGCGTTGCAGGTATTTTCTTCTGATATACGTCAATAGAGTAACTTAGGGCTTGAAAAGTATAGAAACTAATTCCAACAGGTAGGATAACTTCCATTGTTACCCAGTCCAAATGATAGTTGAATATGTAATATAATAGTGAATTAATGTTGTCAACGAAGAAATTATAGTATTTGAAAACACCAAGTATGGCAAGATTCAAAATAATATTACCACCGCTAACAACTTTTTGAATTCTTCGTTTGCCTTCAAAAAATTCAAGTAGCAAACCGCTAATATAACTAGAAATAGAAGTGAGTGCTATAAGAAAGAGAAAACGCCAGTCCCACCAACCATAGAAAATATAACTAGCCACAGCAATTAGAAGGTTTTTCCACTGTTGTCCATGAAAAACAAACCAATAGAGAATAAAAACTATTGGAAGAAATATCATGAACTCAAATGAATTAAAAACCATATACTGTGCTTTTTTTAAATATATCTAAATTTAATTATTCAATGTCACGAACGTTTTTATCATTTACTGTTATTGCTACACCTTCACTATGGGCAATTTCTCGAAAATAAACATCTTTATCTTCATGAAGGATACAAGTATAGGGGTAGTAAAATTCATAGAAGTAAGTATTGGTGGTTTGATAATGTACACGATATTGTAGAACTATAAGAAATAACCATATCGCGAATGCTCCTGCTCGCAAAATAAGATGATGCTTGGATCGAAAAAGAGTGTAAACAAATTCTGACATAAAAATGAGATAGAAAACTCGAGTGTAGTTGAAGAATCTGTTTAAACCAGCAAAAGAACTGGCTATGACTCCTAGGCAAATTGTAAAAGAAATAATATGTTGAATACATTTTTTCTTATCTTCAGAAGGCTCGTTTTGCATGATTGTATACATGACAAATACTGGGATGATAAAATAAGTAATTGCGGCTCTTGCAAACCCGAAGAACGTAGTGGCTTGCATGGAATAGTAAATGATCTTTTCCGAAAAACTACCAATTCCCCCAAGTGCGGCTAATACTATTTTCCCTAATAGGATGTCGCTAAATAACCAGATGATGAATGAAACAGATAATGCAATTATAATTGTTTTTTTTGTTATTGGAAAGTTTGCAAATGGAAAAAGAATAGCAATTGCTGCAGAAACATGAAACAAAAGACCAATAGGAAGTGTCACAAACAATACCCATTTCTTGCCATTCATCCACCAGTGAATTCCTAAGAGTACAAGGGATAGGGCAAAAGCCTCACGCATGATTTCTACATTGAAAATGAAGTATTGCAACGAGAAGAAGTAAATTAGTAGGAATAAGAAATATCGGTGAGTATATTTACTTACTATGTAGCAGATTGCTATGTTGATAGCCGCACTCTCCATAAACTGTAGGGCATAGAATGAGTGGAATACTGATTTGGCTAGCATATTAACAAGTGTCCATAGTGGCATCTGCCCGCATAACATGAATTGTAACCAAATATGGTCTCCTATATCGGAGAAATTATCAGGGTATTGTTCGAACTCTTCCATATAGGCGAACTTGTCTGCTCCTAATCCATAACTGAAACCCGTAAGGCAAATCATGAAGCCACACATCAGCCACAAACGGTGTTGTTTGTGGGAGTCATATTCTTCTATACCGTCATAGCGGAAAGAAAAGTATGCTGTTAGTATAATGAATATTATATAGAAGATGCTCATGGGCACAAATTAGAACCATTCTTTTAATTCCTTGCGATAAAGGAAGGCGATGGTGCCACAGGTGGCTAAAAACAGCATGGCAGCGATAAAAATCATGCGCTTGGGGCCTGCTGGTTTGACAGGAACCGTGGCATTTTTTAACTCGGTGAAGGCTGGGGTGTTCTCCTGCACCTTGGCCAAAGCTGCCTCACGACGAGCGTTCATGGCTGTATATAAATTATACTTCGCTTGCATATCACCCTCCATATCCTGCATCTTCAATTCTACACTTCTTAGCGAAACACTTGTGCTGGCATCGGAAAAGGCTGCATACTTCTTCCATGCTTCTTCGTAATTGGCTTTTGCTTCATCTGTCAACTTGTCATAGTATTCCAAATCGATACGTGACTTTTTCGTACGGTAGTCTGTGACAAAATCCTGAAGGTGTTGCTTAATGCTATCTGCCAGAAGAGCACAGACCAATGCATCCTGATCAGTAACTGCTATCGTGACCACACCTGTGGTACGGCTGTAGGTACATTGGATATTTGATTGGACTTTCTTGACGATGTCGCTTGTCGTTTTGGACAACTCGAATGGGTCAAATCGCTTTCCGTCTTTGCCACTTATTTCTTCTTCGGGTTCGGCAAAAAAAGACAACACCCAATTTTTACATGCAATGAAAGGCAGTAAAATGATGTTTTTCTTTTGATACTCTTTCAGATAAGTATAGTAATCGGTTTCTACTTCACCGTCTTTTGTTTTTACCTTGATGTCCAATAGCCCAACAATAAATGTGGTAGATTCAAAAAGGTCTGGATAGAGTTGCGGGTAAATAGCATCGGAAGAACCATTACCGATATTTACACCCAAATTCGAAGCTAACGAAGCCAAACCTCCCATTTCTGAAGCATCTGTTGATTCTGGAGCGACAGAAACTTCTGTTGTATAATACCGAGGTTGGGGAAAAATCCACAGGCATGACAACAGGAGAGTAATACCCCAAACTTTAAAGAACAGGGCTTTCTTGCTCCATAGGGTATGAAATATTTGTTTGAAGTTTATATTATTCTTTACCATTCGTTTCTAATACTATGTTATTGTTATGTTATTGTTGACAGAATAATCTCATCTAATAGTATTCACTCTATTTCGCCAAGTTGGCTATGGTAGCAATCATGGTGGCGATGGACGCTGTGCTTGTGCCAATACTCATAGTTTCAGCTACCGACAAACCACGACGTTGGGCCTTGGTAGGAACAACAATCTGGCAACCTGGTTGTGGCTTGTTCTTTCTGTTCGCCTTGGCAACCATACCATTCATATAAATAATGATGGTCTGTCTCTTCTTGGCTGTTGCAGTCGCTCCTCCAGCGAGATTAATATAGTAGTTAGCATCCTTACCTTCTATATAACGGACTGTATTAGGATACAATACCTCACCATTGATGCTGACAGTACTGGTTATTTTGGGTATCACGATGCGGTCGCCTTCACGTAAGATGGGGTCATCATTACTACCCGGGTTCTTCATCGCTTTTTCAAGTTCGATAGCTACTGGGTATGTAGTCATGGTAACAAGCATGCTTACGTCAATAGAGTCTTTACCAGAATTACGCTGTGCAGTTCGTAGCATAGTAGCCATCTGTTCACGCTCTTCCTGTGTCATTCGTCGCAGGAGTTTGGTTCCTTCTGGATAGGCACGTTGTGTCAAACCTCCAGCTTTCTTTATGATATCACTGAGACGTTCTTTACTGTTTTCCAATACATAGTTTCCTGCGAACAGTATCTCTCCTTCAATCGCAACATTCTGTTGTTGATTATAACGTGGACTTCTGCGTATATATATTTCATCGTAAGGTTGCAGGGTGAAAGGCAATTCTCCCTGTGGTATAGTGAAATCGGGATTGAGGCTGAAACTATAGGTAAATGATAGAGTGTCATTAGCTTCCGTAGCTTCTGGATTGATAATACGGCGAGAGACATCAACCTTGGCCAACGAAGCGGCTTTGGTAAGTCCTCCTGCTTGCAATACCACATCTTCGATAGTAGCGTCAGAGGCAAATCGGTATACACCAGGATTGTTTACCTCTCCATGTATGGTGATGGTTTGGTCGTTCAGCTCCTCTTCACGGCTGGCAACGAAAACGACATCTTCGTTTTTAAGTTCCACATCGGGCACTCTGCCTTCAAGTATGCCAGTGATGTTAAGGCTGATAATCTGCAATGAACGATCAGGCTTTAGACGATGCATGACAGCATGTTGTCCTATAGCGTTTTCCGTTAGTCCTTCTGCAGCTTCGACAAGTGCTTTCACGGTACAAATCTGTCCTCCTACTTGATACATACCAGGACGGAAGACTGCTCCTTGGATGTTGACCATGTTTTGATAACGGTTTAGGGTAGAGTCAACGCTGACAATATCCTCATCCATGAGTTTAAAGCCATTCAAGTCGAATTCTCCGACATTGAATACGGAATACTGCTGTCCAGCCTTACGGTTGACGCGGAGGGCTTTGGTATAAGCATCACCGGTGAATCCTCCTGCATAACGGAGCAAGGTGGCAGCACTTTCGCTACTCTTCATCTCATAATACATAGGTCGCTTAACCTTACCTGTAATGTTGACTAATGCCTCGTATGGGCTGACAGTGATGACATCGTTGTCTTGCAGGCGAACATCGCCAGTTAATGTGCCATTAAGCAGGAAGTCATATACGTCGACATTCGACAGCAACTTTCCGCCTCGGAACACCTTCACATTTCTCAGTGTACCAATTTCATTGGGACCTCCAGCCAAATAAAGTGCATTATAGACGGTGGAGAAGGCCGATAACGTATAGGTACCCGGTACCTTTACCTCGCCCATGACACTGACGGTAATCGTACGGGTCTGGCCTAATGTTAGTTCAAACTTAGAGTCTCGATATCTTGGACCTAATACTTGTCTGAGTTTTTGCTTAGCTTGGCTAACAGATAGCCCAGCAAGTTGGATAACACCGATTTCCCCAAAAGAAATAGTTCCATCAGGCGAGATGGTTTCGCTAGCACTTTCACGTGAGACGCCCCAAATGTCGATGTTCACCACATCTCCAGGACCAAGTCGGTAATTCTGTGGGGTAGCGAGGTTCATAGAACTCTCGAATGTCAGGTTTTTATTGTTGAACACATCGTGCCCAAATATCTGGCGACCTTTGTTTCTCCCCTCATAGGAGTATTTCAACGAGTCTGGCATCATGAAATCCATCGCTTCATCCATTTCTGCGACCTGTTGATTATAGGTGTTATTTCTTACTTCACCGTTTGCTTCCCTCATACGGGTGTTCGTATTCTTCTGTCCAATTGACGTAGCAGAGTTGTTGTTTTTACTCTGCTGTTGGTATTTGGTCTGGATGCGCCGTATCTGATCGATGGTGACGCCACGTTGCATCAATTGTGTAACAATTTGCTGGCGTGACGTACCCTTCGCGTTTTGTTCAGCGACATAGTCCATTACCTGATTGTCGGTCATGCCCGACTGCGCCCAGCTCATTGTTGTAGCCAGCATCAGGAATAATAATATAGATGATAGTCTTTTCATCATATCTGTTGTTTTCGCGTACCTTATTATATATATAATAACTCGTTTTAACTCTTTTTATTGTATAAAGCATGCAAAATTACTAAAAAAAAATGAAATAAAAAGCAATTCACAAAAAAAATAGCTGTTTTTATCATAATTACAACTTTTTTGTAGAGATGAGAATGGATTATGACTATTTATTTGGTGGTTTGCTAACAGTTTTGTATCTTTGCAAATGTTTTTAATAAATAGATTTGGAATGGCAACAAATGCATACTACAAAATGAGACAAACATTACCGTTTATACTGCTATGTCTCATGTTGGCCACGACGAGTGTGCATGCGCAGACAGATAATAAACTCATGTCTGGCATCCGTTGGTTACAGCAACGGCTTGACTCGTCGGCTGTACGGTCGGTCGATCCTGATTATATTGAGGTTCCGAAACAGCCCTGGCGCATCATTTCGCGAACGAAGTTAAACATGACCGATGTGAAGACTGCAAACATAAACGATTTTCAACAGAATCGGTATCTTGTTCTCCTGATGAATTTCGATTCCGAGTTGGGAGCATCGAGCGGTTTTTGGGTAGGCTATCGTGGCCTCGGTCTGGGCTATGCTTTCAAGCTTCATAAGAATTCAGGTACCAATTTCACCATCAGTTCTACAGGAGCTCGTTATGGTGTGAATCTGCGCTGGCAGCGCTACAGGGCGAAGGAAGCGCATATGGAGCTGGCAGGAATCGTAAATGGAGAGATTTTGGCAGACGAGGAATTCGATGAAGAATTCATGACACCCCTCAGCATCCGTACACTCTTTGCAAATGGCTATTATGTGTTCAATAGCCGCCGTTACTCGCAGGCAGCAGCTTACAACCAGTCGGTCATCCAGCGTCGTTCAGCAGGTTCTTTCCTTGTTGGAGCCACTTGGTATGCTGCTACCATCGACATGTCCGCGAAATACAATGCAGCTGTTGTCGCGATTGCCGATAGTCTGGGGCGTATGTCCTTGCGACAAGCAAACATAGGTTTTGGCTATGGTTTCAATCTTGTCCCAGCTCGTGGATGGACTATCAATGTGATGGTGATGCCAATGCTTAGTGTCTACGAAAAAGTAAAGCGTGTGCGTTATGATTGCAACTACGACCTCCTTTACGATACTGAAGCAAATCCCATTCTGGTCGACGACTACGGTGAATGGAATCCTGAGACCCACCAATGGGCCAATGGCCAAGCACGTAAACCGATTGAGGTTGGTGGCGAGGAAATTGACTGGGAGGGAACTGTTGATACTTGGGAGACGCGCACAGAGCGTGATGTCGATGCTTTCAAGGTTAATTTTGATGCACGTGTAGGCGTTGCCTACTGCTGGAAGCGCTATTTCATCAGTGCTAATGCCCAGTTTAATAGTTTCTCTTACGGTAGCGAGAACAACATGGTGAATCTCTCCGACTGGTACGTGCGTGCCTCATTCGGAGTCAGACTATAAATATTATAATAATGTGGGGAAGTGGAGCATGCGAGACTCGAACTCGCCACCTCTTGACTGCCAGTCAAACGCTCTAGCCGGATGAGCTAATGCCCCTTTGGTTAATAAAGAGGATTGCCTGTAAGGAAATCCTCTTTATTCTTTTCTGTCTCAACGTATTACTTACGGAGACCAAGAGCCTTAACAATGGCGCGGTAGCGCTCAATGTCCTTGTTCTTGAGATAGTTCAGCAAACTGCGACGCTGACCTACAAGCTTAACAAGCGCTCTGTTTGTGCTATAATCTTTGTGATTGGCCTTGACATGCTCGGTCAAACGGTCGATACGGTATGAAAATAAAGCTATCTGGCTCTCGCATGAACCAGTATCAGTATTAGACTTTCCGTACTGACTAAAGATTTCTTGCTTCTTAGCTGAATCTAAGTACATAAATGATAAATTTGTTTGTTAATTATTAAAATTTCGCGTAAAGCGGATGCAAAGGTACGAAATAATTTATAATTCACAATGCATAATTCACAATTATTTGCAAAATACCATTGTTTTCTTACTTATTCTTGCGCTTTTTCCTTATTATTATGCATTATGCATTATGAATTGTAAATTAAATAAGCATAATAGGCAATCATGCAAACGGTCAGTACAGCGCCTTGCCATCTGCCTATTCTGTGACGTTTGCCGATGACACAAAAAGCAGTGAGCAACAAGATGCTGAAGAGCAGAATCTTGAAATCTACGATACTGATGTTTCGTGCAGCGATAGGATTGATGACCGAGGCCACACCCAGAATGAACATGATATTGAAGATATTACTTCCCACCACGTTGCCCATCGCCATATCCGTATCACCTTTCCTTGCGGCAACTACCGATGTCGCCAATTCGGGGAACGACGTTCCTGCCGATACGATGGTGAGTGCAATCACCGATTCGCTTACACCCAGTTCAGCTGCAATACCTGCCGCACCGTCTACAAACCAGTCGCCGCCAAACACCAGAGCTGCCAATCCCAATATAATCAGCACAATGGCTTTCCATATCGGCATCGGTGCTTCAGTTGGAGCCTCCTCGGTTCGTTTCGCCGACTTCAGCGATGTATAGATGGTGAATCCCATATAGATTGCGAAGATGGTCAACAGCGTAATACCCTCCATGCGGGTCAGTAAGCCGATTCCGTTACAAAAGTACACCATCACAAACAGCGTACACGTTACCAGCACATTCACAGGAATGTCGCGCAACAGCAAGTCCTTCTTGCAGACAATCGGACAGAACAACGCCGTTACGCCTACGATGGCCAGTGTATTGAACAGATTGCTACCTACCACGTTTCCCAATGCCATATCGCTACTACCCTTCATGGCCGACACCGAACTGACCACCAATTCGGGCAGCGATGTGCCGAGCGACACGATTGTCAAGCCGATAAGCAACGTCGATACTTTGAACTTACGTGCAATCGACGAAGCTCCATCGGTTAGGAAGTCTGCACCTTTGACCACCAGCAGCAAGCCTACAAGAAACTTCACAATGAATAGCCACATATCCCTTACGATTTAATTTCGCTGCAAAGGTACGAAAAATTCATAATTCATAATTCATAATTTATAAAATTTTACTATTTATGCAGGGATAATGTGCAAAATAACTCTTATGATGAATATTTAAGGGAAAAAGTCTGAAGATGGTATGTAAACAGCTCAAAATAGGGCGTTCAAATCAAGAAAAAAATCATTTTCTCTCTCTTTTTCCATACCCCCTCATAATCTTTTCCATGGGTATCCAATACGTAATTTCCGTAATTCGTTGATTAGCAGAAAGTTATTTCTGTTTGGTAATCAAAAAATTTCCATGGGTAAAAAGAACAACGTATGAAAAAAAGTCGTAACTTTGCAGCCGGAATCCAATAACTATGCATATGAGAAGATTTATCATATTCATCATTGCCGTTTTGCTTGTTGCTTGTAACAGTGAACAGCAAGGTCTCCAGCCTCAGACAGCGAAGGGTTGTCTTGAGGATGCGGAGCGTGCTTTACTAGCAGATAGCGCCCGTCTGGGCGAGACACTCTTGCGACGCTCTATTCATCTCGCTGAAGAGTCTGAGGACTGGCACACCTATTATATTTCCTGTCAACGATTAGCTGGGGCGATTTCACAGGGAAATCCTGCAGAGGCATTGCGGCTGATGAAGAAAGCATTAGCCATTTATGAGCAACATCCTGATGATGAACGCAACTATGTCATCCTGCTCGATTATGCTGGAACTTACGCTGCACAAGTGGCTTATGCCAATGATGCAGCATACGATGAAGCGATCGACTTCGTCCGTCGTGCTTACGATATTGCTGCAGAGCATCGTATGACCGATTTGATGTGCCAGACCCTCACCAGTCAGGCGAATATCGCTTGGGCTGAGGGAAAGTATCGCGAGGCACTCGATGAGGCATGTCGTGCAGAGACATTAGCTACCGCCGATTTGCTGCCAGGTGCCCTACAGGTATTGGCTCGTTGCTATCATAGTCTCAATCTGCTCGACTCGGCAGAAGTCATCTATCGTCAGATTGAACCAGGTGATGATGCTTATCTGGCTTATATCGTCCAGAGTAATCTTGCCAAGATTGACGTGCAGCGGCAAGGAGGTGCGAAGATGGGAACGGCCATCGATGAGGCTTTCGAGCAGATAGAAGACTTCTACTTCAATGCTTTGCAGCAAAAAGACGACTACTATCAAGAGACGCTACGTCAGGAGACAGAGAACCAGCGGTTGGCTTATAGCGAACAGCTATATCGTCGTACACTCTTAATGATTATTATCGCATCGCTCATCACCATTCTGGCTGTAGTACTGGTGGTCCGCTACCGTATGCGCATTCAGCGCCAGCAACGTGAATTCGAGCAAGCCCAACTGCAGAACAAACTTTATATACAAGAGCAAGAGAAACGCAATTTGCAGCAAGAGGCCGACAACCAGAAAGCTCAGCTACATCAAGCTAGCGAAGTCGTAGCATTCCTGCAGAACTACATTCTCGAACGGACAGAAGTCATCAAGCGACTTCGAGAACAAAGCAACGACTCACGCATCACGCTCAATCCTCGTGAATGGAACGAGATAGAGCGCACTCTCAATGCCATCGACGGAAATCGTATAGCAAACATCCGTGAGCAATATCCCGATATACAGGAAGAGGACGTACGCCTGTGCATCCTCACCCGTCTCGGCCTCAGCAATCGTGCAATCGGCAACATCTACTGTGTCACCATTTCAGCTGTACAGCATCGCAAACTCAGAATGAAGAAAGAAGTGTTCGGGGAGAACAACCCCGACATCACATTGGAGCAGATACTCAATAGCAAATAACTATCAAAAGTAAAATAATTAACAAATACATTAATAATTATGAAGAAACTATTATTTTTATTGATGATGCTTTCATCAATGTTGGCAAAGGTCTCTGCCTTCTCTGTCTATGACATTTCAGTTGCGAATGCAGATGGCGTGACCATTTATTATGATTGGATTGGTAATAAAACAGAACTGGCAGTCGTTGGTGCAATTTTATCTTATGGCGATTATTCTGGCAATGTTGTTATACCTGGGACAGTTGAATACAATGGTTCTACATATAGTGTAACATCCATTGGTGATAATGCTTTTATGAATCGCTCCGACTTGACCTCCGTGACTATCCCCAACAGCGTGAAATCCATCGGCGAAGAGGCTTTTTCTGGTTGCACAGGCCTGACCTCTGTAACTATCCCCAACAGTGTGACAGAACTGGGCCAATGGGCTTTCTCTGGTTGCACCGGTCTGACCTCTTTGACCATCTCCAACAGCGTGACAGAAATAGGCAGAGGTGCTTTCATGATGTGCACAGGCTTGACCTCCGTGACCATCCCCAACGGCGTGACAGAAATAGGAAAGCAGGCTTTCGATGGTTGTAGTGGTCTGCTCTCCGTGACCATCCCTAATAGCGTGACATACATCGGAGAGTATGCTTTTGCAGGATGTAGTGGCCTGACCTCTCTAACCATCCCTAACAGTGTGACAGTCATAGGCCCAAATGCTTTCATTCGTTGCCATGGCCTGACATCTCTGACCATTCCCAGTAGCGTGAACTTCATCTTCGACTCTGCTTTCTCTGGTTGCACTGGCCTGACATCTGTGATTTGCCAATGTAGCCCGAGAACTATTGGATTCGATTTGTTTTCAGGTTGTTCAAATATACAAGAAGTGACATTTGACTGTCCCCAAATCGTGCCATTATTCAAGAATGATACATCTATTCCCAAGATAACCATGACGGATATAGTTACTTCAATTGATGAGTGGGCTTTTGATGGTTGCAGTGGCCTGTCCTCCGTGACCATCGGTGACAATGTGACCTCCATCGGTAAATATGCTTTCGATGGTTGCTCGGGCCTGACCTCCGTTCATATCTCAGACATTGCGGTCTGGTACAATATAGAGTTCGGAAACTATTGTTCAAATCCTCTTTATAATGCTCATCATTTGTATATGAATGGTGAAGAAATTAAGAATCTGACCATTCCCAACAGCGTGACAGAAATGGGCAAATGGGCTTTCTATGGTTGCAGTGGCCTGACCTCTCTGACCATCCCTAACAGCGTGACTTCCATCGGCGACAATGCTTTTAATGGTTGCAGTGGCCTGACATCTCTGACCATCCCCAACAGCGTGACTTCCATCGGCGTCCATGCTTTCTCTGATTGCAGTGGCCTGACATCTCTGACCATCCCTAACAGCCTGGCATCCATCAGTGGGGGCGCTTTCGCTGGTTGTTGCAGCCTGACCTCCGTGACCATTCCCAACAGCGTGATCTCCATCGGCTCTGCCGCTTTCGCTCGTTGTAGCAGCCTGACCTCCGTGACCATCCCTAATAGTGTTACATCCATCGGTTCGCAAGCGTTCGATGGCTGCAGTAGTCTTACGTCTGTCACAATTCCGGGTAGTGTGACATCCATCGATCGCTATGCTTTTCAGAATTGTACAAATTTGCAATTGGTAAGGTCATTTATAACGGAACCCTTTTCAATTAATAAAGATGTATTTCCTAATAATGTATATAGAGACGCTATGCTCTATATCCCTTCTAACACGGAAAAACTATATTCAAGGTATGACGGATGGAGGGAATTCTTGAAAATAGAAGAAATGGAAGCCCAGGATGATTACCGTCCGTTTGTCGAAGATGGTAAGGTATGGAAGGTGGGAGGCAAAGACTCTGGTAATCCAGTGAAGTTTGTTGCTTACTATTATTTCGATGGCGATACCGTCATCGGTGGAAAGACCTGCAAGCAGATGATGTGCCAACGATATGTAAGTCCTGGTTACTCAAATGATTATTGGGCACAATTGCCTTCCTTAAGCAAAGTGGGAGCTTGGTACGAAGAAGATAAGAAAGTATACGTTTGCAGAGAGGGAACACAGGGTATGCAGATGTTGTATGATTTCTCTCTCGAAGCCAACGACACCTTAATTCTCAATGATTATCAACCTTATTATACTGTAGGACCGAAGCAGACTGGAGGATTAAAAGGGTTTAAGGGCGTTTATAGAGATATTATGCTTTGTGGTCAAGATATTTATATTACTACTTGGCTGGAAGGTGTCGGAGGTATTGACGGTCCGCTCAGAAATGTTTATCCTGAAACAGAAAGTGATCCGCAGTTCCTGATGTCCTGTACCGTTGGTGATGAAGTCATCTACCTTAACGACGAATATGAAGATGGGGCTACTCCGGAGTCAATGGATGCCAAGAAGCGTCGATTCGACTTCAACCATACAGTCAAGACGCAACCGAAGACTCCCCTGCGTAGAGGGGAAGAAGCGGCCCTATATGGTGAATACAACGAAAAGTCGCTCGACATCCGGCTCGATCCGCTCGATGAGGCTTACCTGGTGCGTATCACCAACCAGAAGACAGGTGAAACCCTCTATGAGAAGGCTATCAACGCAGGCAGCATCGTAGCCCTGAACATCGACATCTCTGAATATCCAGAGGGACAGTATGAGATAACGATTGATAACAGCAACGAGACCTTCAATGGTGTGATTGATACAACAACTACTGGTATCGAGAACCTCACTCCAACCCTCTCCAAAGGCGAGGGTGTCATATTCAACCTTAACGGTCAGCGAATCAATATGTTGCAGAAGGGATTGAACATTGTGGATGGGAAAAAGATATTCATCAAATAAAATGATAAGATTATGGAAAAAATGTTGATGACATTCGTGTGCGCTCTGATGCTTTTCGTGTTGCAATCAGAGACCATTCAGGCCCAGCAGTCTATGTTGGACGGAGATCCTGTATGGGTATATCGGCAGAGTATAGGCACTACTATCAAGAATGCCCCCGCAAATCTATTTTGGAATGATGAGGCGCTCACATTCTACCACATCTATTACATAAAGGGTGATACTACGATTCAGAATCGTGTGTACAAAAAGCTCTATCATGAGTATTTGAATGAGAAGGGCCTGTATGCCTTTGATACCCAAGGTGTGGAGTTGGTAACTCCTATCCGTGAAGAAGGTAACAAGATACTTGCTCCACGCAGTTTCTATCAAAAGCGGTGGGGAAATGCCGATTGGTATTACGAAATTGTTGGCTCTACTGACGATGAAATCGTGGTTTATGACTTCGATGCATTCAAAGCCGGAACAGTCTCGATACAGCAAAAAGGGCAGATTTTTGCCCAATCCATCGAAAATTTATCCAAAAGATGGTTGCTTGACAGGTCTTATCGTCAAGAGTATTATTCGTTACGTGACGATAATCAAACATTACAAATCATTGACGGAATCGGTTGCTGGAAGAACAATGTCTTGCTGTTCGCTCCATTTGCTGACGATAGCTTTTTTGTTCCAGCAGAGGTGGAAACAGAAATGTGGTATAGAACGATTAATGATGGCCGCGATAATTATTTGATAATATGGATATCGGAAGATGCTTCTGGTATGGTGGTGGGAAACTATGACGAGTCGTTCTTTGATTCTTCATGGGTTACAAAAACTGATGATGGCAAGATGATGGTGACTTTGGTTAAGGCATCTACTGAATCTCAACTCTGCTATTATGTACAAGACGGGAAAATCGTCTTTACCTCTACCGATGCCAAACAATATGGCAGTGGCTACGGCTTTATAGCAAAATACCTTAACTACCATATCAATGACGAAGAAGAGATGGTTGATTTAGGATTGAGTGTGAAGTGGTCTACCCATAATTTAGGAGCATCCTCCCCTACTGACTTCGGACAATACTACTTCTGGGGTGATACTGTAGGCATTAGGCGTCCTATCAATAATGATGAAAGAGTGCCTTATTCAGGGCAATATACCGAGTTCGAATCACGCTTGCAAAGCCATATTGCCAAAACGAGATATGATGCAGCCTATCAAT
>Ga0310690_10003109_pt1 | contig 25525 bp, 20 predicted proteins | sample AusTroGonzalo_MG_2_FD_207661 | JGI IMG/M metagenome (GOLD analysis project Ga0310690, IMG submission 207661) | Bovine rumen microbial communities from tropical cattle in Woodstock, Queensland, Australia - Gonzalo_04 (v2) (version 2) | ecosystem: Host-associated > Mammals > Digestive system >... | reverse complement strand
GAAGGACATCCGCGCGAACTGGCAGTCCGTGAAGGACCTCATCGGCGAAAACCTCTACCTGAGCGCCTACGCGAAGCCGGGCCACTACAACGACATGGACATGCTGGAGGTCGGCCAGCTCAAGGGTGCCGTCAAGTCCATCTTCGGCAAGCACGGCGACACGGGCCTCACTCCAGACGAGGAACTGACCCACTTCGGCATGTGGTGCATGATGTCCTCGCCGCTCCTGATCGGGTGCGACGTGCGTACGATCCCCGCGTCCACGAAGGCGCTCATCACTAACCCCTACATGCTCGCGATGAACCAGAACGACCTCGGTCTCCAGGGATACGTCGTCTCGCGCGAGGGGGACGCGTACATCATCGCGAAGGACGCAGACAAGAAGTTCGGCCTGTCGCGCTACGTGGCGCTGTACAACGGTTCAGACGAGGAACACGAGTTCACCGTCCGCGCGGACGCGCTCGACGTCGCCGGCGAGGTCGACGCGTTCGATCTCGTGGAGATGGCCGACGTAGGCCGCTTCTCCGGCGAGGTCTGCGTCAAGGTCGCGCCGCACGCTTCGAGGTTCTTCCGCATCGACGCCGAGAGGCGCATCCAGCGGACGGTATACGAGGCGGAGTGCGCCTTCCTCACCGACTACCAGGAACTGTGGGACGCGACCAAGGCCGGCACGGCCTTCCCCGACCAGATGAAGGAGGCGTCCGGCGGGGTGTACGTGCGCTACATCGGCAACCGCGCGTCAAACGATCTCGTCTGGAAGGACGTGAAGGTGGATGTGGAGGGCGAATACGTCCTCGCCTTTGACTATGCCGCGCCGGAAGACAGGTCGTTCGACCTTTCGATCGACGGCGGTACGGCTAAGCGTGTCGCTACGCCGGCGACCGCAGGCAAGATCGGAACTGTCAAGATGACGGTGCCGCTCTCGGCCGGCGTGCACTCGATCCGCCTATCCAACGCGACGGCATGGATGCCTGACCTCGACCGCATGACGGTAGTTGGTAGATGATAGATGGTAGTTGGTGGATGGTAGATGGTAGTTGGTAGATGGTAGATGGTAGTTGGTAGATGGTAGTTGGTAGATGGTAGTTGGTAGATGGTAGTTGGTAGGCGCGGGTGAACTTATGAAAGAGATGTTTGACATGGGGCAGAGCAGAAGAGATTTCCTGAAGGGAACGGCTTGGATGCTGGGGGCCGCAGCGGTGGCCGGATGTGCGCTCGACAAGCCGTTCGCGAGTGGCGGCTCGGGAACCATGTGCAACTTCAGCGTACCGCCAATGAAGAAGATACGCGTCGGATTCATCGGCATCGGCGAGCGCGGCACGGCGGCGGTGAAACGAGTGTCCCTGCTGCCTGGCATCGAGACGGCGGCGCTCTGCGACCTGCGTCCCGCGCAGACTGACGCCGCGAAGAAATGGCTCCAGGAGAAGAAGAAGCCCGGCGCGATGAAGGTTTACGCCGGGAAGGCGGACATCTGGAAAGGTGTCTGTGACGACGACGATGTAGATGTCGTCTACATCGCCACGCCTGCCGGTCTGCATGCCGAGATGGAGGTGTACGCGCTCAAAGCCGGCAAGCACGTGCTCACGGAGGTGCCAGGTGCGCAGACTGTCGAGGAGGCGTGGGAGATCGTGGAGACATGCGAAAAGTCGCGCCGCCACTGCATGATGCTCGAAAACTGCTGCTACGGCGAGATGGAGATGTTCGCCTGGAACCTGGTCCACAAGGGACTGCTCGGCACGCTCACCCACGCCGAGGGCGGCTACATCCACAACCTCGTGTGGCGACACCTCGAGAACAACTTCCGCAACCGGGGCCATTTCAACGGCGGCACGGTGCACCGCTACGGCAACACGTACCCCACGCACGCGCTCGGGCCGATCTGCATGTACATGGACATGAATCGCGGCGACCGCATGGAGAGGATCGTCTCGATGTCATCCCTCTCCGCAGCACATGCCGAGTTCGCCGCTGCGAAGTACAAGCCCGAGGACTGGCAGAACCGCATCCAGTGGCTAACTGGAGACATGAACACCTCCATCATCAAGACGGCCAAGGGGCGCACGATCATGATGCAGGTGGACCAGTCCACGCCACGTCCATACAGCCGCATCAACCTCATCCAGGGCACGAAGGGCTGCTTCTACGACTATCCGCCGCGCCTCGCGCTCGTGAAGACGCCAGGCGAACACGCCAACTGGCTCTCCGACGCCAACTTCGCCAAGGCGCGCGAAGAGCACAAGCACCCGCTCTGGAAGAGCGTCGGAGCGATCGCGAAGAAGGTCGGCGGACATGGCGGCATGGACTTCATCATGGACCTCCGCTGGGCGTACTGCCTCCAGAACGGCATGCCGCTCGACATGGACGTGTACGACCTCGCCTCGTGGAGCGCGATCGTCCCCTGCTCCGCCGAAAGCGACCGCAAGGGCGGCGTGCCCGTGGAGATACCGGACTTCACGCGCGGTGGCTGGTGCACGGCCAAGCCCGTGTCCGTCGGCGACGTAGACCTTGCGAAGATGGGACTTTCGATATGAGAGGGCCGTATGCCTGATAAGACTGGTGCTTAGTGCTTAGTGCTTGGTGCTTGGTGCTTGGTGCTTAGTGCTTAGTGCGTATTGCGTGGTGCGTGGTGCTTAGTGCGTGGTGCTTAGTGCTGGGTGCTTAGTGCCCAGTACCATGCGATGAGCGCAGGGCCCCAGAACATCCACGCCAACACGCCGAGCGCGATGAACGGACCGTACGGCACGGCCGTGCATCCGCCGAGCTTCGCCTTGCCGCGCAGAATCATCGCCACGCCTATGATCGACCCGACGAGCGACGAGACGATGATCGTGAAAATCACTGCCCACGGCCCGAAGAACGCGCCTACCGCCCCCAAGAGCTTCACGTCGCCGAACCCCATGGCGTCCTTCTTGAGCAGTTTCGTGAACAGCCATCCAAGCCCCCACAGGAAGAAGAAGCCGAACAGGAGCCCCCCCACCGACCAGCAGAGCGCCGACAGATTTGCGCTCCATCCCGTAGCGTCCTTGCCGACTATTCCCTGAAGCTCCGGCACGAGGAAACTGAGCGGCACGCCCAGCACCATGCCGCCGATCGTCACGCGGTCCGGGAGATAGAAGTGGTCCAGGTCGATGAACGAACCAAGGATGAGTCCCGTGACGACCAGCCATCCCACTGGCACCATCCAGAAGTCCACGAAAGGCACAAGCCCGATCGGCGGCGGCGCGCGGAAGAAGAACGGCGTCGCCCACTGCAGATACACGAGCAGGAACAGGACTCCTCCTATCAGCTCCACCATGATGTATCGCGCGGAGATCGGCTCATGGCAGTTCGCACACCGCCCACGCAGCGCGAGCCAGCTGATGATCGGGATGTTCTGCCACCAGCGGATGGGCGCGTTGCACTTCGGACAGTGCGAGCCCGGGCGCACCACAGACTCTTCGCGCGGCAGGCGCCAGATGCAGACGTTCAGGAAGCTCGCCACGCAGCACCCGAAGGCGAACGAGAACGAAGCAAATACGAAGAAGTAGTACAAGTCCATCAGTGTGCCTCCAGCCAGTTGTTGCCGACTCCTACGGAAACGTCGAGCGGGACGCCGAGGTCGAGCGCGCCCGACATCTCGCGGACGACGATCTCCTTCACGCGATCCACCTCGCCGATCGGCGCGTCGAAGAGCAGTTCGTCGTGTATCTGCAGTACCATCTGCGTGCGCAGGCCGGCCGCCTTCAGCGCGCGGTCCACCTTCACCATCGCGAGCTTGATCAGGTCGGCGGCGGTCCCCTGGATTGGCGTGTTGATGGCATCGCGCTCGGCGGCCTGACGCGCGGTGGCGTTGCGCGAGCTGATGTCGCGGAGCGTGCGGCGGCGGCCGAGCGCCGTGACGGCATAGCCAGTCTCGCGCGCCTTTGCGATGGAGGCGTCCATGAACGCGCGTATCTTCGGGTAGAGCGAGAAGTAGGCGTCGATCAGGTCCGCCGCCTCGCGGCGCGGTATGTGCAGGCGCTGGGAGAGTCCGAATGCGGAGATGCCGTAGATGATGCCGAAGTTGACCATCTTGCACTTCGAGCGCATCTCGTCCGTGACGAGCGCGGGCATCACGTCGTAGACGCGCGCGGCCGTCTCGCGGTGGATGTCCGCGCCGTTCGCGAAGGCGTCGAGCATCGTCTCGTCGCCGCTCATCGCCGCCATGATGCGAAGCTCGATCTGCGAGTAGTCGGCGGATATGAGGCGATGGTCGGCGTCGCGCGCGATGAACGCGGCGCGGATCGGCTTGCCGCGCTCCGTGCGGATCGGGATGTTCTGCAGGTTGGGATCCGAGGAGGAGAGGCGGCCCGTCTCGGTGAACGCCTGTGCGAAGGTGGTGTGGACTCGCCCGTCGGGGCCGAGGCACTGGGGAAGCTTGTCCACGTAGGTGGACTTTAGCTTGGCGCAGGCGCGGTACTCGAGTATCTTTCCGACGACGGGATGCGACTCCGCGAGCTTCACGAGCGTCTTCTCGTCCGTCGCGTAGAAGCCGCGCTGCGTCTTCTTCACGCCCTGCGAATCTAGCCCGAGCTTTCCAAAGAGGAACTCGGAGAGCTGCTGGGGAGAGTCGAGGTTGAGCGTGCCATCGCCGTAGGAGCATATCTCCGCCGCAAGCGCGCCGATCTCGCGATCGAGCGTCGCGCCGTAGGCGCGCAGCGCAGGCACGTCGATCCGCACGCCAGCTGACTCCATGTCCACGAGGATCGGGACAAGCGGCTCCTCGCTCTGCTCGAGCGCCGGCAGAGCACCCGCCTCGCCGGCGCGCGGACGCAGCACAGCGTCGAGCTGAAGCGTAACGTCGGCATCCTCGGCGGCATAGTCGAGGATTTTCTCCGGCGGGATGTCGGCCATAGTCGGCTGCTCCTGGCCGCGAACCTTCTCACCAACCACGGCCTCGTATGGGATGGGGTCGTAGCCGAGGAACTCGCGTGCGAGGCCGTCCATGCCGTGCCGCGCGGCGGCGTCCGTCACGTAGTGCTCCAGCATCGTGTCGCGCACGGTGGAGCCGAAGATTATGCCGTAGCGGCGAAGGACGGTGATGTCGTACTTGCCGTTCTGCGCGATCAGCGTCTTGGACGGATCGGCAAACGCGGCGGCGAAGTGGTGCAGAAGCGATGGCGCCTGCGGCGCGGCGGCAAAGGAGAAGAGATCGTCGGCCACCGGCGCGGGGCGCGCGATCGGCACGTACCATGCCCTGCCCTTCTCCGTGGCAAACGATACACCCACAAGATCGACCGTATGCGCGTCGGTGCCGGTCGTCTCGGTGTCGAACGCGAAGGCCGGCGCCGCCTCCAGGATGCGCGCTAGCTCCTGCGCCTCGGCGTCCGTCGTCACGAGCCGGTAGTCGTGCGGCACGTCCGCGAGCTTCTTGAACGTGACTGCCGGCGCAAGCGTCGCGGCGGCGCCCAGGATCGTCTTCGCCAGGTGGCTAAGCTCGTACTTGGCGCAGACGGCGGCAAGCCGCTCGCGGTCCGGCTCCTGGCGCGCGAACGAATCTAGCGAGACATCAAGCGGCACGTCGGTGCGTATCGTGGTGAGGAACTTCGACATCTTCGCGTCCTCTGCGCCTGCGGCCACCTTCTCGGCCACCTTGCCCTTGAGGTCGGCGGCGTGGGCGATCAGGTTCTCAACGGTGCCGAACTGCGCGAGGAGCGCGGAGGCTGTCTTCTCGCCCACGCCCTTGATGCCGGGGATGTTGTCGGACGCGTCGCCCGCGAGCGCGAGCCAGTCGATCATCTGCGCGGGGGAGACGAGGCCCCAGTGCTCCTTCACGCGCGCCTCGTCGTAGATCTCAGCGCCGTCTCCCGCGCGGCCGGGACGGAAGAGACGGATGTTCGGCGCTACGAGCTGGGCGGCGTCCTTGTCAGGCGTCGCGAGGTACACGTCGAAGCCCTCGGCGGCGGCGCGGACGGCGATGGTGCCCATAACGTCGTCCGCCTCGAAGCCCTCTTGGCGGATGAGCGGCAGGCGCAGTGCCTCCGCCAGCTCAAGCGCGTAGGGGATGTTGGATGCGAGGTCCTCGGGCATCTTCTCGCGCTGCGCCTTGTATGGAGGATACGCCTTGTGCCGGAACGTAGGGCCATCCGGATCCATCGCCAGCACGGCGTGCGTGGGCTTCCAGTCCTTGAGGATGGAGACGATCCCGTTCGCGAAGCCGATGAGCGCGGAGGTGGTGATGCCGGTGGACGTCACGCGCGGGTTGCGCAGGAACACGAAATGCCCGCGGTAGAGGAACGGCATGACGTCGATGATGAAAAGCGTCTTCTTCTCTGGCTTGTTCTGTTCGTCGGACATGTTCGGCTCCGTTTGTTCTGCGACGCCGCCCATTATACCAAAAAACAGCAGTTGCAGAAGCGGGGCGAAAATGAGATAATGCCGCCATGAGAAGATTTCGCCTTAGAGGGAAACGCCATCGCAACCGCACGCCGCGGCCCGACCAGGTGCCGCTTCGCGCAGTGGTGCCGAACCTCATAACATCAATGGCCGCCTGTGGCGGCATCACGTCGATCGCCATCTGCGCGACCAACTACGCCAAGGCGCTGGCGGGGCAACCCGTCACAGACAAGGACTGGACATATGGCCTGCTGGCGCTGATGGCCGCCTGCATCTGCGATGCGCTCGACGGACGCGTGGCGCGCCTGCTGAAGGCGAGTTCCAAGCTGGGGGCGGAGCTCGACTCGCTCGCTGACTTCGTGAACTTCGGCGTGGCCCCCGCACTCTTCTTCTACTTCTGGGTGCTGGGTGGAGATCCGACGTTGCCGCTCCGCACGAAACAGGTGATGCTCGCGTTCGCGCTCTTCTACGCGATGTGCGACGCTTTCCGCCTCGCGCGCTTCAACACGATGCTAGAGCAGCCGACGCTCCCCTACTGGAAGCATTTCTTCCTTGGCGTGCCCGCCCCGGGCGGTTGCTGGATGGTGCTTACACCAGTGCTCCTCGCTCTCTCCATAAAGGGTCTCGAACCGATGATGCGCCATCCGGCGTGCGCCATGTTCATGCTGTGCCTCGTAGGCATACTTATGGCCTCGCGGCTGCCAACGATATCACTGAAAAGCATACGCCTCACGAAGCAGTACATGCTGCCGACCATGGCGCTGCTCCTGCTGCTGGTGGCGTTCCTGTTCACCCACTTCTGGTTGACGCTCGGCATCCTGGGGGCAGGCTACATAGCCACGGTGCCGTTCGTGGGAATGATCTTCCTCAAGATCAAGGCCAGGTACCTTAGAGCCAACCAAGTCCAGTCTTAAGGTCTTTAAGGTCCTTAAGGTCTTTAAAGTCTTTAAGGTCTTTAAAGTCTTTAAGGTTCCTCATGACCTTAAACACCCTATCGACCTTAAACACCTTAAATGTCCTTAACGACCTTAAATACCTTAACGACCTGCCAGCTGTGCCCGCGCAGATGCAAGGCCGACCGTGCCAATGGCCAGGTCGGCTTCTGCCAGGCCGGTGACGGCGTACGCCTGTTCCGGTGGGGACCCCACTTCGGCGAGGAGCCGCCCATTTGCGGCGAGACCGGCTCGGGCACCGTGTTCTTCTCGCGCTGCACGATGAAGTGCATCTACTGCCAGAACTCGCCGTGGAGCTGGCGCGGCGGCGGACGCGACGTGTCGGTGCAGGAGCTCTCCGACATCCTGCGCGACCTTGCCGTCAGGCGCCGCTGCGCGAACTGGAACCTCGTGTCGCCGACGCCGTACCTGCCGTACATCCGCGCCGCCGCAGCTCCGCTCATCGCCGACGGCATCCGCCTGCCTTTCGTGTGGAACTCGAGCGGCTACGAGCGGGTCGAGACGCTCGCCGAGTACCGCGACCTCTGCGACATCGCCCTTGTCGACCTCCGCTACTCGAACGAGGCGACGGCGCGCGCGGCCTCCTCTGCCGCAGGCTACGTTGCAGCCGCACGCGCAGCAGTCAAGCACCTTTGGGAAACCCTTGGCCCGCTCGACTCGGAAGAACCCGGCGCCGCCACTCGCGGCGTCATCGTGCGCATCCTCGTCCTGCCCGGCCATGCCGACGAGGCGATAGAGAACCTCGCATGGCTCGCCACGGAATGCTCGAACGAGGTGCATGTATCCGTGATGAGCCAGTACGCGCCCGCCTTCATCGCCAGCGATACGCCGCCGTTCGACCGCGTGGTGACCGAGGAAGAGTACGCGTCGGTAACCGAAGCGGCGGCCGACTTCGGCTTCGACCACGGATGGATTCAGGGAATCGGGAGCCGCGACACGTCCTCGGACCTAGTGGGCGAGAACATGGCGCCAGGCGACGGAGTCATCGCCTAGACCTGGAGTTCATCCAGACGCCCATCGCCACGATGATCGCGATGCCGATCCAGCTGAATATATCGGGCACCTGACCGAAGACGGCGAAACCCAGCAGCGCGGCGAACACGACGTTCGTGTAGTCGTACACCGCCAGCTCGCGCGGCTGCGCGAGACGGTACGCCGCCGTGATGCCGAACTGTCCCACTGTTGCCGAGACGCCGGCGCCAAAGAGGATCGCCACCTGCGCCCATGTCATCGGATGGTAGTCGAACAGGAGAAACGGCACCGTGACGAGCGTGGAGAAGCCGGAGAAGAAGAGCACTATGAAGCTCGGCTCCACCTTCATGATGCCGAGCCGCCGCACGCACGTGTAGGCGAGTCCGGCAGCAATGCCGCCAGCGAGTCCCGCAAGGGCAGCCACCGTTTCGCCCGCTAGCGCGAACCCGGGCTTCACCACGAACATCGCGCCGACGAACGCCGCGACGACTGCGATGCCCTGCCGCACCGTCACGCGCTCGCCCAGCAGAAGCCAGCTCGCGACGACGGCGGAGAACGGCGAGAGCTTGTTCAGCATGCAGGCGTCGCCGAGCGGTATGTGGCTCAGCGCGTAGAAGTTGCCGAAGATGCCGATCGTCCCGAAGATGGAGCGCCAGACGAGAGGCCACCAGGGTATGCGGTCGCGCGGGAGCGCGACCCTCCCCACTTCCTCCCGGGAGGGTCGCGCTCCTGCGCGACCGTACATCCTCGCAAACACCGCCCCCGCCACGGCGACGGCGACGATGTTCCGGAAGAAACTCTTCTGGGTGAAAGGAATCGCCTCGCCGAAATCGTCGGCGAGGCGCACAAACATCCCCATGAGGGCAAACCCGAAAGCCGAGCCCACCAGGCAGAGGATGCCTTTGACGCGAGCTGTCGTGGCGTCACTTCGCGGCAGCGGCCGCGGAAATGATTCCCGCGAAGCTGTCGGCCTTGAGCGCGGCGCCGCCGATGAGGCCGCCGTCGATGTCCTTCTGGGCGAGCAGCTCGGCCGCGTTGCCGGGCTTCATCGAGCCGCCGTACTGGATGCGGACCGTCTCCGCCGCGTCGATGCCGATCATCTCGCCGAGCACCTTGCGGATGAGCGCGTGAACCTCCTGCGCCTGCTCCGGCGTAGCCGTGCGGCCGGTGCCGATCGCCCACACGGGCTCGTACGCGATCACCAGCTTCTCCGCCTCGGCGGCGGAAAGACCCTTCAGCCCCTCCTTCATCTGGCGGACGATCACTTCCTCGACCTTGCCCGCGTCGCGCTCGGCCAGCGTCTCGCCGACGCAGACGATCGCCGTGAGGCCGGCCTTGATGACCGCCGTCGCACGCTTGTTGACCGTCTCGTCGGTCTCGCCGAAGTACTGGCGGCGCTCCGAGTGGCCGATGATGACGTACTTCGCGCCGGCGTCGACGAGCATGCCCGTGGAGATCTCGCCCGTGTAGGCGCCAGACGGCTCCCAGTGGGCGTTCTCCGCGCCAGGCTGCACCGCAGTCCCCGCGCACGCCGCAACGGCGGCAGGCACGTCGATCGCGGGCGTGCAGCACACGATGTCGACGTTCGTGTAGTCCTTCGTCGCCTCGGCGATAGCCTTCACGAGAGCGGCCGTCTCTGACGGCAGGACGTTCATCTTCCAGTTTCCTGCAATGATCTTCTTTCTCATTTGTTCTCTTCGGTTTGATGGTTGGTAAGTCGTTCGGCACCAAGCACTAGGCACTAAGCACCAAGCACCAGTATTCTATCATTTCCGCGGCGGCTTCGCAAACGCCTGGAACTTGACACCCGCCTCGCGGAACATGGCCTTAACCGTGTCCAGGAACGCCGTGTAGTCGCCGCCGTACACAACGCGCGAGATACCCGCGTTCACGATAAGCTTCGCGCACGTGAGGCACGGGGAGAGCGTCACGTAGATCGTGCCGCCGGCGACGTTCAGGCCGTAGCGCGCCGCCTGGCAGATGGCGTTCTGCTCGGCGTGGACGCAAAGGCACTCGTCAAGCCCCTTGCCGGACGGCGTCTTGCCCGCGCAACGCGGACAGCCACCGTCGAAACAGTTCCTAACGCCGCGCGGCGTGCCATTGTAGCCAGTCGCCAGCAGATGGTTGTCCTTCACGATGACCGCCGCGACCTGACGCCGCGAGCAGTTGGACCGCTTCGCCACCACCTGCGCTATTTCCATGAAGTACTCATCCCAGCCGGGACGCGGATCGTTCGCCTTGCGTTTCATTCTAGTTGGTAGTTGGTAGTTGGCAATGGATTACACACCTGGATGAGCAGGTGGATCAGACTTCTTCTTAGCGTCATCAGGCTTCTTCTCGTCGGCCTTCTTCGCTGCCTCGGTACGCGCATCGCGGATCTGCTTTAGCGTGTTCTTAACCTCAGCGGAATCTGGAATCAGCTCCAGCGCCCTCTTTGCGTGTTCTTCCGCCTCATCGAAGCGTTCTGTCCACATCATGATCATCGCCAGATTATTCCATACGGCCGGTTCCTTCGGGTTCTTAACCAGGCATCGTTTCAGGTATTCCTCCGAACGAGCGTACTGTTTCTGCACATAGTAGCTCATGCCCATAGCGAAATTAGCATTGGGATCATCGGGAACCGCCTCAAGAATCGGCTCTGCGTAACGACGGGCAAGCGCGAAATCAGCACGTACAAGCGCGAGCTGCAATCCTTCGCGTGGAGTCACAGCCTTGAGCGTCCGCGCACGTGCCTCTTCCATCTTTGTCATGATACGTTTTAGCGATGCGTTGTTATGGTCGAGGTCATCCGAGAGCTTGACGTCCTTCATTGCGGCTTCCGTCTGGCCTGCACGGTCTGCCCGCTCTGCACGCATGCGCGCAAGGCGCGCAATACGCCACTGTACAAATAGGAACAGTTCGTTGATACGCTTCCCGGCACTCTTCGGGATGCCCTTTCCGGTATAGAAAGCCAAGATGCGTTCGGCCAAACCCTTCTTGGTGCGCTCCACACCTGCCGCGCAATCCTCCGCGCTCATGCCGATCGGACGTGCCAGCACGCCCGAGCAGACCGGCAACTCAAGCCCATTGCGCTTCCACAACTCGAAACCAAGCTGTATTGCGGCATCCTCCATACGCTCAGGCTTGTCTTTCATCCATGTACGAAGCGTCATAGGCGCACCAAGGGAAAGCGCTAGACGATCCTCCATGTCCGTAACACCCTTCTGCCGGACGTACTTGTCGTAATCGCCGTTGCCAGCCATCATGGAGAGCGCACGCACCGACTTCCCTTGCGCAGCTGCAGCCAATTCGATTCGAGAATCAAAAGCGCCGTCAGTGAATATCCAGTGAACAGGACCGCATTCGAGAAGAACTTCCTCGATATAGTCATCCAGTAACTTCAGCATATCCCGAGTCCCCTTTTGCCAACGCCCTGGCACGACAGCCAAGACAAGCAAGATCGGCACCACGACCAAGACGATGGTACCGTGGCCCTTGTAGGTTGACGGCTCCTCGACTTTACGCACGGGCACCGGGTCTTCATCGTCATCGTCCCCGTTCAAGTTGGCAAATCGCTCGTTGGCCAGACGCGCGTGGTCACGGCATGCCGCATCCACGCCCATAACCGCCATCGAAAAGACAAGGGTCATCGACGAAAGAAGCATCAGCACCTGAAGAAAGTACGGCGTCACAGTGATGTCGTTGTGCCAAGTCCAGAACCAGAGCGGGCTAAGCTCTGCAAGCTGCGCAAGGGCCAGCATTCCTGTCACGAAGAACACCGCACCCGTGTGGTACGGAAGGAACTGCTCCTCATCGACAGCGCGGGGCAACAAGACGGCAGAGACGATAAGGGGCAAAACGCATATGCCAATACTCAGAACCCAACCAAGGGGCGAAGCCGCATGGACAAACTGCGTCCACCAGCGAGTCGCGTACATGAGCGGCATGTCGCCGCCGCCAAGTCCAGACGCCGCAAGCCCCTCAAGCCATACGAAGGACGCGCAGTTGGCCGCGATGCCGATTATGAGGCCCAGCGCCCACAGGAACGTGAGATGCCACTTCGAGCGTTGTTCCACGATCGGATTCAAGAGCGCCATGCCCATGGATACGGCTGCGTAACGGAGAGCCATGAAGTAAACGCCCCAGCAAACGGCGGTTAGAATGAACCCCAGCGGGGTGTCGGCGGAAAGGAGTCCGAGCAGGAACATGCTGATGTTCACTTCACGGAGCCGGCCATGCTGCAAGAAGGAGAAAAACTGGAATACCGAGAATACCGATATCAGCAGAAGAAGCCCAGACGGAGAGAACGCCTGGCCCACCCGCCAGATAGGATCAGCGCAAAGGAAGGCAAGGGCACCAAGAAACGCACCGCCGCGCACCACGATAAAACGCCTGTGGGCAACGCTCAAGCGTCGGCGTATCGTCAGCGAAAGAATGGAGCGGAACAACAGGTATGCAAAACCAACTGTAAGCCCGAGGGTCAAACGGCCAATCCAAGTCAGCAACAGGTTGCCAAGTCCCACACCATTGACCGAATAGAGACCTCGGGCGATGACACGCCAGAATCCAGGGAATATCGCCGCAGTAGGACGCAACCCTGCGCCTACGACAGCATCATCCCATACGTCTGGAGTCAAACCAGGAAAGGCACAGATTGACAAGAATGCAACCGACAGCAAGCCAAGAACACCGGCAAAAATGAAGTCAAGCTTGTCCAGCTCGGAAATCGGAATCGTCACCGGCGGTCGCGATCCGATCGGACTGCTGTCTTCGTCGACATTACCACGGCCGAAATCTTCCTCGTAATCCTCGTCGAAATCTTCGCCATAACGCCTTCTCTTCATCTCGCCTCCTTCATGTTAGTTAATGCAGCATGGTAGGGCGGGGCGTCTCGACCCGCCGCGACGGCGCGTCCAGAGGCCGCGCCCTACCATTTGGACTTTGAAAAAACATGACAACTCTTGAACCTAAAATTTAAGGACTTTAAGGACGCCAAGGCCCTTAAAGTCCCTAATGACCTCAGTCTCTTCAAGGTCTGTATGCTTACGCCTGACGGCGGCGGCGGCGAAGCGCCAGCAACGAACCACCAATCAGAAGCAACATCCCACTCGTCGGCTCAGGTGTAGACGAACCCATATTGCCAGCTGCTGCTGCTGCGGTTGCTGCACTTGAATCAAACGGGTTGGTAGCGATATATCCAGCAGAAACTAGTTCAGTATAGGAATAAGCATAGCCCTGCTTTGTAGCAGGCGTACCTGACCCACCAACCGAATAGTTAGCCATCTCGACAAAGAATGTATACGCAGGATCGCTACCACTAAACGCTTCGATGCCGTCATATTGCATCACATCTGAATAGGTTCCATCACCATCATTGAACAGGAGCCCATTCGCTGTTGTCGCAGTACCTAACACGGTAAGCTCTGAAGTACTGCCATTCTTGGCATAAAGGGTAGCAGAGTCAAAAGTATCCCCTGCATTCTCACCCGCAACCTGCCAGTAAAGCGTATCTGCAGATCCGATTATGGCCGATGCCGCAACAGCAAGCGTAGCCAGAAGTTTTTGTGTCATGTTCATTTTTATACCCCTCTAAAAGACTACCAGGTGATAGTGATGCTGTTTTCAGAAGAACTGGTAACATACCAGAAACCAGTCCCAAGCGGCACAGGCTGATAATTCGCAGTGTCATCCTGTGTCACACGCCCAGTGCTCGTTGCGTAACCCCACTTACCACCTGCGAGAGTATAGGTACGTGTAGCACCACCCGTTAACGGAACAACAATCTGATCACCTGCCGCAGTACGGCTCTTCGGAGTCGCACCAGAAATATTGGACGTAGTAGGAGTGAATGCCGTAGCCTTGGGACTGGCAACAAGATACTTCGTCGCGCCAGTCAGCGTCGTTGACGTAAGTGCCGACCCAACCGCGCCATAGACGTAGAACGGCTGGCTATAAGACGACCGCTCCAAGTAGAGCGCTTGCCCACGGGCAATTGTGGCCGTACCCGGAGTACCTGCAGTAGCTGTTATGCTACTGTTGGCCGTTGTACCAGCGACCCAAGCACCACTGTCCAGCGTGTAGAACGTCCAAGTTCCATTGTTGAACACGTAGAGATTGTCGCCATCTGTCAGACCATCAGTCTTGACGAGATCGGCAACTTTTACATTGCTGTTCGTGTTACCAACATCAACCCAAGGCACACCAACAGCCGTAACCGGAAGCGTGCTGTCGATACGCATCCAACCGCAGACTTTGCCGTCGGTGTAGTCGGCGAGAGCCGCCGTTGCCAGGGCCATTGCGCCCACACACATCATTGAACGAAGTTTCATTGTCTTTGTTCCCTTCCTAAATTACTTGGCCTCGAACTTGCGCACACCGATGACCTTGAAGAAGGCACCGTTAGCCGGCTTGTCAAACGTGAAATCGCCTTTCGCGTCCACCTTGGCATCCAGCTCCGTGGCGACCTCGCCCGGTTTCGCGCCCGTCACGACCTTGTAGTCGACCACAGGTGAAAGACCCGAAGTGGAAATCGTGATCTTCGTGCCGTTCGGCTTGATGGCCGTAATGACAGGAGCCTCGACCTCAACGAAGGTCGCAACCGCAGCCCCGCCGACCGCTGTCGTCGTAGCTTTGGCAATCGCACCATTACCAGCCGCAGCCGTCGTGTCGCCACTCACCGCGCCATAGCTGTTGACAGCCTTCAGCGCCCCGTTCTCGTCAACGCCGCCAACGGCCACAGCGCCGTCTGCCTCCGTCACACGCGTGTCGAGCAGATACACCGCATACACGCCATTCTGAAGCGTCTTCGCGAGTTCCGCATCCACCTGATAGAGGAGCGGCGGGCAATACGTGCCGTTTGCACCCTTCTTGGCAACCCCTGCCACGATCACAACCTTGTCGGCAGGATCCACCGTCGTGCCGTCGGCCTTGATGCCCTCGAACTTGCCGTCCTGCGACCACACGAGCGCGTAGCACTCGCCAGGAAGGACATCCGTACCGTCCGCATACTTGTCTGGACCAGGCGTGGAGAACGAGATCAGCGTGTCGTCCACCGCCGCGAAGGAGGCCACTGCCAGCCCCGCGACACCCAACATCGTCATCAGTCTTTTCATTTCAGAACCTCTTCTTTCAAGATTTCAATTGACGATCATCACTTGTTGATGAGACGGACATAGATCACCGCTGGAGGCGTCCCCGCATTGCCGGGATTGACATCAACCTCCACCGTGCCGGAAGCATCCGTAACAGCATCCGTCCAACTCGACTGGTCGGTCGAATACTGAATCGTGTTGTGGCCGACATTCGCCGTTGCCACCGGAACCGTCAGCGTCACCTTGTTTTCACTCATCGTCATGTCCGTGATGGCGAAGACCTGACCATCCGTCGCCGAAAGACCCGTAACATACTTCTGAGCAACCGTCATGCCAGAGTTGTCGGGAGCCGGCGCCGCCACATCTTCACGCGCAACACCCTGTTCGACAAACCAGGAGTTCGGTACGGTCGCACCCCCGCCAGTCGTGCTACCAGCGACAGCAGGTTCAACTTCCGTAGCCGTCGCGCTCTCCTGCACCAGAAGATCGTCAATCGAGGTCGAACCAATCACCTGAACCGAAGCAAGCGCACTGGCATCGGCCTTCGCAAGCTTATACCAAGAGCCATTGCCATCAGCGCTCGTAGCAGTAGCCGTCAGATAGCCGGTAGCGCTCACGGCAGGACTGCCGTCCACGAGAACCTGACAGGTCTTGTTCGCGTAATCAAACGTGAAGCTCACGCGATGCCAGGAACCAACCGCCAACGGTGTCGAACCAAGCGGATACCATCCGGGCTCGCTAGACTTGTTCTTGCAGTACACCTTCAGCGTCGCATTCGTCTCCACGCCCACCGCGATCTGGATGCCCGCCGTGTCGGTCCCCGAAGGAAACGCCAGCGCATCATCCGGGGTGGCGATCTGCACCATCATGTCGACCGTGGCGTTGCTCAGCGTCGTGGCAGCCGTGCGCGTCACACGCCCCTCGACCGCAAGAACCTGCGCATGGGTGCCGCTAATCGGCGAGCCAGCATCGGCATATGCCGCAGTGTACGTCGCAGCTGTCACTGAGCCGTAACCAGACCACGTGTTCCCAAGCGCCGACAATTCAGCAGGTGCGACCACACCTTCAAAATTCTCGGTCACAACAGTTGACGCCGCGCCCATCGCAGACACAGCGCACAGCGCGCAACCTGCGGCTGTCATCAATCCAAAAACTCTTTTCATTTTCATTTGTTCGATTCCTCTTTTTTGGGGAAGTTCGCCACTACTTTATCACATCCTTCGGAGGTGCGCAAGGGGGTTTTGAAAAAAAATTAAAAAAATTTTTTAGTGGTTAGTTGTTAGTGGTTAGTGGCTAGTGGTTAGTACCTAGTGTCGTTCTACGGGCATGACAAGCGGGCTGCGCGGCCAGCGGAAAGCAAGGCACGCAAGGCGTCTGCGTCGCTTGAGGCGATTGCGGCACGGTAGCCGTCGAGGCGCGCGACAAGTCCCTCGAGCGTCACGAGCAGCGCGTCGCGGTTCGCGAGGAAGAGGTCAGTCCAGATGTCGGGGTCGAGGCGCGCGACGCGCGTCATGTCGTTGAAGCTGCCTGCGGAGAAGCCCACGTGTTCCTGCGCGAGCGGGTCCTGGATGTATGCGGAAGATACGACGTGCGCGAGCTGGCTCGTGAGCGCGATCATGCGGTCGTGGTGCTGTGGCGTGGTGAATACGACGCGACCGAAGCCGAGTCCCATGAAGAACTTCTCCAGCGCGTCGAGCGGACCGCGCCCGCACGAAGGATATGGCGTGAGGATCATCGAGGCGTTGCGGAAGAGGTCCGCCGACGCGTTGTCCCAACCGCTCGTCTCCTTGCCGGCCATCGGGTGTCCGCCAACGAACGTCCAGCGGTCCTGGAAGGCGTACTTCTCGAGCGCGGCGCAGATCGTCCCCTTCACGCCCGTGGCGTCGACGACGATCGCGCCCTTCCCGAACGTCGCCTGGTGCGCGTCTATCCACGGCACGACGGCGGACGGCGGCAGCGCGACGATGACGATGTCGCACGCGCCGAGGTCATCCTCTAGCACAGCCTGCGCAACGCCTTCGACTACAGCCCTATCCGCCGTTGCGCGCGTGCGATTCCATACGCGCACAGCATGGCCAGCCTGCGCGGCCGCTTTCGCGAACGACCCGCCGATCAATCCCAGCCCTATGACGCCTACATTCATCTTGCCTATAAGTTCTTTTGGAAACAACAGAAACAACTTGTAAAAACAACCTATGATCTCCGGGCGCAACCGCGCCCGGTTTCATGATCGGCGGGCGGTTGCCCGCCGAAAAAGAAGAAGTTGTTTTTATAAGTTGTCATGGTTGTTTCCCTATTACATCGCCTCCGCAAGGGCTTTGCCAAACGCAGAGCAACTGATCTCGGTGGCGCCTTCCATCTGGCGCGCGAAGTCGTACGTGACGGTCTTGGCGGCGATCACCTTGTCCATCGCGGCGATGATCTTGTCGGCGGCCTCGGTCCAGCCCATGTAGCGCAGCATCATCTCGCCGGAGAGGATGAGCGAGCCGGGGTTTACCTTGTCGAGGTTCGCGTACTTCGGCGCGGTGCCGTGCGTGGCCTCGAAGACGGCAACGCCCGTCTGGTAGTTGATGTTCGCGCCGGGCGCGATGCCGATGCCGCCCACCGTTGCGGCGAGCGCGTCGGAGACGTAGTCGCCGTTGAGGTTCAGGGTGGCGATCACGTCGTACTCCGCGGGACGCGTGAGTATCTGCTGCAGGAACGCGTCGCAGATGCAGTCCTTCACCGTGATGGTGCGGCCGGTGTTCGGGTTCTTGAACTCGCACCACGGTCCCTTGTCGATCGTCTGCGCGCCGTACGCGCGCTTCGCGAGCGCGTAGCCCCAGTCGCGGAACGCGCCCTCGGTGAACTTCTGGATGTTGCCCTTGTGGACGAGCGTCACCGACTTGCGGTCGTTCGCGATCGCGTAGTCGAGCGCGGCCTTCACGAGTCGCTCCGTACCCTCAACGGAAACGGGCTTGATGCCTATGGAGGCGGTCTCGGGGAAGCGGATCTTCTTCACGCCCATTTCTTCGAGGAGGAACTTCTTCACCTTCTCGACCTCAGGCGTGCCGTTCATCCACTCGATGCCGGCGTAGATGTCCTCGGTGTTCTCGCGGAAGATGACCATGTCGGTGAGCTCGGGGCGCTTCACCGGCGAGGGCACGCCCTTGAACCAGCGGACGGGGCGCAGGCACACGTAGAGGTCTAGCTGCTGGCGCATCGCCACGTTGATGGAGCGGATGCCGCCGCCTACGGGCGTGGTGAGCGGGCCCTTGATCGAGACCAGGTAGTCTCGGCATGCGTCAAGCGTCTCCTGCGGCAGCCAGGTGTTTGGGCCGTAGACGGCGTTGGCCTTCTCGCCCGCGAACACTTCCATCCACGATATCTTCCGCGCGCCGCCGTATGCGGCCTGCACGGCGGCGTTCCACACGGTCATCGCCGCGCGCGTGATGTCCGGGCCCGTGCCGTCGCCCTCGATGAACGGAATGACGGGATTGTCCGGCACCTGCAGCTTGCCGCCCACCATCGCTATCCTCTCCCCTGCGGGGACCTTGATCTTGTCGTATGCCATTTCTCTATTCTCCTTGAAATCGGAGCGGAAATTATACCATAAAACGGGACTGCCGTTTTTGCCTTTCCAGTCGGCGCGAGATATGGTTTAATATTCGCGCACATGACGCAACAGGAAACACGTGAGGAGTTCGAGGCGGCCAAGAAGCTGCTGGAGAAGCCGAAACGTATCCTCATCTCGGGGCACCTGAGCCCGGATGGGGATTCGCTCGGCTCAATGATCGCGCTTGCCCGCTTTCTCAGGGCGGCCGGACACGACGCAGTCGCCACCGCCGATCCAAAGGCCCTCGGCAAGCCCGGCTTCCTGGAAGGCGTATCCGACCTCGTGCCCCTGCGCAGGCTAAAACGCCGCAAGTTCGACCTCTTCATCTCCGTGGACTGCGCCACGTTCGAGCGACTCCCCCCGGAGGCTCGCCCCTTCGCCGAGAAGCTGCCGCTCCTCGTGATCGACCATCACATGACCAACTCGGCCTTCGGCACGGTCTCGATCATCGACTCCGAGGCCGCCGCCGCCGGCGAGATCGTATGGCGCTTCGCGAAGTGGATGGAATGGCCGCTCGACCGCGTCATAGCCGAGGCGCTGTGGGTGGCGATCGTCACGGACTCCGGCCGCTTCGCCTACGACTCCACGCGCCCCGGCACGCTCCGCGCCGCCTGCGACCTGCTGAAGTACGGCGTGCGCACCGCCTTCATCAACGACATCCTCTACTGCTCCTTCGCCGCCAAGGCCGTGGAGCTGAAGCGCCGCGCCTGGCGTTCCCTCCATATCTGGAAGAACCGCAAGGTCGCCGAGGTATCGCTCACGCGCGACGACTTCCGCGAGGTGCGCGGCACCAAGGCTGACGCAGAGGATGTCATCGAGATCCCGCGCCAGGTGGCCCGCAACGAGATCGCCCTCTTCTTCTACCAGATTCCCGACCGCACCCACGAGACGCGAGTCTCCATCCGCACGCGCGACCCGTGGGACGCCACCCAGCTCGCCACCCGTTTCGGCGGCGGCGGACACCTCCGCGCCGCCGGCTGCACCATCAAGGGCGCAATGGGTGTCGCCAAGCGCCAGATGCGGCGCGCGGTGAGGGAAATGTTGAAGGGGTGAAAGGTGAAGGGTGAAAGGTGAAGGGTGATAGGTGAAAGATGATAGGTGAAAGGTGAAGGGTGATAGGTGAAGGGTGAAAGGTGAAGGGTGAAAGGTGAAAGGTGAAGGGTGAAAGGTGATAGGTGAAGGGTGAAGAGTGACGAATGTCGAATGTAGCTGATATGAACAAAGTCCTTATACTTACTGACGGCAAGGCCGGGCACGAGAACCAGTCGCGGGCATTCGCGCGTGCGCTTGGTTGCGAGCCGGTGCTGCTGCTGGTGCAGTTCAAGTCGCCATTCGCCAAGGCGCTGTCTTATCTCTTCGACACCTTCGGCATCCTCACCACTAAGGTCTTTAAGGAGTTTAAGGTCCCTAACGTCCTTAACGACCTTAATCACCCTAATCACCTTAAAGACCCTAAAGACCTTAACAACCAAACCTCCCAACCACCTAACCACCAACCACCAAACCACCAAACCACCAAACCACCAAACCATTATCGTGCCGTCCTCGGCACGGGCAGCGGCACGTTCTACGCCGCCAAGACCATCGCGCACCGCCTCGGCGTGCCGTGCGGCGTGGTGCTCTACCCGCGTGGCTACCGGCTCGCCGGCTTCGACTGCATCCTCGCCCCGTCGTTCGACCGGCCCGACAATGTCCCTAACGTCATCCCCATCCCGGCCAACCTCGTCGCCAACGACGACGCCTTCTACGAGGCAGGCGTAAAGGCCTTCCGCGAGCGCTACACGCCGTCGAACCGCCCCGCAGTCGCCGTGATCGTCGGCGGCCCCAACAAGTGCGCCACCCTCTCCGCAGACTGGATGCGCTCCCAGCTCGAACAGATCTTCGCCAAGTACAAACCTTCCTGGCAGGGCGATGGCGCCCTGCCTACGTCCTCAGCACCTCAGCACCACAGCACCACAGCACCACAGCACCATGAGATCTGGGTGACGACCTCCCGCCGGACTCCGCCTGACGTCGAGGCCGTAGTCGATTCTTTCCCCTTCGACTACAAACTGCTCTATTCCCGCGACCATTTCAACCCGATTCCCGCTTTCGTCTCCCTCGCGCGCGTACTATATGTCACGGCCGAATCCACAGGCATGCTCTCCGAGGCCTGCACGTTCGGCACGGCCGAGGTCCACGCGCTCGACAACCTGAAGTCCGGCCCGCACAAGTTCCGCCGATTCATTGACGACCTCACGTCCGCCGGCCATCTGGACGGCGCGCGCAAGATAGACCTTTCCGAGCAATTCGCCCGTGCGAAGGAACTGCTGAAAATCAAATCCTAGCGAAAATCAAATGGAGAACTCCCATGACCGACATCGCCAACCAGAAGATCTCCATGCCGCTTGGGCTCCGCCTCAAGCTTTCCGCAATGATGTTCCTGCAGTTCATGACGCTGCCGGTGTGGTTCAACACGATCATCCCCTACGTGAAGACGCTCCCCGGCGGCGAATCGTGGACCCTCTGGTGCGGGATGTTCATCGGCTTCGGCACGCTCGCTTCGCCGCTCATCGGCATGTTCGCCGACCGTTTCCTCAACGCGGAGAAGGTCCTAGCGCTCACACACCTCGTCTACGCATCCCTGCTCTCGGCCTGCTTCTTCGTGCGCTCGCCCGCCCTTCTCTTCACACTCCTCCTCCTAGCGTGCTTCGTCAACATGCCCGGCTGGTCGCTCACCGCGACGATCGCGATGACTCATTCAACGCCCGCCGCATTCCCGCACATCCGCGTGTTCGGCTCGCTCGGCTGGGTGGCATCCGCCGTGTTCTCTGTGATCGGCATCCGCCTCTTCGGGATAACCGACTTCGACACGTCGCCCTGGATCTTCGCCGGCGCCGCGGCCACGGCCCTAGTCACCGCCTGCCTCGCCTTCGCCCTGCCGTCGACGCCGCCCAAGGCGCGCGGCACGCCGATGAGCATCGTCGACGCCTTCGGCCTCAAGGCGTTCACCCTCTTCAAGAACCCGCGCTTCCTCGTCTTCGGTCTGCTGCTCGCGGGATCCATGATCCCCTTCCAGTGGTACATGAACTACAACGCGCTCTACCTCAAGGAATCCGGCTTCACATACCTCACCCTCACGCAGAACCTCGGACAGGTCGGCGAGCTCGCCTTCATGGTGGCCCTACCGTTCATCCTTAAGCTCTGCGGCTACAAGTGGTCTATGGTGCTCGGCATAGCCATCCTCGCCATCCGCTACGCCTGCTTCTACGGCAGCGTGAAGCTCGGCTGCCCGGCGCTCGACTTCTGCGGCATCCTCGTGCACGGCTCCGTCTTCGGGTTCATAATCGTCAACGCGCAGATGTACGTCACGGAGGTGGCGCCGCCCGAGCTGCGCAACCAGGCGCAGGGCCTCACGATGACGCTCACCGGCAGCGCCGGCGTGTTCCTCTCGGTGTCGCTCTTCGACGCCGTCCTCGCCGCGAACGCCAAGCCGGACGGCACGCACGACTGGACGACGCCCTACCTGCTCGCATTCGGCATCTCCGTCGCGCTCGCGATCCTCACGGCGCTCCTGTTCAAGCCTGTCTCCCGCCAGTCTGACGGGAAGCGCTAGTTCTCGTTCGAGTGGAGACCGCCTGAGCCGGCCTTGAAGACGATGTTGCCGTGGTCTGTCCCCGGCACCAGACGGGCGCAGTTCCAGATGCAGCCGCCGCAGTGGACGCACTTCTCGCGGTCGAACTTCGGCACTTCTCCCGGCTCGTCGGACGGCATGAGCGCCTGCGCGCTGCACACCTCGATGCACGTGTGCTTCGTGCACGTCTTGCAGAGTTCGGGGTCTGCGAAGGAGACATGGTCCGCAAAACCAGGCGCGGCCTGCACCTTGCCGCCCAGGAGGAGCGCGTCCTGGTGCAGCACGAGCAGCTCGCCGTCGTACGGGATAGCCGGCCAGCCGCAAGCGTCCATAACCGCGTCGTGGAGCGGCTTGCGCGCCTTCTCCGCCTCGGCAACCGCCGCCTCGAAGGCGGCCTTGTCCTTGATCCGTCCCTTCACCGCGTCCTTCAGCTCCGGAACGCGCGAGGCCGGCGGCACGCTCTTGAACGGGAGCGCGATGCCGAGCATCCCGCGCAGGCCCTCGCCCACCATGCCCCAGAAGAACGACTTGTTGAAGCCGTTGCGCGCGCCGCTCGCCTTGCGAAGGCGCTTAGCGAGCGCGGACGCGCGCCGGTCGGCCACGTAGGTGGCCTCAAGGTTCGCCTTGGTGAAGTCCTTGCCCTCCTGCAGAAGCTTGAGGACGGACTTCGCGAGCATCACGCCGCTCTCCCACGCCTCGTCTACGCCAGCGTTCGCAAGGCAGTCCGTCGTGCCGGATCCCTCGCCGATGCGCGCGAACCCGTCGCCGCAGAGGAACGGCTCGCCCTCGACGCCGGACTCGGCGAGCGACTTCGCGCCCCAGCTGAGCAGCTTGCCGCCCTTCAGGTGGCGCCAGATGTACGGATGCATCATCCAGTGCTGCATGTAGCGGTACGTGGTGCGCACGGGCGTGTCCATCCACGGCGAAACGAACACGCCGAGCGCCGCCGTGCGGTTGGGATAGACGTAGAGGAATCCGAATATCTCAGGCTCGGGGAATCCCATCGTGTGGAGAACAGTGCCCGGCTCCAGCTCGCAGCCCTCTGGCAGCTGCACGACGGCCTTCATGCCGAGGCCCCAGTCGTATGCGTGGTGGCCGGGCGGCAAACCGAACTTCTCGTCGAGAGCGCGCCCCACTGCGCCAACCGGCCCGTCGGCGACAACCGTGAGAGCGGCCTTCACGTCCATGCCCGGCATGTACGCGCCGTCGATCGGCGTCCCATCCTTCTCCACGCCCTGGTCCGCGAGGCGCACGCCCGTCACCTTGTCGCCGTCGAATAGCGGCTCCGCCACGGGCATGCCCGGCATGATCATGAGGCCGCTCTCCATCACCTTCTGGGCGGCCCACGTCATGAACGAGCCCATCTGCAGGACGAGGCCCGGCTTCTTGTCCATGAACGGCGGGATGAACGGCAGCTCGCGCGCCTTCCACTTGCCGCCCCTCATTATGATGCCGCCCATCTTGAAGGCCAGGTCGATCATCTTCGTGCCGAAGGAACGCTTCGAGCAGCCGAGATGGTCGAAGAGGTACGCCAGCTTCTCCTCCTTCACCTCGATCGCGTTCGGGATCTCCTTCGCGAGATCGAGGTCAGGGAACGACGCCTTGATGGCCGTGCCCTTCGTGACGATGCCGGAGACGCCGAACCCTGGATCGTCCGCGCGCTCGTAGCACATCACCTGCAACGGGCATCCCGGCATCGCCTTCGACTCGTAGAGCGGCGTTCCGTCCTCCTTCGTCTTGGCGAGCTCCGGCCCGATCGTCGCGAGAAAACCGGCGGCGGCGGGACCGAACCCCGTCACCACGATGTCTGCCTGCATCTCCTGCCTGTCCATTGTCGTCCTTCCTTCTTGTGCGAATAGTATACCATGTCCTTCCCCCTTTGACCATGCGCCGGTTTTCTGATATGCTCTTGCCCATGGCGACAGACGATGCAGACAACGGCATATTCCAGCGGACCGAGCTGCTGGTGGGACGTTTCGCGATGCGGGCGTTCGCCCGCACGCGCGTCCTGCTTGTAGGCACGGGCGGCGTCGGCAGCTGGTGCGCCGAGGCGCTCGTCCGCACCGGCATAGGACACGTCTCGCTCGTGGACGCCGACCGCGTATGCGCCTCCAACGTCAACCGCCAGCTCATGGCCTCGACCAAGACTATCGGCGAGGCGAAGGTGGACGTGCTCGCGCGCCGCCTTCTCGAGATCAACCCCGAGGCGGAGATCGAGACCCGCCAGGCGAGATACTCCGCCGAGACAGCCGACAAATTCGACATCGCCTCGTACGCCTACGTGATCGACGCCATCGACTCCGTGGCCGACAAGGCGCACCTCATCCGCCACGCGCTGTCCATGCCCTCCGTCACGCTCTACTCGTCGATGGGCGCGGCACGTCGGCTCGACCCTCTCCGCATCCGGACTTCCGAGTTCTGGAAGGTGCAGGGCGACGGACTGGCCCGCGCCCTTCGCGCGCGCTTCAAGAAGGAAGGCAAGTTCCCGCCCCGCAAGTTCACGTGCGTGTGGTCGGACGAGCAGCCGCGCACAGACGGCGGCACCGTCATGCACGTCACGGCTGCCTTCGGCCTCGCGCTCGCAGGGCTGGTCGTGAGGGACATCTGCTCCAAAACACCAAGCGAACCCGCATGACGTACATATCCCTAGACTTCGAGACCACAGGAACCGTGCGCGGCTGGCAGAACGAGCCGTGGCAACTTGGGCTCGTGGCCGTCACCGACGGGCGTCCCGTGCCGGGCACGCAGTGGGAGACGTTCTTCCGCATCCCGCCCGACAGGCCCTTCTCGCCGCGAGCGCCAGGCCGATGGGCGGAACTGCGCGACACGCTCGCGGACGCGCCGTCGTTCATGGAGGCATGGCCCGAACTTTCCGTCCGCCTCGTTGGACATCCGCTCGTGGCGCACAACGCCGCCACCGAGCGCACCATCCTCGAGAAGCGTGCGCCCCTCGCTCCTTTTGGCCCAT
>Ga0310690_10003108_pt1 | contig 25526 bp, 18 predicted proteins | sample AusTroGonzalo_MG_2_FD_207661 | JGI IMG/M metagenome (GOLD analysis project Ga0310690, IMG submission 207661) | Bovine rumen microbial communities from tropical cattle in Woodstock, Queensland, Australia - Gonzalo_04 (v2) (version 2) | ecosystem: Host-associated > Mammals > Digestive system >... | reverse complement strand
TGAGGCAACACTATTACGACAAACGCAGATCTCTTCTGGTCAGAGCCTAAAATATTGCTGAAATAATGTACATTTAATGAAAGCGAAGTGGGTGAGTATAGTAGATGAGTTGCGGGGAAATGTGGATGAGAGACATTATGTGCGGCGGATTCCCGGGAATAATGAATGGGGTGCTGTGTGCAGTAAACCGGAGTTGAGCAAGAAGGTAAAGAAAAAGAAAGCGGAACATCCGACGGCGAGGCGGTTTGCGGAGTTGATGGCCGAGACAAAGATCATTATGCATGATCCGGTTCGCAAGGCAGAATGGCAAGCACGATATGATGAGGCGATGCGGAAGGCTCGAAAGTATAACAAGCCTATACAAGGCAGGTTGTATGATTATATTAAGCATGAGTTGAGTGTATCAGGACGATGTGCCGAGGATGTCAGGGGAACGTCATAAGGCGCATCCGATGAGCAACCGATCAGCACCCGATGAGCATTCGATGGGATCAGGTGGAAAGCAGATGGAAAGCAGGTGGAAAAGATGGATTAGGGGAATAAAAGAGATATAATACGAAAACGATACGGATTAGCAACAATGACTACCGAATGGTATACATATTGGAAAGAGCGTGGGGGACTATTGAATAGTGCTCATCGTCCACATAAGACGTGGAAAGACTATAAATCCTCCGGTATATACCTTATTACTATTGTTACGCACGCACGCAAGCGCGTGTTCGGGGAGTTACATATGGATATCAAAGAGCCGGGGGTAGAATTGACCAAACTTGGTCAATATATTGAGGAGGCATGGTTGCATACCTTTGAGATTCAAAATGCACGAGGACGTCAAATCCGATCGCTTGGCTATCAGGTAATGCCGGATCATTTTCACGGGATACTACAAGTAGAGCGTCCTATGGATGTGAATATGGGCACTATTATCCGAGATTTTAAGGCCGTTTGTACGAAAGAATACCGCGAATTATATCCGCCAAGATTGGCGGATGAGATAGATAGGGAATATCTAATCCGCTCATCACGGAAACAACGAGAAGAATATTATGCTGAGCATGGTATAGAGCCGCTTTTTGATGATAATTATGATGACACTATTTGTTACCGCAAAGGGCAGTTGGAAAACATAATCAACTATGTGCAGGATAATCCGCGACGTGCTGTTATGCGTGCGCTGTATCCTGATTTATTCCAACGCCGCCAGCATATCACCATTGACGGACAGGATTTTGCCGCTTATGGAAATCTCTTTTTATTAAAGCGTCCGTGGAAAGAACAGGTGTTCTGTCATCGTTGGCTGATGAAAGATGGGCAACGCGACTATAATACCCGTTATGAGACAACCGACGCTTTCCAACAAGAACGTGCCGCATGGATTCAAGCCGCTAAAGACGGCGCTGTTCTGGTCACACCGGGAATCTCCAAAGGCGAGCAACAATTGGTCAAGGACTGTTTCGACCAAGCCCTACCGCTTATCCATTTGCAAAAAGAGCCTATTAGCGAGGGCTGGAATCCTGAAAAGCGTCGCCATCAACTCTGCGAAATGGGACAATTACTTATCCTGTCTCCGTGGCAACTTACAGAGATGGATGATGTGGATGGTGTTCCGGCAAACACGGACTACAGCCAATTTCACAATATGAACACCCTTGCGGCGCAAATATGTACGAATAGTATCCGCCAAGATTGGCGGATTAAAATACAATGATTATGAGAAAGATTTTGATTATATTATTAACACTACTGCCGCTATTAACGAGCGCACAGATTGTGCAGCCTGTGAGATGGAGCGGGGAAGAAAGAAGGGATAGTGTGCGGATTCGGGCAGAGATTGAAGCCGGCTGGCACATGAACATCATTGAGTTCGGCGAAATGGAGTTTGACGAGGAGTTTGCGGACTCGTTTGTGATAACGCTCGCTGCCAATGAGGTAGTGCCGGTGCGTTTCAATGCCTGCGACGACAAGATGTGTACGGCTCCTGAAACGTGGGAATATAGGAGTGAAGGAGTTAAGGAGTTAAGGAGTGAAGGAGTGAACGAAAGGTCATTGTGGGTGATCTTCCTGTTAGGTCTATTGGGTGGATTGTTAGCTATCTTCACGCCTTGTGTATGGCCGATTATTCCGATGACGGTGAGTTTCTTCTTGAAAAAGGGCGGCGGCAAGCGGGATGCGGTCCTTTATGGCTTGAGTATCATCATCTTATATGTCGGCTTGGGATTGTTAGTGACGCTGCTCTTCGGTGCGTCGGCGCTCAATGATCTCAGCACGAACGCTATCGTGAACATCTTCTTCTTTGTGCTGCTGGTAGTCTTTGCGCTCTCTTTCTTCGGGCTCTTCGAGATCACATTGCCGGACAGCTGGTCCACGGCATTGGACAGCAAAGCACGCAGTACTGGCGGATTCCTGAGTATCTTACTCATGGCATTCACGCTGGTTATTGTCAGTTTCTCCTGCACAGGCCCTATCATCGGCACGCTTCTGGTGGAGGCAGCCGGTCATAGTCTGCTTGCACCGGCTATCGGTATGTTGGGCTTCGCGATCGCATTGGCGTTGCCGTTCTCGCTCTTCGCCATGTTCCCGCAGTGGATGAAACAAGCGCCCAAATCCGGCGACTGGATGACTTCGTTCAAGGTCGTCCTGGCGTTCCTGGAATTGGCGCTTTCGCTTAAGTTCCTCTCGGTGGCTGACCTCGCTTACGGCTGGGGAATCCTGCCGCGGTGGCTGTTCCTGCTCGTATGGATCGCCTGCTTTGCAGGTATCGGCATCTACCTTTTGTGGAACATCCGAAACGTCACACTGACCCGTAAGATCATCCGCCTCATCTGCATCATCCCCTCATTTGCTTTTGCCATCTATCTGGTGCCCGGACTTTGGGGCGCACCGGTGAAAGCGGTCAGCGCTTTTGCGCCGCCGATGGAGATAGAAGGCCGCGAAGTGTTCCATGACTACGATGAAGGCTTGGCGTATGCCCGGCAGACGAACAAACCCGTTATCATCGATTTTACCGGCTACGGATGTGTCAACTGCCGTAAAATGGAAGCCTATGTGCTTGACAACGACAGCGTCAAAGCGCGGCTGCAGAACTACGTGTTCATCGAACTATTTGTAGATGACAAACGCGACGGGATAGGCGATAAGAACTCCCGTATTCAACGGGAAAAATTCGGTGCCAACGCACAGCCGTTCTATGTGCAACTGGATGCGGAAGGACGCATGGTTGCTGACCCGATGGTCTTCACCACCGACCCGATGGAGTTTATCGAATGGATGCAATACTAACATGGAAGAGAAACAGCACATAGGGCAGTTGTTTGACCGCATAGCGGGCACGTACGACGGACTGAATCATGGTCTGTCGCTCCATATTGACAAGTTGTGGCGCAGGAAGACGGTTAACTTGATGGAGCCTGCGATGCAAGTATTGGATGTAGCAATCGGTACGGCTGATCTGACGATTGAGATGCTGCGTCGCGGCAAAGCGGATAGGGTAACGGGCATTGACCTTTCGGATCAGATGATGGCAATCGGCGCGCGCAAGTGCGCGGCACGGCATATGAACGTCTCTTTCGTGCATGGCAACGCGCAAGAAATGCCCTTTGAGGAAGATACCTTCGATGCCGTCACCTGTGCATTCGGATGCCGTAATTTCAGCGACTTGGATGCAGGCCTTCGGGAGATGTACCGCGTACTCAAACCCGGAGGACAAGTGGTTATTTTGGAGTTCAGTTACCCTTCGAACCGTCTCGTGCGCGCGTTATACGATATATATTTCACGCATGTACTGCCGGCTGTAGGGCGCATCGTCAGCCGCGACAAAACGGCATACACCTATCTCAACAAAAGCGTCAAGTCCTTCTGTTGGGGCGAAGCGTTTGTGCAGCATTTGCGCCAAGCGGGCTTTGGCGGCACTCAATGGAAACCGCTAACTTTTGGAATAGCAACCATTTATACAGCAATAAAATGATTAAGCACATTATTCTTTGGAAACTGCGTTCGGAGCTGAGCGCAGAAGAGAAACAAGCGAAAGCGCTTGAGATCAAGCAAGGTTTGGAAAGTCTGAAAGGTCAAATCCCCGGCTTGTTGGACATCCACGTACAAGCAACCGGCCGTTTGGACAGCAGTAATGCGGATATTATGCTGGATAGTACGCTCGAATCGGAGGAGGCACTCAAAGGCTATGCCGTGCATCCGGCACATGTGGCGGTGGCTAACGGCATTGTGCGTCCGAACACGGAGTTACGTACCTGTCTGGATTTCGAATTATGATCCCTGCACTTAAAATCCAAACGCTGAGCGTTTTGCTCTTCGTCTCCGCTTTTGCTTTTGCTCGCCCGCAGAAGCGAACGGTGGAGATTGACACGATTTGCCGTGCGCCGCTCAAAGAGATGCTGCGCGTAGCCGACTATTTCTGCTACCAGTTCCAGGCATGCCCTGACTCGCTCTTCGAATGGGCATATCTCGGTATGTCCGAGGAAACGGATAAGGAAACCAAGAAAACCAAGGAAAGCCGTGATGCGATTCAACTGTCGTACAAAGACCGTGTGTATGACCCGAACCTGAAGACAGGCGATGTAGCGATTGATATCTATGTGCTTGGCGTACGATGGTGGAAAGATCAGCATCTGGGCACCAAATGCATGCACCTGCAGCCGCTTAATAGCCCTTATCCGTTGACGGTGCATATGACAGCCACTTATACCGGTTCGATTCTGGAGGGTGGGGATTTTATCCTCGTGATGGATCCTGTCTCCGAGAACGAGACACGCGTACACTATGAGTTCAGTTTGACCTTCGGGCGTATTCTCTCTGCGTTCATGAGCGACAAGACTTGGCATAACGCTATCGAATGGCGCTTTGAGACCATACTGGAGAATCTGATCGAGTGTGCCGAAACGGGCACCGTGCAACCCAAGAAACGCGGACCCAAACCGCTGTAAAGCACACATACCCAACAAAAAAGGAACCCGAAAGTTCCTTTTTTTTGTAGTGCTACCCGGACTCGAACCGGGGTTTACGGCGTGAGAGGCCGTTGTCCTAGGCCACTAGACGATAGCACCGAGGGATTTTGTCAAAAAAATGTGCTCTCTTATCGAAAGCGGGTGCAAAGGTACTGCTTTTTTTTGACATGACCAAATTTTTTTGCAAAAAAATGCATTTTACCCCTCATTTTTTGCGTATATCATTTTTTTTTAGTAATTTTGCAGCCAAAATGCAAGCGATTTGTGCGATATCTACTGCCTACGGTGTCGGCGGAATAGCTGTCATCCGTGTTTCGGGCGAAAATGCTGTCAACATAGTGGACAGTCTTTTTGTCGGGCGTAATACCTTGCAGAGCGCCAAAGGCGGTACGGTTCACTTCGGTCGTATTGAGCGAAACGGGGAGGAATTGGACGAAGTGCTATGTTCTGTTTTCCGTGCGCCGCACTCGTTCACGGGCGAAGAGACAGTGGAAATAGCGTGTCATGGTAGCCTGTTCATTCAGCAGGAATTGCTCCGCTGGCTCATTGATGCCGGATGCCGTGCGGCAGAGCCCGGAGAGTTCACCCGCCGAGCGTTCCTGAACGGCAAGATGGATCTCGCCCAAGCGGAAGCGGTGGCGGATCTGATAGCCGCGCAGTCGAAAGCCGAAAAAGACTTGGCGCTCAGCCAACTCCGTGGCGCTGTGTCCAATGAGTTAGGAGTTTTGCGCGAGCGGTTGCTGCATTTTACGTCGCTGGTAGAGTTGGAGCTGGATTTCGCAGACCACGAAGTATTAGAGTTCGCAGATCGCAGCGAACTAATGAATTTATCCGATGAAATCGAGCAAAAACTGCATGCATTGCTCTCTTCTTTCCGTACCGGCAACGCCATTCGTCACGGTATTCCGGTAGCCATCGTCGGTGCACCGAACGTCGGTAAATCGACCTTGCTCAATGCCTTGCTGGGCGAGCAGCGCGCTATCGTGAGCGACATTCAAGGCACGACGCGCGACACCATTGAAGATACGCTGGTCATTGACGGAATCCTTTTCCGTTTGATAGACACCGCCGGACTGCGCGAGACGGACGACACGATCGAAAGCATGGGAATAGAACGTTCGCATAAAGCCATCGAGCGTGCGCAAATCGTCATTTATCTTAGCGATAACGGACAATGGACATTGGATCTCGGATATGCAGGAACAGTGATAAACGTGCTCAATAAAGCGGACCTTGGGGTTACAGGTGACGGGTTGCGGATTTCCGCGAAGAACGGCGATATAGAGCCTTTGCGCCGCGAACTGGTGCGTGTGGCGCAGGAGTCGATGCAGACGAGTGCCGTGATGCTCAGCAATGCGCGCCATTATGAGGCTGTCTCGCGCGCACATGATGCCATCCTGCGCGTGCAGCAAGGACTGCGCGACGGACTCTCCGGCGAACTGCTCTCATTGGATCTGCAGGACTGCCTCTCCGCCCTCGGTGAAGTGACAGGACAAATCACTAACCAGGAAGTACTTAGCAATATATTTAGCAAGTTTTGTATAGGAAAATAAATTGTAAATCGTAAATCGTCAAATCGTAAATAATATGCTCCTCTCCATGACCGGTTATGGCAAAGCCGAAAGCCAACTCCGCGGACGCAAACTCATTTGCGAAATCCGTTCTCTCAACTCTAAATCGATGGATATATCCGTTCGTCTGACCCCTCAACTCCGTGCCCATGAACTGGATCTGCGTGCGCTGCTGACCCAACGTCTCGAGCGCGGCAAAGTAGATCTGACAATAGTGAATGGCGACGGGTTAACGGCGAATAGCGAAGAGCTGACGCCCGTTAACTGGAGTGCCGTACAAGCGTATGCTCAGCAGTACAAAGAGCAGTTCGGGGAAGTACCGGCAGAAGTGATGGCGGCTATCCTGCGTTTCCCGGATGTGATCAAACAGCAGGAGGACACCACTGACCTGACGGAAGAAGAGTGGGGAACGGTGCAGGCATTGCTCCAAAAAACGATAGATGCGTTTATTGCTTTCCGTACACAGGAAGGGGCGGCATTGCAAGTCATGTTCAACGAAAAACTCGATGGAATAGCCGATTTATTGGCACAAGTGGAACCGTTCGAGAAGAGTCGTGTGGCGAAGATCAAAGAACGTCTGGAACAGAACTTAGCCCAACTATCCGCCGAGACACAAGCGCAAATTGACCGCAACAGACTTGAACAAGAGATGATCTATTATCTCGAGAAACTCGATATTACAGAAGAGAAAGTACGTCTCACGAATCATATCAAGTACTTTAGAGAGGTTATGGGTGAGGGGTTACCGGTTACGGGAGTAGGCAAAAAACTCGGCTTCATCGCGCAGGAAATGGGGCGCGAGATCAATACCTTAGGCTCCAAATCGAACCAGTCGGAAATGCAGATTATCGTTGTCAAGATGAAAGATATACTCGAGCAAATTAAGGAACAAGTACTAAATGTCCTGTAACCCGTAACCCATAACCCATTATGATATACATATTCTGTGCGCCTTCGGGCAGCGGTAAATCAACTATGGTGAAGCATTTGCTTACCAAACATCCGAACTTGTTTGAACTCTCGGTGTCCTGTACTACGCGTGCGCCGCGCGGGCAAGAAGTGCACGGCAAAGAGTACTATTTCATTTCGGTGGAGGAGTTCCAGAAACGCATCGAAAACAACGATTTTATCGAGTATGAACAGGTGTATGAGGGGCTCTATTACGGTACGCTCAAAGAGGAAATCGACCGCATCGAAGCGGCAGGAAGGCAAGTGCTGTTTGACGTGGACGTAAAAGGAGGAATCAACCTCAAGCATATACTCGGAGAGGCCGCTACGTCTATTTTTATCTGTCCTCCGTCCATCGAAGAGCTGCGTCGCCGGCTCGAAGGGCGTGGAGACACCTCACCTGAGATGATCGAGAAACGTCTTGCGAAAGCGGAAGAGGAACTGTCCTACAAACCCCAATTCGATCGTGTGGTCGTTAATGATGACCTTACTCACGCCTTCGAACAATTAGACGCCATCATTGATGAGAATAGGGATTTACGGCGGTAGTTTTAATCCGGTGCATTTCGGGCACATCGGTTTAGCCAAATGGGTGATAGAAAACACCGATTTAGACGAACTATGGCTTCTGGTGAGCCCGAATAACCCTTTAAAACCGGCAGGAATGTTAGCTCCGGAAGAGGAACGTCTGGCTGCTGTTCGTGATGCCGTCAAAAGCATCCCGCATGTGGTTGCGTCTGACTTCGAGTTCTCATTGCCTCGCCCTTCCTATACCGCCAACACGCTTCGTGCCCTGCAAGAAACCTATCCTGAATATGAGTTCACGCTCGTTATCGGCGAGGACAATATCGCCATCTTCGATCAATGGCGTGAATACGAATATATTTTGGAGAACTTCCGGATATTTGTCTATCCGCGAAATCTTATAGGCAAAGCCGGTCTTACAGCGGAGCGGTCTTTCAGTGAAACGGTCTTTCAGGCGAAGCCGGTCAAAGAGGTGCTATTCCTCAAGAATGCACCTCTTTTCGACATCTCATCAACCGCCATTCGCCGTTCGCAAGGACGTCAATGAGGCTGAGTCCTTCTTGCTCCGCAGCTGTTTGTAGAGCAGGGCAGTCTTGTGCATAGAACCCGCTGAGCCATAGTTCGCCGTGCTCCGTGAGATGCGTCGCATATGCGTGCATGTTCGCCAAGAGCACATTGCGATGTATGTTTGCGAGAATCAGGTCATATTTTCCTTCCGGCACGGTATCTCCCAAGCGGACATCGATTTCCTCTTCGTTCAGTGCGGCGTTCTCTTTGGCGTTCTCCACACTCTTCTCATCTATATCAACCGCCACCACCTGTGCTGCACCGAGCCGCTTGGCAAAGATCGCCAAGACACCCGTTCCTGTTCCGTGATCGAGGACGGTTTTATCCGTCAAATCCGCGGAAAGTAAATTGTTGATAAGCATCGAAGTCGTCTCGTGGTATCCGGCGCCAAACGCGCAATGAGGAATGATCCGGATGCCCATAGGCAGTTCCTGTATTGGATGTTCCGCTTCCCATGCCGCATTCCAGTTCTCATCGGGGCATGGTGTGGCATCGATGAGCCTTACGCTTTCCGTTGCAGCGCATAAACTCTCGATTTCATCGGCGTTTTGTAGCCAAACATCCGAGAGAATATAGTAGTCCTCGTTGTCGATGGTATCGACCCCCAAGTCGCTTATTTGCTGGTCAAACACATCCTTCTGCCATTCTTCGGCAAAAGCAGTCTCAATATGTAATACATGATATCGCATAACCTACCAGATAATTACTGCCTCCTATAAAGATTGCGTCCTCTTCGTTCGCGTGCGCTTGTGCATAGCGGATCGCTTCTTCGGGGGCTTCAATAGCAATTGCGCCTTCCGTGCCCCACATAGACAGCAGTTCTGCTGCCGAGCGTGCGCGCTGTGTGTCCGGGCGAGTGAAGATATAATGGAACCGTTCGTTTTTAGGCATCAGCCGCAAGGCTACATCGGTGTCTTTGTCATTCACTTGCCCGAAGACGATGTACACCTGCGGATTCGTGAGTTCTTTGAGTTGCCGCACTACATATTGCAGCCCGTGACTGTTGTGACCTGTGTCGCAGATAGTGAGCGGTTTGTCACATAGCGTCTCCCATCGACCTCTTAACCCCGTCATCGTACATACGTGGGCAAAGCCCTCACGGATAGACTCGTTCTTGATTTTCAATGCCCGCAAAGCTACGAATGCCGTTTGTAGATTATGCTCTTGGTAGATGCCGTGCAACTCGCATTCGGGAGCTACGCGCAAGCGTGTGCGGCGCAAGTACTCGCATTGATCGGCGAAATAGATTTCCGAGTTGCACTCTTGTGCTTTGGCAAGGAATACGTTCATTGTTTGCGGATGACTTTCCCCGATTACAACGGGAATATTCGGCTTGATGATGCCTGCTTTCTCCTGCGCAATCTGTTTGAGCGTGTTACCGAGAAACTCCGTATGATCCATACCGATGTTGGTGATAACAGAGAGGATAGGCGTAAGCACGTTTGTGCTGTCCAGCCGTCCGCCAAGCCCTACTTCGATGACGGCGATGTCCACTTGCTCTTGTACGAAATAGGCAAATGCCAAAGCGGTCATAGTCTCGAAGAACGAAGGTTGAGTATCGTCTAAAAAGTCGCGGTTTTTCTCGATGAAATCGCAGATACTCGCTTCCGGAATAGGTACTCCGTTGATGCGGATGCGTTCGCGCAGATCCACCAGATGCGGTGAAGTGAACAAACCTACCCGTAAACCGCTTGCCTGCAGTGCCGCCGCAATGAGATGCGAGGTAGAACCCTTACCGTTCGTGCCTGCTACATGTACTGCGCGCAAGTGCTCGTGCGGGTTTCCTACGTGCGCCATGAGACGAAGCGTGTTCTCTAATCCGGGCTTATACGCCGCTGCTCCCACTTGATGAAAAGGCGGGCGGGCGTTGTACAGATATTCTATGGCTTCGCTATACGTCATGTTTATGCCGGCGAACCGGAGTTGGCAATGACATTAAAATCCAATACACCTTCCGCGCGTTTCATACTGAGCCATTTATAGAACCGCGGCGTTACGCGCACCGCTTGACTACGGCTGGTCAGTGCCACTTGCTGGCGATTCAGCGGGTTGTAAATACTGATGTGCACGCGCCCTTTACCCGGGTTCTCTTTCAACATGTCTGCCAATTCGTCAATGGTCTCAGGCGTGACAGTGTCCAGCGAGAGACGGATCGAAATGCCTTCCGTGCGGCTGTCCTGCACTTCGGACAGCATATCTACCCGCTGCACGACAAACTCGAACTCTGCCTCTTCGTCTTTGCCCTCTTTGAACCATTTCATACCCGCGCCTTTCTGTTGCACAACGCCCGTGACAAGCACGTACAAGTCTTTGAGCATCAAGTGTGCGAATTGTGAGTAGGCGTTGCCAAAGAGCACAATCTGGTAACTGCCGGTGTAGTCCTCAATCGTATAACGACCATAAGGGTTGCCTTTCTGACTGCGCAGTTGTTCGGCTTCGGTGATCAGTCCGCCGATCAGTCCGGCTTGGTTCTTATGCGCGGTAATAAACTCCGATGGAAGTATAGGTTTCTCATCCTGTTCTGTCTGCTCGGCGGCACGAATCTGCTTCTCTGCCTCTGCGCGCGCATCGGGGCGACGCCATTTATCGAACTGCATCAGTTCGGCAGCCGTGAGGTTGCACAGCTCACGCACCTCGTATTCATATTCATCCAGCGGGTGCGCGGAGAGGTAGATCCCGATCAGTTCTTTCTCTTTGTTGAGGCGCTCAATAGTGTCCCAACGCGGTACGTTAGGCAGTGTTGGGTGTTTCACCTCAATAGCGGAGTCCAGCAGATCACCGAAGAGCGAATTGGCATTGTTCTCCTTGTCTGCCTGCCATTTCTGACCGTAACTCATCAAGAGGTCAAGTCCCGAAGCTCCCTCGTCATTGACACCGAAGAACTGCTCGCGGTAGATGTCATCGAAGCACTCGAAGGCACCGGCTTGTGCGAGGTTCTCTATCGTCTTGCGGTTGCAACTCTGTAAGTTGACGCGCTCCAGGAAATCAAAGATACCGGTATATTTGCCGTTCTTCTCCCGTTCGTTGATAATGGCTTCTGCCGCGCCTTCTCCTACACCCTTGATACCACCCAAACCAAAACGAATAGCGCCCTTGTTATTGACCGTAAAACTGAGTTCCGATTCATTCACATCGGGTTCTAATACGCTCAATCCCAGCGCTTTACATTCGTCCATCAGTTTGGTCACTTCCTTGATATCGTCCTTGTGGACAGTGAGGTTTGCCGCCATGAACTCCGCCGGATAGTGGGCTTTGAGGTAGCCTGTCTGGTACGCTACCCACGAATAGCACGCCGCATGCGATTTGTTGAAAGCATAGGAAGCAAATTTCTCCCAGTCTTTCCAAATCTTGTCGAGGATATCGGGATTGTGTCCGTTGGCTTTTCCGCCTTCCATGAACTTGTCTTTGAGACTCGCCAACACAGCCATTTGTTTCTTGCCCATGGCCTTACGGAGCTTGTCACTCTCGCCGCGGGTGAAGTTCGCCAGCAGACGGCTGAGCAACATGACCTGCTCCTGATAAACGGTCACGCCGTAAGTGTCCTTAAGGTATTTCTCCATCACAGGAATATCGTACGTCACGGCTTCAAGTCCCTGCTTGCGTTTGATAAACTGTGGGATATAGTCCATAGGCCCCGGACGATAGAGGGCGTTCATGGCGATGAGGTCACCGATGACGGTGGGTTTGAGTTCCCGCAGATATTTCTGCATACCTCCGGACTCGAATTGGAATACCGCTACTGTGCGGCCTTCCTGGAACAGCTTGTACGTCAGCTCATCGTCAATAGGTATATGGTCGATGTCGATGTCAATGCCCTGGGCTTTTTTGACGTTACGGAGGCACTCTTTGATGATGGTAAGGGTGATGAGTCCGAGGAAGTCCATCTTGATAAGTCCCACAGATTCAACCACATGACCATCGTATTCCGTGACGAGTACGCGTTTCTTGCTGTTCTTGTCCTCCACGGAAGAGAGTGGGGCGAAGTTCGTCAAGTCGTCTGCACCGATGATGACACCGCAAGCGTGGACGCCGACTTGCCGAATCGTTCCCTCAAGTCGCGCTGCGTATTGGAGCATCGAGCGCGTGTTGGGGTCTCCCAACTCATATTCGCGTTTAAGTTCATCAATGTATTTATAGCAGTTCTTGAGGTTCACTTTGGGCGACTTGCCTTTCTCGTCTTTGATGTTATCAGGGAAATTGCGATCGGGAATCAATCCTTTGAGTTCGTTCACGCGCCCCAGCGGAATCTGCTGCACACGCCCCACATCAGCGAGAGCGGACTTGGTGGCCATTTTGCCGTAAGTGACGATATGCGCCACATGCGTCTCGCCGTATTTGCGGCTGACGTAGTCCAGCACTTTGCCTCGACCGCAATCCTCGAAGTCGGTGTCTATATCCGGCAAAGAGATACGATCAGGGTTCAGGAAACGCTCGAACAGGAGATCGTACTTGAGCGGGTCAAGGTCTGTTATCTTCAAGCAGTAAGCCACTACCGAACCCGCCGCCGAGCCACGCCCGGGACCTACAGACACATCCAGTTCTTCGCGTGCCGCACGAATGAAATCCATTACGATAAGGAAATAACCCGGGAATCCCATCGAGATAATGGTATTGAGCTCGAACTCGATTCGTTCCTTTAACTCCTCGTCTGTGTCCAGCCGTTCTTGCCCGTACCGCTCCAATGCTCCTTGCATCGTCAAGTGGCGCAAGTACGCCGATTCGAACGCCAAACGGTCGGGATAGTCCTCCTCTTTGCCGAAACTCTCAGGGATATCGAACTTCGGCATAATAGGATCGTGGTCGATGTTATAAATCTCGATTTTATCGGCTATTTCCTGTGTATTGGCAAGCGCTTCAGGGATGTCGCTGAAGATATCCTCCATCTCTGCCGGTGTCTTGAGCCACTCCTGCTTGGTGTAGTGCATACGGTTGACATCGTTCACGAAATGGTTCGTGCTCAGGCAGATGAGCCGGTCATGGGCTTCGGCGTCTTCCTCGTTGACAAAATGGCTGTCGTTGGTACAGATAATTTTTACACCATGCTTGTGCGCTAAGTCGATGAGCACCGGATTCACTTGTTTCTGTCGTTCATAGACCTCCTGGTCGCCGCCGGGTTTCTGTGTCTCGTGACGCTGAATTTCTATGTAATAGTCCTCGCCGAACAAGTTCTTGAACCATTCGATCGTCTCTTCTGCCGCGGAGAAATCGCCATTTGCCGCGATTCCATCGAGGATTTTCTGCGGCAGCTCACCGCCGAGACAAGCAGAGGAACAGATGATACCTTCGTGCCATTTCTCCAGTAACTCGCGGTCAATACGCGGCGTATGGTAGAACGCGTCGGACATATATCCGTGCGAGACGATGCGGCATAAGTTATGATAACCGGTGAGGTTCTTCGCCAGCAGAATAAGGTGCCAACCTGAACGGTCAATGATGTAGGTGCGTCCTTCGCCGTTCACGGCTTTGTCATCCTTCATCGAGTGTCGTCCGCGCCGGGCACAATACGCCTCCACGCCCACGATAGGCTTGAACGGCACGTACTCCGTCCCTTCCGCTTCGGCGGCTTCTTTGCGCTTCTTGTTGAGCCCTTTGCAGTAGTCAAGCAGGTCTTTGATACCGTACATGTTACCATGGTCGGTGAGCGCAACGGAGTTCATACCTGTTGCAATACATTTATCCACTATCTCTTCTACTTTGGACAGTCCGTCCAGCAGCGAGTAGTGCGAGTGCACATGTAAATGCGTAAAATTCATATATAGCCAAATTTGGGTGCAAAGATACAAAAAAAATCTCACATATTCAAATAAATTAGTGCTTTTGGAGCAGATTTCTGAAATTTTATTTGCATATGTACAAAAAAAGCAGTAATTTTGCGGTCGCAAATGGAATAGGATGGAAAAACCGATAGTTATATTAGCAATCGAATCAAGTTGTGACGACACATCATCGGCTGTTATTGTGGATGGTGTGCTGCGCAGTAACGTGATTGCAAGCCAGAAAGTGCACGAAGAGTTCGGCGGTGTTGTGCCTGAATTGGCGAGTCGTGCGCATCAGCAGAATATCCTGCCGGTAGTGGATACCGCGCTCAAGCGTGCAGGAGTGACGAAAGAGGATATCTCTGCGATCGCTTTTACCCGCGGACCCGGATTGTTGGGCTCCCTGCTTGTCGGGACATCCTTTGCGAAAGGTTTGGCGTTGGCTTTGCAGATACCGCTCATTGATGTGAATCATCTGCAGGGGCATGTGCTGGCGCATTTTGTGGAAGATGGGACCGGACTCCAACACCCGACGTTTCCGTTCCTTTGCCTGTTGGTGAGCGGCGGAAACAGCCAGATTGTCCTCGTGCGCGCGTATAATAATATGGAGATACTCGGGCAGACGATAGACGATGCCGCGGGCGAGGCGTTCGACAAATGTGCGAAAGTGCTGGGGTTGCCGTACCCGGGAGGTCCGTGGATAGATAAGCTCGCCAAACTCGGCGATGCGACCAAGTACCCGTTCGCCAAACCGAATATACCCGGCTACGACTATTCGTTCTCGGGCTTGAAGACTTCGTTTCTCTATACGCTGCGGGATATGCTCAAAGCGCATGGGGTAGAGACGATAGATGAGTTGGCGGAGCGTGTGCCGAATCTGCGCGAAGATATGTGCGCATCGTTGCAGGCGACGGTAGTGGATATCCTGATGCGCAAACTCAAAAAGGCTGCGCAGGATTTGGGCATCAAGCAAGTAGCAGTAGCAGGTGGCGTCAGTGCCAACAGTGCTTTGCGCCAAGCGTTCATCGACTACGGCAAGCGTTACCGATGGGATGTGTTTATTCCGCCGTTCTCGTTCACGACCGACAATGCCGCGATGATCTGCCAAGCGGCTTATTTCAAGTATTTTGACAAGGATTTCTGTGCGATAGATGAAGTGCCGTTCGCTAAAACAACAATTTGAACCGTACCTTGACGTGCTCATTTTCATGGTCACGTTGCTGGTCGCCAATTATTTCTGGAAGTTCACCATGATCGGTGACGAAGACGGAGAAGTGGTGATGTGGTTCGGGCTGGATGTAACAGCGCCGTTTGAGTTCATGGCGTGCCATGTAGCTTCGGCGGTCTATTGGCTGCTCTCGCTGGTACGCGACACTGTCCATATGGTAGGCGATCATACGATCCGCTTCGATTCGGGAAGCGGTACTTCTATCATATGGGGTTGCTCGGGATTGAAACAGATGTTCATCTGGATGTGTCTTATCCTGACCGTCCGCGGCGGTTGGATTCATAAACTATGGTATATACCGCTCGGCTGGGTGATGTGTCACGCGTTCAATATCCTGCGTATCTTCCTTATTTCGCTCTTTATTGAGTTTCACCCTACGTGGTTTCACACGCTGCACGACTATATCTTCAAGTATATGTTCTACGGAATGATGTTCGTGCTGTGGGTCATCTTTGTTGAAAAGATAAGACCCAACGTTTCAAAGCGCTGACGATTTTCCAGGTTCGGCTGGCTTGTGTGGTGTCTCCTGTGAGCAGGTCGGGCACGGTTGCGCCCGTGGCTTGTTCGGGATAAACGAGCATATAACTATGGTCGGAGAAGAACTTCGTGAGCATATCCGGCACATGTTCGAAGAGCGGGTTGTAAGAAGGCGTGGAGGGGCGGGCGTTAATCATCACGATCATATCGTCCTTTCGCATTTGTTTGGCCATCATTAGTACATCTTCCCAGTCTTCCATCTCGCGGTACGACGCACGCAAGTACTTGCCTTTGCGGCGGCAGAAAGCTTGCAGGGCTTTTTGGGTGTCCTCGTTGGTGAAGAATACCACTTTGGCTCCTATTTGGCTGCTTAGACGTCGCACGAGCCCGAAGCACGAAATAAAATCGTGCTCTTTCTCTGCGTAACGTGGCACGGCCACAAGCAGACGGGAGATCGTGTTGAGCGGTTGGGTGGGGTGATAAACGATCGCGGCTTTGCTCTGACTGTTAATCAGTTTATTGGCTTCTGCCCAGTCGCTCTCGCTGGCTATGTCCGGATCGTGCAACTCGCTTAGTTCGCTTAACTCACGCAACTCATAGTGCCTGTTCTCTGCTACAGAAACCATCAGCCATGAGTTGTCCGCTTTGTCGGCTTCCAACTGTGCCTCTTCCCGCAAAGCGAGTTGTTTGGCGGCGTATTCGGTGATGAACGAAGCGGAGGTACAGAGTACCAGAATCATCAGTATAGCCGCGTTAAGGATGACGGCATCGAAGATACCGGTCTCGTATCCGATGGTGACGATGGCGAGCGTGCCGGCAGCAGTAGCGTGCGTAAGACCGAAGATGATCTGCCGCTCTACGCCCAATAGTTTGAAACTCTTCTGTGCCAGCCATGCGGCAAGCCATTTACCGACGAGCTTGGTGGCGATCATAACGATGGCGATGAGGATCGTTGCCCAGCCGCTCCAGAGCACTGACACATCAATCATAAAGCCCACGCCCAACAGGAACAAGGGCACGAAGAGGTTGTTTCCCACAAAGTTGATCCGCTGCATCACCGGACTGAGGTTCGGCACTAACTTGTTGAGCGCCACGCCGCAGACGAATGCACCGAGAATCCCTTCCAGTCCCGCCCAGTCGGCGAGGAGCGCGGAAACGACCATGAGCGTCATCACGATGAGGAAACCGCTCGTGGCATCTGACCAGCGTTTGAAGAACCGCTGCGCCAGCCACGGGAAGAAAGCGATGATGAGGACAAGTGTCAAGACAATACGGCCGATGAGTCCCCAGGCACTAAGGTGACCGGTATAGACGAAATTGCTTTTGAGGAAAGCCAGCACGAGCAGCGAAAGCGCGATAGACAGCATCGTACCGCCTATGGCGATGTTCACCGCTTCGTTCTTCTGTACGCCGTACCGGCTGACGATAGGATAGGTCATCAGCGTGTGGCTACCGTACATGGCACCGAGCAAGGCACTGGTCACCCAGTCGTAGCCGAGTAGCAGACTTGTCAGCAGACCCAAAACGAACGGAAACAGGAACGAGTACAGACCAAAGATCGTAGCATGGCCGCGCTGCTGACGGAAATCATTGACATCGACTTCGATACCCGCCTGCAACATGATGTACAACATACCGATCTTGCCCAGCGTCTGGATCGCATCTCCGCCGCTGAGTATATTGAACCCGTACGGACCCAGCAGCGTGCCCACGATGATAAAGCCCACAATACTCGGGATTCGAATCTTGCGGCAAACCATTGGCACCAACAGAATAATAGCCAATAGGAGAGCGATAATTGCCAGCGGGTTTGTGATCATATGAATCGGCCTGTTATACTGTTCTTGTTGTTGCGAATAGCTTCAATCGTGCCTTCCGCGACGATGGTTCCGCCTCCGCGACCGCCTTCCGGTCCCAAGTCAATGATCCAGTCGCAGGCACGTATGACGTCCGTGTTGTGCTCGATGATAACGACCGTGTTGCCTTTATCGACCAGTTGCCGCAGTACGCCGAGCAGCACGCGTATGTCTTCGAAATGCAGACCGGTGGTCGGTTCATCGAGGATGTACAGCGTCTTGCCGGTACTCGGACGCGATAGTTCGGTAGCCAACTTGATACGCTGACTCTCACCGCCGGAGAGGGACGTAGAGGCTTGCCCGAGTTTGATATACCCCAAACCGACATCCTGGATGGTCTTGATCTTACGCAGGATCTTCGGCTGCGGCTCGAAGAACTCCACGGCCTGGTTAACCGTCATATCGAGTACGTCCGCGATCGTCTTGCCTTTCCAGCGCACTTCGAGTGTCTCACGGTTGTAACGCTGGCAGCCGCAGACCTCGCAGGGCACATACACATCCGGCATAAAATGCATTTGTATCGTCTTGTAGCCGTTGCCGAGGCACTCCTCGCATCGTCCGCCTTTGGCGTTGAACGAGAACCGTCCCGCTTTCCAGCCGCGTATCTTCGATTCCGGTAGTTGCGCGAACAACTCACGGATGTCGTTGAAGACATTAGTGTAGGTGGCAGGGTTCGAACGGGGCGTACGGCCGATAGGTGACTGATCGACATTGATGACCTTGTCGATGAAGGAAACGCCTTCAATGGATTCGTAAGGCAGCGGTTGTGTCTTGCTGCGGTAGAATCGTTGGCTGAGGATGGGGTAGAGCGTCTGGTTGATGAGCGAACTCTTACCGCTACCGCTCACGCCCGTTACGCACACCATCTTACCTAGCGGAATACGCGCCGTGACGTTCTTCAAGTTATTACCCGTGCAACCGCTGAGAGTAATGAATCTAACAGGCGAAGCCGGTCTGACAGCGGAGCGGTCTGACAGTCCATTGGACGGTCTAACAGCCTTATCTCCTCGGAGATAACATGCCGTGAGCGTGTCTGTTTTCAGCAGATCGCTTGGCGTGCCGCTGAACAGCACTTTGCCGCCCAGACGACCTGCCTTGGGACCGATATCCACGATCCAGTCTGCTTCCCGCATCATCTGCTCGTCGTGCTCGACGACAATGACCGAGTTATTGAGATCACGCAGCTCTTTGAGGCTTTTGATCAATCGCTCGTTGTCGCGCTGATGCAGTCCGATAGAGGGCTCGTCCAGAATATAGAGTACGTTCACCAGACGCGAACCTATCTGCGTAGCCAAACGGATACGCTGACTCTCGCCGCCGGACAAACTCTCGCTGCTGCGGTTCAGACTGAGGTAACTCAACCCCACGGACTGCATAAACCGCAGTCGTGCGCAGATCTCTTTGAGAATAGGCTCGGAAATGGCTTTCTGCTTGTCGCTCAGCTCTTCGGAGTCTTTCAGACCGTCCAATACATGGAGGAGTTCGTCTATGTCCATTCCCGAAAGGTCGGAAATAGAGTACTTGCCGAGCCGGTAACTGAGTGCTTCTTTGCTCAGCCGCTTGCCGTGACATTCGGGGCACTCGATGTATTCCTCTTTCTCCTCTTCCTCTTCCGTATCTTGTACCCCGTAACCTATAACCTCTTGCAACTGCTCATACCAGTTATCCTGTCGAATTGCCTCATCGACCGCCTCATTGGCCATTCGCCATTCGTCGTTCGCCTTGATTCGTCCGAGGCCTTTGCAGCAGGGACACCAGCCGGAAGGACTGTTGAACGAAAACGTATGTGGCGCGGGTTCCGGATAACTCAGTCCCGTCTCCGGGCACATAAGATTCCGGCTAAAGAAGCGAGTCTTGCCGTTTTCATCGGAGATAAGCATAATCCCGTTACCTTGCGTCATCGCGCGGTCAACGGACTGCCGTAAGCGGTGCAGGTCTTCTTCCGAACCGTCCGCTTTGGGCTTAAGCCTATCCACAACGACTTCTATCGTGTGCGTCTTGTAGCGGTCAAGTTTCATTCCTGCCACGATCTCACGTACCTCGCCGTCCACGCGTACGTGCACGAAGCCTTTCTTGCGTATGGTCTCGAACAGCTCTTTGTAATGACCTTTGCGGGCATTGACCAGCGGAGCCAGTAAAAGAATCTTCCTGCCTGCGTACTCACGCACGATGAGATCAATAATCTGCTCGTCCGTATAATGTACCATTTTCTGTCCGGACAGATACGAATAGGCTTCGGCGGCGCGGGCATAGAGTAATCGCAGAAAATCATACACCTCTGTTACTGTGCCTACTGTCGAACGCGGGTTCTTGGAGGTCGTTTTCTGGTCAATGGAAATGACCGGGCTGAGGCCTGTTATCTTGTCCACATCGGGGCGTTGCATCTGACCGATGAACCCGCGGGCATAGGACGAGAAAGTCTCCATGTACCGGCGTTGACCTTCCGCGAAGATCGTGTCGAAGGCAAGCGAAGACTTACCCGAACCGCTGAGGCCGGTGATGACCGTCAGTCGTTTGCGGGGAATAGAGACGCTGATGTTCTTTAAGTTATGAACACGCGCTCCGATCACTTCTATGTTACCTTCTTCTCTCAATCTTCAATTTTCAATTTTCAATCTTCAATCGTCAATCACTTCAATCGTCAATCAATCGTAAATCGTCAATCGTCAAATCGTCAATTATTGAAGCGCTTTTATCGCTTGTTGAAGCGCTTCAATTCGTGCTTCTGCATCGGCTTTCTTCTTTTGTTCCAATGCCACGATCTCCGGTTTGGCGTTCTGTACGAAACGCTCGTTGCTCAGTTTGGCCATGACGCCGCGGAGGAAACCTTGTTGATGCGCAAGGTCGGCTTCGAGTTTCTTAAGTTCCTCTTCCACGTTGATGAACTGATCCATCGGGATCGCGAACTCAGTCGTGCCGACGATGAACTTGGAGCAGTTGCCCGTAGCCTGTAACCCCTCACCCGTAACCTGTACCTCCACGTTTGCCAACTTATCTACCAGCGCATTGAGTGCCACCGGACTGATGAGCGTCAGACGCTCTTTCTGCGGGATGTTCTTCGACGCACGCGCATTGCGCACACCGGCGATGATCTCTTTGAGGTTCTCTACCTCAGCGAGGATTCCCGTAACCTGTAACCCCTCACCCGTAACCTGTAATGACGCAGTCATAATGCTCTCGCCTTCCTTACGCTCGTACAGGTTCTGCCATAGTTCTTCCGTGATGAACGGCATGAACGGGTGGAGTACACGCAGCAGACGATCGAAGAACGCGAGGCTTGCCTCGTAGGTAGCACGGTCGATAGGCTGCTGGTAAGCCGGTTTGATCATCTCCAGATACCAGCCGCTGAACTCATCGCAATAGAGTTTGAAGATCGCCATGAGGGCTTCGGAGAGGCGGTATTTGCTGAACAGATCGGCTATTTCGGCTTCCGTTTGTGCCAATTGTGCGTTGAACCAGTCGATGGCAAACTTGCTGGTCTCGGGTTGCGGGATATCCGCTACTTCGAGACCCTTCACCATACGGAAGCAGTTCCAGATCTTGTTGCAGAAATTGCGTCCCTGCTCGCAGAGCGAATCATCATACAGAATATCGTTTCCGGCAGGCGCACTCAACAGAATACCCATACGGACACCGTCTGCGCCGAAACGCTCAATCAGATCCAGCGGATCGGGACTGTTACCGAGCGATTTGGACATCTTACGACCGAGTTTGTCGCGCACGATGCCGGTGAAATAAACGTGCTTGAACGGCATTTTGCCTACGTACTCATAGCCCGCCATGATCATACGTGCTACCCAGAAGAAGATGATATCCGGACCCGTTACGAGGTCAGCGGTGGGGTAGTAGTAATTGATCTCTTTGTTGTCGGGATTCTCGATGCCGTCGAACAGACTGATCGGCCAGAGCCACGAGCTGAACCATGTATCCAGCGCGCCTTCGTCCTGTACGTAGTTGCCTTCCGGCGCCGTCTCCGAAACGATGATCTTGTCGTCCGGATAGTTCTCGAGACCTGTCTGCGCAAGCAGATCGGCATCGTAGTACGCGGGAATACGGTGTCCCCACCAGAGCTGACGCGAGATACACCAGTCTTTGATGTTCTCCAGCCAGTTGCGGTAGGTGTTCTTGTATTTGGCGGGATAGAAAACGATGTCGTCATTCATTACCGGCGGCAGAGCGATGTCTGCGAAATGCTGCATCTTGACGAACCACTGGAGCGATAAACGCGGCTCGATAGGTACGTTCGTACGCTCGGAATAACCCACTTTGTTGTCGTAGTCTTCGATCTTCTCCACCAGACCCGCAGCCAGCAAATCCTCCACGATCTGCTTACGGCAGTCGAAACGGTCCATGCCGTGGTACTTGCGTACGTTAGGCTGGAGTTCCGGCTCGATGGTGTCCATGTTCAGGTGGGCATCAGGCGTGAAGATGTCGATCGTCTTGAGGTTGTATTTCTGACCAAGCGCGTAGTCGTTTACGTCATGGGCAGGAGTGACCTTTAGGCAGCCCGTACCGAAGCCGATCTCTACGTAACGGTCTTCGATGATCGGGATCACACGACCTACACCGGGCACAATCACATGCTTGCCCTTCAACCACTGGTTCTTCTCTTCCTTGGGGTTGATGCAGACTGCTATATCGCCGAAGATGGTCTCCGGACGAGTGGTCGCAACGATGGCGTATTTGCCGGGCTCCTCCGCTACTTCGTAACGCAAGTAGTAGAACTTGTTATGCTCGTCGTGATAGATGACCTCCTCGTCGGAGAGTGCAGTCTGACGCTCCGGATCCCAGTTCACCATACGCAGACCGCGGTAGATGAGCCCTTTCTTGTACAGGTCGCAGAACACTTTGATGACCGCTTTCGAGCGTGTCTCGTCCATCGTGAAGGCGGTACGATCCCAGTCGCACGAGCAACCGAGTTTGCGCAACTGCTTCAAGATGATGCCTCCGTGCTCGTCCGTCCACGCCCACGCGTGCTTCAAAAACTCCTCGCGGGTGAGGTCGGATTTATTGATACCTTGCTCTTTAAGGCGCTTGATGACCTTTGCCTCGGTCGCAATCGACGCATGGTCGGTACCGGGCACCCAGCACGCGTTCTTGCCTTCCAGACGCGCACGGCGAACGAGGATGTCCTGGATCGTCTCGTTCAGCACGTGACCCATATGCAGCACACCCGTTACGTTGGGTGGCGGAATAACTACCGTGAACGGCTCTTTTTGCTCACCTCGCTCGTTGACCGCGTCCGGTTCGCTATGAAATAACTTGTTGTCCAGCCAGTATTGATACCAGCGGGCTTCGATGTCAGTAGGATTGTATTTTGAGTCCATAAACTTTAAAATATAAAAAGCGTGCAAAGGTACAACAAATATTTGAAATATACAAGGATTTAACGCTAAAAATTAAATTTATTTATATTTTTAGTGGAAAAGACTTGTTATTTGCACGACTATGCGACTGTAACTTATATCCGCTTTCCTACCTCCTCGCCACCTGGTTCCAATGGATGCTCAATGGATGCTCAATGGATGCCGAATGGATGCTCCACCCGACGTTACGCTAATCAAAGTACAATTTCTATGTAACAATCCGGCGTTTTTTTACCGCCTCTGAAAATCCGTTACAAAGGTACTACATTTTTTTGATATATGCAAATTTTTTGACAAAAACATGAACTTTTCGTCGGTTTTCTGCATTTTAAGGTCGCCCGGCCTATTTTAACGCAAAGAGCGTCCGCAGACGCCCTTATACCTATTACCTCTTATCTCTTACCTTTTATCTCACTTCTTGTCCTGTTACAGTATATACCTTCTTTCGTTTTATTTTTGGCCATAAGTAATTGATTTTTGTACTGTACGGCCAAAAATAATGATTCAGAAAAACAACTCTTTTAGTGTTATATTATTGTATATGAGTTGATTGTAATATACATTCTTTTTTGCCGAAGTATTTGTAACGAGCACTGGAATAACGCTTTTACCTCGTAATTGGAAAGATAACTCTTGAACACGGTTTTGGAGCTTCTCTGCTTCAGTTTTTGAGATGGCATAAGTTCCTCCGGTATATTTCATTTCGCAGAGATTAATGATGTTATCTGCCCTATCTATGACCATATCCATTTGCGCTGTAGAGGTTTGCAGAGCATATGTCTTTGTTGCTATACCGGAGATTCCTAAAGCTTGCTGTATTTGACGTATATGTGCAAAACAAAGTCGTTCAAAACTAAGTCCCAGCCAATTAGAATATGTACTGGACGTCTGCATATGTAACCACATATTCTGATCATAGCTTTCCTTTGCCCCACCGAAATGCAGATAGAATAGTGTATAGAAATCAACTAATTGGTAGATATGTGTCTTGCCACTAATAGGAAGATATTTGCGAATAAAGCCGCATTGCTCCAACTCATCCAAGCGACGCGTAAATCCGCCTCCGCCTTTTTGCTTCAACGCAGTCATTAGTTCGGAACGTGTATAACCGCTTTTCTTTTTACTGAGCTGGGTAATGACTTTGACATATTCATTGGCCTTCTTAAACAGCGAGGAATATAAATTATCGAACTCATCGGCCAAAAGTGCAGATTCTTCAAAGAATAAACGATCAACGTTCTGTGCAAGGCTCAACGATTTGTCCAATAAATGCAAATAATATGGAATTCCACCTAAAACCATGTAGCAATTTGCGACCATTTCGTCTGTCCAGCGACATCCTTGGCTATGCAGATAGGCTTTCGTGTCTTTGAGTGTAAAGGGCAGTAGGTGTAACTTGCATGTCAGGCGGTTATGCAAACCTCCTTTATCATTAATGACATTTTTTACCATCCACGATGCCGCACTACCGCATATGATAAAGAGAAGATTAGACTGCATCATTCCCCAGCCATTCCAAAAAAGGTCTAAGGCTTGCTTGAACTCGGATTTCTGCGTATCCATCCAAGGCACTTCATCTAAGAAGACCACTTTACGACGCTGACGAGAACGCGAGATAATTCCTTTGAGAGCATCAAAAGCCTCGAACCAGTCTTTGGGATTTGCCGTTTGGCCTGTGTATTCGGATATTTGCTTACCAAAATTCTTCAGTTGCTGTTGACGATTCCCTTTAGCCAAACCTGTACAGTAAAAAGAGAATTTGTCATCAAAGAAACTACGGACAAGATATGTCTTGCCAACACGACGTCTGCCATATAGCACAACAAACTCTGCTTGAGAAGACTCTTTCAATCGAGTCAATTCTTTCACTTCTCGCTCTCTTCCAATAAGTTGCATAAAATTGAACTATTTTATTTTTGGCCGCAAAGGTACAAAAAATAATCGATATGGCCAAAAATAATTGAAACTTTTTGTGTTTTTTTGCATTTTTAAGGTCGCCCGGCCTATTTTAACGTAATAGAGCGTCCGCAGACGCCCTTATACCTATTACCTCTTATCTCTTACCTTTTATCTCACTTCTTGTCCTGTGAGGGTGTAGATGCGAGAATCGCCGGTGAGGATGTAGAAGTTGCCGTTACGGATAAGTTTCTGCACGGGGTTAGATTTATCGGACAAAAAAGCCACATTGTCATTAGGCGTAGGTGTATCCATAATAGCCTGAATATTAGTAAACTTTTCCCAAGTGATAGCGTTCTGATAGACATCTACACA